>WNFT01000157.1_pt1 | contig 49255 bp, 45 predicted proteins | sample 5400191 | NCBI WGS metagenome assembly WNFT01 (sample SAMN13153359, study PRJNA577476) | soil metagenome | isolation source: 80 cm saprolite under Madrone tree | place: USA:California | collected 2016-06-14 | reverse complement strand
GACAGGAACGCAGTGTCAATAGCATAGCCGCCGCGCCGCCGCCTAGAGCAAGATGGGGGCTGTTGGGATCAAACCGACCGTCCGCGAACCTTGCTCTAATTCAACAAAATAGCGGCTGACTCCCGTTCTAAGCCAAGCGGGCATGAGACAACTAGGGGCTAGCCCGCCTTCCCAACTGTCTTTAGATCAGCCCATCCGTCAGTTCGCGCGCCGCTCCGTCGGTGGCGGCGACGCTGTCCAGGCTATCGGCCAGGCCGAAATTGCTCTTGGCCATGACCCGCTCCACCGTGTTCGCTATATGGGTAAAGGCGATCCGCCCGTCGAGAAACGCCTGGACAGCCACCTCGTTGGCGGCATTCAGCACTGTGGGGGCACCGCCCCCGGCCCGGAGCGCCTCCCGCGCCAGGCGCAGGGCAGGAAATCTTTCAAAATCCGGGGCTTCAAAGGATAATGTGCCAAGCTGGGCGAGATCCAGCCGGGCCGAGGGCGCGTCCATTCGCCGCGGCCAGCCAAGGGCATAGGCGATGGGGGTGCGCATGTCCGGCGTGCCGAGATGGGCCAGTACCGAGCCGTCCACATAGGCGACCAAGCTATGTACGATCGATTGGGGATGGACCAGGATCTCGATCCGTTCGGTGGGCAAAGCGAACAGGTGATGGGCTTCGATCAGCTCCAGCCCCTTGTTCATCATCGTCGCCGAATCGACCGAAATTTTCGCCCCCATGGACCAATTGGGATGCTTGACCGCCTGGGCCGGGGTGACCGATTCCATCTCGGCCAGACTTAAGCTGCGAAACGGCCCGCCCGAGGCGGTTAGAATGATCTTTTCAATACCCTCGCGCTGGTCGAAATCGAAAAGCTGGAAGATGGCGCTATGCTCGGAATCCACTGGCAGAAGCGTTGCACCCGCGGCCGCCACTTCGCGCATCATCAATTGGCCAGCGGAAACCAGGCATTCCTTATTGGCCAGCGCCACGACCGCGCCGCGGCGCACCGCCGCCAATGTGGGTTTCAGACCGGCCGCCCCAACGATGGCCGCCATCACCCAATCGGCGGGCATCAGTGCGGCTTCGATCACTGCTTGCGTGCCGGCCGCCGCCTCCACGCCGCTGCCCCACAGCGCGGTTTTGAGCGCTTCATAGTAACGCTCCTCGGCCACCACGGCCTTGCGCGGCTTGAGACGACGCGCTTGTTCGGCCAGCAGTGCCACATTGCTATGGGCGGTCAGCGCCTCGACCATGTAACGGTCGCGATTGCGCTCGATCAGATCGACGGTGTTACAACCGACCGAACCGGTCGAGCCCAATATGGTAACGCGACGAGGGCTCTCGACTGTCTGAAAATCGACCTTTATCGCGTCCATGCCAATAACCCACCAAAAAACTGCTCTGCCATGACAACAGCCAGCGAGACCGCCAGCAGACCATCCACCCGATCGAGGACACCGCCATGTCCCGGGATCAACTGGCTGCTGTCCTTCACGCCGAAACGGCGCTTGAAGGCCGATTCCGCCAGATCTCCCCCCTGCTCGACCAGGGCCATGATCGCGCTGACCAGAACGAGGGGCAGCGCCCCAGGCAGTCCAAGCCAGAAAGCCGCTATCACGCCTATCAGCATCGCGGCCACCACGCCGCCGCCCAACCCGGCCCAAGTCTTGTTTGGGCTGATCCTGGGTGCGAGCCTGGCGCCGCCGATAAGGCGCCCGGCCGCGAAGGCGCCCGTATCCACCGCCATCACCAGGGCGAGCAGCCATAACAGCGTCGCCAAACCATGATCATGCTGCGCCCTTAGCCAGACGATGGCAACGCAAGGTAGGCCGACGTACAGCACGCCCAGCCCATGCCATGCCCCCCGGCCGCCCCGAAGCACGGCAGCAACCGCCGCCGCCGCGATGGCGCCAAACCCAAGCACGCCGATAGCCGCGCCATACCGATCGAAGGCCGCCAGCAGGCTGGCCAGGCCGACCGCCAGAATCACTGCCAGCCCGGCGGGTGCCACGCCTAGGATCCGCCCGGTCACGCGCCCGTCGCCCGTCTCGCAGATGTGCGACCATTCCCAAGCCATCGCGATGGCGAACAGGCATACCAAGCTAGCCCAAAACGGACCACCCAGCCAGACCGCCCCCAGCGCCAGCGGCAGCAGGACCGCCGCGGACAAGAAGCGCTTGCGTAGCGTCTGGCCACGGGCGCCGGCCGGGCCGTTAGCGCGCGGCGCCATACCGGCGGTCGCGGCCGTGATATTCCCTGATGGCATTTTCGAGATCATCCCTGGTGAAGTCCGGCCATAGCCGGTCGAGGAAGACCAGCTCGGCATAGGCGCATTGCCACAGCAGGAAATTGCTGATCCGCTTCTCGCCGCTAGTGCGGATCAGCAAATCCGGATCGGGGATACCGTCGGTCAGCAAATGGTGGGCGAAAACCGTTTCGTCGACGCCACCCGGTTCCAGCCGACCGGCCCGCACTTCCTCGGCGATCCGCCGCGCCGCGTCGGCGATCTCGGCGCGCCCCCCATAGCTCAAGGCGACGGTGAGATTTAGCTTGCGGTTGCCGGCCGTGCGCCGCTCCGCTTCGTCGATCAGGTGCACGATGTCGGGATGAAGGCGGCTCAATTGGCCGATCACCCTGAGACGCACGCCGTTGCGATCCAAATCGGCAATTTCGTTGATCAGGTAAAGGCGCAGAAGGCCCATCAGATCGTCGACTTCCGCCGCCGGACGCTTCCAGTTCTCCGAGGAAAATCCGTATAGCGTCAGGTACTCGATGCCTAGTTCCGCCGCCCCTTTGACGCTGCGGCGCACCGCTTCGGCGCCCCGTTTGTGGCCGGCGATCCGGGGCAGGCCCCGGGCCTTCGCCCAGCGACCATTGCCGTCCATGATGATGGCGACGTGAACGGGCACCTTGGCGATGCTGGCTGTGGAGAGCGCTTCCATGGCCTCAGACCTGAAGAATTTCCCTTTCCTTCGCTGCCAGGGTTTCGTCGACCTTCTTGATATGATCGTCGGTCAGCTTCTGCACTGCCTCGGATTGGTGGCGGTGCTCGTCCTGGGAAATCTTGCCGTCCTTTTCCATCTTCTTCAGGGAGTCCATGCCGTCGCGCCGGACGTTGCGCACTGCCACACGCCCCTGTTCGGCATATTTATGCGCCAGCTTGGTCAACTCCTGGCGACGCTCCTGACTCAACTCCGGAATGGGAAGCCGAATGAGCTGGCCGTCGCTCTGGGGGTTGAGGCCCAAATTGGAATCGCGGATCGCTTTCTCGACGGCCTGCACAAGGCCTCGATCCCAGACCTGGACCGTGATCATGCGCGGCTCCGGCACGTTGACCGTGCCGACTTGAAGCAGCGGCATATCGCTGCCATAGGCCTTGACCACGATCGGGTCCAAGAGATGGGCCGAAGCGCGCCCCGTGCGCAAGCCGCCGAACTCACGACGCAGCGCCTCCAGCGCCCCGTCCATTCGCCGCTGCAACTCGTTCATCAGTTCATTTGCCATGGCGTTTGTCCCCGTCGCTATCATTCGGAGATAATCGTAAACTTACCCTTGCCCGTCAGCACCTCCGCAAAGCCGCCGGGCTTGTGAATCGAAAACACCAGGATGGGGATCCGGTTCTCGCGGGCGAGCGATACGGCCGCCGCGTCCATAACCTTGAGGTCGCGCGAGAGCACATCCAGATGCGACAGCCGTTCGAAGCGCTGAGCTTTGGAATCCTTCATCGGATCGGCGCTGTAGACACCATCGACCCTGGTGCCTTTCATCAGGGCCTGGCAGCCCATCTCGGAGGCCCGCAACGCAGCGGCGGTATCGGTGGTGAAGAACGGGCTGCCGGTACCGGCGGCAAAGATCACCACGCGGCCCTTTTCCAAATGCCGTTGGGCGCGCCGGCGGATATACGGCTCGCAGACCGTCGCCATGGGGATGGCCGACTGGACGCGGGTCTGCACGCCAAGCTGCTCGAGGGCGTTCTGCATGGCGAGCGCGTTGATCACGGTGGCCAGCATGCCCATGTAGTCCGCCGAGGCCCGCTGCATGCCCTGGGCCGCCCCGGCGATGCCGCGGAAGATGTTACCGCCGCCAATCACCAGACAGAGTTCAGCACCCAGGCCGACCGCCGCTTTGACCTCGCCGGCAATGCGTTTGACGATTTCGGGATCGAGGCCGAATTCCCGGTTGCCCATCAGCGCTTCGCCCGAGATCTTGAGCAGGACACGCTTGTAGCGCAGATCAGCCATCATGCCACTCCCACCCGGATGCGCCAAACCGCGCAACCTTGACCGCATCATACATCAGCGCCGCGCCGGCCGTCGCCTGGCCACCAAAACTCAAGGTTTAGGAAAATCAGACTGTGAAATCAAAAGTTTAGTGACCGAGCTGGGCTGCCACCTCGGCCGCGAAATCCTTCTGCTCGCGCTGAATGCCCTCGCCCAACGCCATGCGATGGAATGCCTTGATCTCCACGGCTGCGCCGATCTCCTTGGCCGCCGCCGCGAGCGCCGCCTTGACCTTGCTTTCGCCGTCGATGACATAGGTCTGCTCGAGCAGCACGACCTCCTCGTAGAACTTTCGTAGCCGGCCCTCGACCATCTTGGCGATGATCTCCTCCGGCTTGCCCGAGGCACGCGACTGCTCGGCCAGCACGGCGCGCTCGCGCTCGAGCGCCGCCGGGTCGACTTCGGCGATGGTGAGGGCCTGTGGGTTGGCCGCGGCCACATGCATGGCCAACTGCTTGCCCAATGCGGCGAGCTTCACCGTATCGCCGGTCGATTCCAATGCCACCAGCACACCGATCTTGCCGAGCCCGGGAGCCTGTGCGTTGTGGATATATCCCACCACCGCGCCGCGCCTCACCGAAAGCGAAACCATGCGCCGAAGCGTCATGTTCTCGCCGATGGTGGCGATCAATTGCGTCAACATTTCGGCGACGGTTTTGCCCGCGCCGGGATAGGATGTCGCGGCCAGCGCCTCCACATCCTTGGCGCCCAGCGCCAGCTTGGATACCTGGCTGACGAAATTCTGGAAGTCCTGGTTGCGGGCGACGAAATCCGTCTCCGAATTGACTTCCACCAAGGCGCCGCGCGTGCCCTCCGTCGTCAGGCCGACCAGGCCTTCGGCAGCGACGCGGCCCGCCTTCTTGGCGGCGGCGGCCAGACCCTTCTTGCGCAGCCAATCGAAGGCAGATTCCAAATCGCCTTTGGTTTCGGCAAGCGCCTTCTTGCAATCCATCATTCCGGCACCCGTCTTCTCGCGCAGTTCCTTGACCAGCGCCGCGGTGATCTCGGCCATGTCCGTTGCCTCTCTCGCTCGTCCGATGCATTGAAACCCGCCGCGACTCCTTGGCGTCGCGGCGGGCCTTGTGAATTAAGCCTGGGCCGGCGCGGGTGCCGCGGCTTCCGCCTCGACCGACGCTATCTGCTCGGCCGGCAGTTCCGCCGCCTCGCCGATGTCGGCACCCGTCGCGATCGCCTCCTGCTGCAGGCCGTCGAGCACGGCGGCCGAAATCAGATCGCAGTAGAGGGCGATGGCGCGAATGGCGTCGTCGTTGCCGGGGATCGGAAAGGCGATACCCTGCGGATTGCTGTTGCTGTCGACCACGGCTATTACTGGAATGCCGAGCTTGACCGCCTCGGCGACCGCGATCGATTCCTTGTTGGTGTCGATGATGAACAGGATGTCCGGCTGCCCGCCCATTTCCTTGATGCCGCCCAACGCGCGCTCGAGCTTGTCGCGCTCGCGCGTCATCTGCAGCAATTCCTTCTTCGTCAGACCGGTGTTCTGATCCGCCAGCTTGGCCTCGAGTTCCTTCAGGCGCTTGATCGAATTGGAGATGGTCTTCCAATTCGAGAGCATGCCGCCCAGCCAGCGATGGTTGACGTAGTACTGGCCGCAGCGCTTGGCGGCTTCGGCGATCTTGTCGCTCGCCTGCCGCTTGGTGCCCACGAACAGCACGCGACCGCCGCCGCTGACCACGTCGCGCACGGCCTGGAGCGCCTGCTGAAGCAATGGAACGGTCTGTTCGAGATCGAGAATATGAACGCCGTTGCGCACACCGAAGATGAACGGTGCCATCTTGGGGTTCCAACGGCGGGTGTGGTGGCCGAAATGCACGCCAGACTCAAGAAGCTGGCGCATGGAGAATTCTGGCATTGCCATGTGATAGATCCTTTTCCGGTTGTGCCTCCGCGGGAATTGGTCCGCCTTGTGGCGAACACCGGAGCGACCGACCGGGATGTCTCCCCGGCGGGCCGCGGCCCCGCGTGCGGTTTCAAGTGGCGCAGGTGATAGCCTTACGGCGGGGGGATGGCAAGCACTTTTCCACATCCGCCGGCCTGGATTTTCGGGCCTAGGCCAAGGGCTTAGACGTCCTGGACGTCGACCACCCCGGAAATCGCCTTGATGGCTCCCCGGGTCGCCGGCGAAATGGTCCAGCCCCCCGCCACCGTCACTTCGCATTCCCGGCCCCGGTCAAGCTCAAGAACCAGGTGCAGGCGCCCTCGGCCCTTACCGCAGCGATCCATGATCTGCTTCAGGCTTGGCAATGGGGCAGTGTCGGCGAGATAGACCTTCAGTCCGGCGCTAGTCTGGGCCGCGGCCTGCTCCAGCGGCTGGACGGATTGGGCGGTGAGCCGGATGTTATCGGGTTCCAGACGGACGTCGACGCTGACCAGAAGGGGCGTTCCCGGCTCCAGCAATTCGCGATGGGCCGAGAGAAGTTCCGAGAACAATGTCACCTCATACATGCCGCTGGCATCCGACATCTGCAGGAAGGCAAAGCGCGAGCCCCGCGCCGAGGTGCGTTCCTGCTTGCCGGTGACAATGCCGGCAAGTTTGGCTCGCACCGAGGGTCGCCCGACTAGCCAGGTCGCCAGGTCGGCGTAACGGACGACATCGAGACGCTTCAAGGTGGGACCGTAGGTATCCAGCGGATGGGCCGACAGATAGAAGCCGATAGCGTCGAATTCATGGCGCAGCTTTTCCATGCTCGGCCAATCGGTGACGATGGGAAGGCTGAGGCGTTCGGGCTGCGCCAGTTCGCGGCCGAACAGGCTCACCTGCTGGCTCGCCCGGTCGTTGGCGGCAGCCCCAGCCTGGCGCAACAGCAGTTCGGCGGATTCGAAGGTCTGGCGCCGGTTGGCGTTGAGGGCGTCGAAGGCGCCGGCCGCAATCAGATTCTCTATGGCGCGTTTGTTGAGCGCGCGTGGATCGCAGCGTCCGGCAAAATCGGCCAAGCTCTTGAAAACACCCCCCGCCTCGCGCTCGGCGACGATCGCATCGGCGGCGCCTTGACCGACGTTGCGTACGGCAGACAGGGCATAGCGCACTGCGAAACCGCCCTCGGCCGTGGTCTCCACGCTGAAGGCGGCTTCCGAGCGATTCACGTCGGGCGGCAGAAAGCGAATCTTGGCCCGCTCGATTTCCTGGCGGAACAGGCCGAGCTTGTCCGTGTTGTGAATTTCCAGCGTCATCGAAGCGGCGAAGAATTCCACCGGATAGTTGGCCTTGAACCACGCCGTCTGATAGGCGATCAGGGCATAGGCCGCGGCATGGCTCTTGTTGAAGCCGTAGCCGGCGAACTTATTCACCTGGTCGAAGATCTGGGCCGCAGTTGCCTTCTCCACCTTGTTGCGAACGGCGCCGGCGACGAAATCCTCGCGCTGGGCCTCCATCTCCTCCTTGATTTTCTTGCCCATGGCCCGGCGCAGAAGATCGGCGGTGCCCAGGCTGTAGCCCGAGAGCTTCTGGGCGATCTGCATGACCTGTTCCTGATAAATCATGATCCCGAAGGTTTCCTTCAGGATCCCCTCCAGCGAGGGATGCAGATAGTCCGGCTTCTCCTTGCCATGCTTGCAGGCGATATAGCGCGGAATGTTGTCCATCGGGCCCGGGCGATAGAGCGCGACGATAGCGATGATGTCCTCGAAACGGTCGGGCTTCAGCTTGCGCAGCGCATCGCGCATGCCCGAACTTTCCAGCTGGAACACGCCGGTCGAATCGCCGTGGCTCAACATGGAATAGGTCTTGGCATCGTCGAGGGGGAGGCGCGCGAGATCGAGGTCGATGCCGCGCCGGCGCACAAGCTTCTCGGCCTGGGCCAGCACCGTCAGGGTCTTGAGGCCGAGGAAGTCGAATTTGACCAGGCCGGCCTGCTCCACATCCTTCATGCTGAATTGGGTCACCGGCATGTCGGAGCGCGGATCGCGGTAAAGCGGCACCAGCTGTTCCAGAGGCCGGTCGGCGATGACGACGCCGGCGGCGTGGGTCGAGGCGTGGCGGTAGAGCCCCTCGAGCTTGCGCGCGATATCGAACAGCCGGCTGACATTGTTGTCCTCGGCAATGGCCGCACGCAACTGCCCCTCGCCCTCGATCGCCTGGGCCAGTGTCACCGGATTGGCTGGGTTGTTGGGGACCAGCTTGCACAGCCGGTCGATCTGGCCATAGGGCATCTGCAGGACGCGGCCGACGTCGCGCAGCGCTGCGCGGGCTTGCAGCTTGCCGAAGGTGATGATCTGGGCAACCTTGTCGCGCCCATATTTCTGCTGCACATAGCGAATGACTTCGTCGCGCCGCTCCTGGCAAAAATCGATGTCGAAATCGGGCATCGAGACGCGCTCGGGATTGAGGAAGCGTTCAAACAGCAGCCCCCAGCGCAAGGGATCGAGATCGGTGATGCCCAGCGACCAGGCAACGACCGAGCCGGCGCCCGAGCCGCGCCCCGGCCCCACCGGGATTCCCTGCTCCTTGGCCCAGCTGATGAAATCGGCCACGATCAGGAAATAGCCCGCGAAACCCATCTGAACAATGACGCCGATTTCATAATCCAGGCGCTCACGATAGGGTTTCTGCGCCGCGGGATCGAATTCGGCCAGGTGCAAGGCCAGGCCGGCCTCGGCCCGCCGGCGCAGCTCCTCGGGCTCCGCCACCCCACCCGGCGAGGCGAAGGGCGGCAGGATCGGCTTGCGCGCCTCCGGCATGTAGGCGCAGCGGCGGGCGACCGTCAGCGTATTGTCGATCGCCTCGGGCAGGTCGGCGAAGAGAGCCCGCATTTCGGCCGCCGTCTTGAAGCGATGCTCCGGCGTTACCCGCCGGCGCTGTTCGTCCCCCAGCACGACGCCCTGGGCGATGCAGAGCAGCGCGTCATGGGCGCCATACATGGTGGCATCGGCGAAGAATACCTCGTTGGTGGCAACCAGCGGCAGGTCGCGGGCATAGGCAAGATCCACCAGCCGGCCTTCGATCAGGCGCTCGCCGGCCAGGCCGTGGCGCATGAGTTCGACATAGAGGCGGCCTGGGAACAATTTCTGAAGCTCGCCGAGGTAGGCATCCGCCACTTCGTCCTGGCCCTCGGCCAGCAGGCGCCCGACGCCACCATGCAAACCGCCCGTAAAGGCGATCAGCCCGTCGGTCATGCCGGCGAGCGCGGCCACCGCCAGCTGCGGGGCCTCCCCCGGCTCGCCCTCGAGAAACGACTTGCTGACCAGCCGGAGCAGATTCTGATAACCCGCCTCGCTCTGGACCAGCAGGACAAGCTGATCGGGCGCCGGGCGGACGCCGGGCCGGTTTGGCCCGTCGCCGTTTTCCCGCCGCAGGCCAAGCTGACAGCCGATGATGGGTTGGATGCCGGCTTCCGCCGCGGCTTGGGCGAATTGAAAGGCGCCGAACAAGTTGCCGCTGTCTGTAACCGCCACCGCCGGCATTTTTTGGCGCCGGCAAAGCTCGATCAGCTGCTTGATCTTGATGGCGCCTTCGGACAGCGAATAGGCCGAATGAACGCGCAGATGAACGAAATCGGCAGAGGCCATCAGACGAGCATTCCATGCTCGCCGTGAGTCGTCACGCAGAAAGACTCAAGCCTCTGAAGCCCCGGTCAGATAGCCATCGGTTATGGTCAGGACCCGGTCCATGCGCCCGGCCAGTTCCAGATTGTGGGTTGCCACCATGGCGGCCATTCCCACCGCCTTCACCAGCTTCGTCAGCAGTCCGAAGACCTCGTCCGAGGTGCGATGATCGAGATTGCCTGTCGGCTCGTCGGCCAGCAACAGGGCCGGCGCATTGGCGAGCGCGCGGGCGATGGCAACCCGCTGTTGCTCGCCGCCGGAGAGCTGGGCGGGGCGATGGTCGACGCGTTTAGCAAGCCCGACGAGGTTCAATAGTTCCTTGCCCCGAAGCCGCGCACTGCGGCGAGCGACACCGGCGATCATCTGGGGAAGGACGACATTCTCCAGCGCGGAAAATTCCGGCAGCAAATGGTGATACTGATAGACGAAACCGATGGTCGTGCGCCTGAGAGCCGTGCGCTGGTCGTCGGAGAGCTTGCTGGCGGGCGCTCCCTTGACGACGACCTCGCCCGCTGTGGGCGGCTCCAACAGGCCGCAAATCTGCAGCAGGGTTGATTTCCCCGCGCCGGACGGCCCGATCAGAGCGATGAGTTCGCCGGGACGGATGGCCAGCGAGACGTCGTGGACGACTTCAAGCCGGCCCGAGCCTTGTTGGAAGCTGCGGGTGACATTCCGGAGGGCCAACACCGGCTCACTCATAGCGAAGGGCCTCGACCGGATCGAGCCGCGCCGCACGCCAGGAGGGGTAAAGGGTGGCGAGAAACGAGAGAACAAGCGACATGACCACGACGATCGTCACTTCACCGGAATCCACGATCGCCGGCAGCTTGGACAGGAAATAGACGGTGTCGGGAAACAGCTTCGTGCGCAGCAGGTATTGCATCGCCTGGCGGATCGATTCGATGTTATCGGCGAAGGCAAGCCCGAGACCGAAACCGGCCGCCGTGCCGGCGATCCCGATGCTGGCCCCGCTCAGCAGGAAGATGCGCATGATCATTCCGCGGGTCGCGCCCATGGTGCGCAAAATCGCGATGTCGCGTCCCTTGTCCTTCACCAGCATGATCTGCCCGGAAATGACATTGAAGGCGGCCACAATGATGATCAGGGTGAGGATGAGGAACATCACGTTGCGCTCGACGACGATGGCGCTGAAATAGTTGGAGTTCGCCGCCTGCCAGTCGGTCATGACGAAACCGGTGCCGATACGCGCCTGGATCGCCTCGCTCGCCGCGGCCACGCGATCGCCGTCGTCCAGCGTGACCTCGATCTGACTCGCTGCCTGAGGCAGCTTGAAATAAAGCTGTGCTGCCTCGAGCGGCATGAAGGCATAGCCGCTGTCGTATATGTACATCCCCGTCTTGAAGATGCCGACCACCTGGTAGCTCTTGATGCGCGGAATCTGCCCGACGAGCGTCGTCGTCGACTGGGGCGATATCAGGGTGATTTCTCCGCCGACCCCGATTCCCAAACTTTGCGCCAGGTAACTGCCGATGATCACCACGTCCTGGCCGCTGAAATCATCCAGGCTTCCTGCCAGCATGTGGTCCGCGACCGCCGCGCGGGCCTTGATGTCTTCCGGGCGGACGCCGCGCACGAAGATGCCCGATGCACGGCCCTGGTTGGTCACCATCACCTGACCTTCGATGATCGGGTCGGCGGATTTGACCATGGACAGCCCGCGCAGAGCCTTCGTCAGGACGTCATAGTCGGGGATGGAACCCTTGCTGGATTCGATGGTGAGATGGCCGTTGAAGCCCAGGATCTGGGACAGCATCTCATGGCGAAATCCGTTCATCACCGCCATGACGATGATCAGCGTCGCCACCCCCAGCATAATGCCGAGAAACGAGAAGCCGGCGATGACGGAAATGAAGCCTTCTTTTCGCCGCGCGCGCAGATAGCGCATGGCCACCAGACGTTCGAAGGGCGAGAACATGGGGCTCAGGCCACCATCTTGTCGAGCGCTCGATCCAGCGGCAGTTCCACCCGTTCGCCTGTGGCGCGCCGCTTCAGTTCCACCGTGCCGGCGGCGAGACCCCGCGGGCCGATGATAAGCTGCCAGGGCAGGCCGATCAGATCCATATCGGCGAATTTCGCGCCCGGCCGCTCGTCGCGGTCGTCGTAGAGCACCTCGACCTTGGCGGTCGTCAGACGGCCATAGATTTCCTCGCATTTGGCGTTGGTCGGCCCGTCGTTGCCCTTGAGGTTTATCAAGCCCACATGGAAGGGCGCCACCGCATCCGGCCAGATGATGCCGGCATCATCGTGGCTTGCCTCGATGATGCCGCCGACCAGCCGCGACACGCCGATGCCATAGCTCCCCATCTGCACCGGCACCGTCTCGCCCTCCGCCTTCGCTACCACCGCAGCCAGGGGGTCGGAATATTTCGTGCCGAAATAGAAGATGTGGCCCACCTCGATGCCGCGGCCGACATAGCGGCGAGTCTCCGGCACTTTTTCCTCGAAGACCGCGGCCTCATGCTTCTCGTCGGTGCGGGCATAGAGGGAGGTGAAATACGCCACCACCTTGCCCACGGCTTCGGCATTCCCGTAATCGATATCCGAACTCAGCACATCGAAATCGATGAAATCGCGGTCGCAGTACACCGCGCTTTCGCCGGTATCGGCCAGGATGATGAATTCATGGGACAGGTCGCCGCCGATCGGGCCGGTGTCGGCGGCCATGGGGATCGCCTTCAATCCCATACGCTGGAATGTGCGCAGATAGGAAACGAACATCTTGTTGTAGGAACGCCGCGCGGCGGCCTGATCGACATCGAAAGAATAGGCGTCCTTCATCAGGAACTCGCGGCCGCGCATGACGCCGAAGCGCGGGCGTACCTCGTCGCGGAATTTCCATTGGATATGATAGAGCATCTTCGGCAGTTCGCGATAGCTCTTGACCGAGTTGCGAAAGATGTCGGTGATCAGTTCCTCGTTGGTTGGCCCATAGAGCATCTCGCGCTCATGGCGATCGGTAATGCGCAGCATCTCCTTGCCGTAATCCTCATAGCGCCCGGATTGCTTCCAGAGATCGGCCGACTGGATGGTCGGCATCAGCATTTCCTGGCAGCCGGCGCGGTCCTGTTCCTCGCGCACGATCTGCTCGATACGTTTCAACACGCGGAAGCCCAAGGGCAGCCAGGAGTAAATGCCGGCGCTCGCTTGGCGAACCATGCCGGCGCGCAGCATCAGCCGGTGGGAGACGATCTGCGCCTCGCTTGGATTCTCCTTCAGCGTCGGCATGAAATAGGCGGAGAGACGCATGCTTGGTCCTTAAGGCCGGGACTTGAGTGGAGCGGCGGTGAATGTAGGCGAGCCCCCCTGCCCTGTCCATGGCCGGAACAAGGCAAAGTTGCGGCGGCAGCATCAGGCTTTCCGGCGTTTTTTTGCCTTCATCCAGGGTGGGCTCAGCCGCGCGATGCGTTTTCGGACCGGGCAGTCCGGCGCATGAGCGCCGGGCAGATATCCCAGGCTGATCAGGAACTCGCCGACGATCTCACCCCCGGTAAAGCGGAAGGTGGCCTTGAACAGCTTCACCCATTCGGCCTTTTCCAGAGGATGATGCTCGTCGAGCCAATCGGCGAAGGAGCCGTGGGATTTGCGGATCGCCTGCAGGCGGCGTGCATTTTCGATCCCCGCATCGACCTTTAGCCGGTTGCGGATGATTCCGGCATCGGCCAGCAGGCGCCGCCGCTCGCGCGCGCCGTAAGCTGCAACCTTGTCGATGTCGAAGCCGTCATAGGCCGCAAGGAACGCCTCGCGCTTTTTCAGGCAGGTCAGCCAGGAGAGGCCGGCCTGGTTGATCTCCAGCACCAAGCGCTCGAACAACACGGCATCCTCGCGCGACGGAAAGCCGTACTCGCGTTCGTGGTAGGGACCATGAAAGGGATGGCCGGGGGCGATGTCGCAATATGTCGTCATGACAATGAAGACCTCATGGTCGGAACGAAATCCAGGGGGCGGTGATCAGCCAGTAGGCGACGAGCCAGAGCACCGCTGAAACGCCGGTCGTCGCCGCGATCTTGGCCCAAAGATATGGCCGCACCGGCGCGCCCGGGTCGTGGCCGGGCATGGGGCTCTCGTCGCGCTTCACGCCCCAGGGCAGCACGGCAAACAGAATCGTCCACCAGATGAGGAAATAGACGACGATTCCGGTGAACCAGGTCATGCCTGCTCCAGCTCGATAAGCGTGCCAAGGAAATCCTTGGGATGGAGAAACAGCACCGGCTTGCCATGGGCGCCGATCTTGGGCTCGCCACTGCCCAGCACGCGGGCCCCGGCCGCCTTCAGGCGATCGCGAGCCACCCGGATGTCGTCGACCTCGTAGCAAATATGATGAATGCCCCCACCCGGATTGCGGCTGAGAAAATTCGCGATGGGAGAATCGGCGCCCAGCGGCTCCAGCAACTCGATTTTGCTGTTGGGAAGATTCACGAACACGACGGTCACGCCGTGCTCGGGCTGGGGCACCGGCTCGGAAACTTGGGCGCCTAGTGCGTTGGCATAGAGGGCCGAGGCGGCCGCCAGATCCGGCACGGCGATGGCGACGTGATTCAATCTTCCGATCATATCTGTCCGATCATGAATCTGCCTGCGGCCTTCAGCCCATCTCGCGCATCAGGTTACGAAATGTCGGGCAAGCGGACCAGATGCACGTCGGTCACCGGCTTCTTGCCGAAATGGGCGAACAGCGCGCGCCGGATCGCCACGCGAGCCGCCTCCCTGACGGTTGCATCCTCGGCGCGCTTCGCGGTCGACAACACCATGACGGCCTTGCCCGCGGCGGCGGCGGCCTCGATCACGGCCTCGTCGCCGGAGTCTTCGCCGGCGAGGCCATGGATCGTGACCTGCGGCCTGCCCGCCAACCTACCCATCCCGTCCAGCACCAGGGTTGCGACCGCGGCGCCGTTGAAGGCCAGGCGCTGCCGGCTCTTCAGCGCGGCGCCATCCAAGGGTACCAGGATTTTGCCATCCAGGCCCAGGCGCCCCGACGGCTCCTCGCCGACCGCCTCCCCCGGCCCAGGGGCCAGGCGGATGAGCGTGCCGTTCGCCGCCAATAGCGCCTGGCGCACCTGGCAGCTTTGGGCGAGCTCGATATGGGCGCGCAGATGGCGCAGTTCGCCATGCACCGGCACGGCGATCTTCGGATTCACCCAGCGATACATATCCGCCAGATCGTCGCGCGCCGGGTGGCCGGAAACATGGATGAAATGATCGCGCTCGGTGACGATCTTGACGCCGCGGTGGATGAGCCCGTTGTGCAACTCGCCGATGGCCTGTTCGTTGCCGGGAATGATGCGGGAGGAAAAGATGACGGCATCACCCGCCTCCAGAGTCACATCGGCATGTTCGCCGCGTACGATGCGCGCGAGCGCCGAGCGCGGCTCGCCCTGGCTGCCGGTGCAGATCATGAGCACCCGCTCGCGCGGCAGATGGCCGATGTCGCCCTCCTCGACGAAGTCCGGCAGATCGGTCAGATATCCCGTTTCCTGGGCGGCTTCGACCATGCGCCAGAGGGAGCGGCCGACCAATCCGACATGACGGCCATGGGCGAGTGCCGCCCTGGTCACGCTTTCGATGCGGGCGACGTTGCTGGCGAAACAGGCAACCGCGATGCGCTGGTCGTACTCGCCGATCAGCTTGTCCAGACTGAGCCGGACCTCGGCCTCGGAGCCGGAACTGCCCTCGACCAGCACGTTGGTCGAATCGCAGATCATGGCCAGCACGCCCTCCTCGCCCAGGCGGCGCAACGCCGTTACGTCGGTGATGGGGCCGATCACCGGATCGGGATCGAGCTTCCAATCGCCGGTATGCAGCACGGCGCCAAGGGGTGTGCGAATGACCACCGCATTGGGCTCGGGAATCGAATGGGTGATGCTGATGAGTTCGATCTCGAAGGGGCCGACGCTGAAACGCCCTGACATGGGAATCTCGGTAATGCGGGCCTCGGTCAAAAGGTTGACCTCCGACAGCTTGCGGCGCAGCACGGCAGCGGTAAAGGGCGTCGCATAGATGGGGCAGCGCAGTTTCGGCCAGAGATAGGGCACGGCGCCGATATGGTCTTCATGGGCATGGGTCAGGACCAGGCCCGCAAGGTCCTGGCGCCGTTCCACGATGAATGAGGGGTCCGGCATGACGATGTCGATGCCCGGCGTCGTTTCCTTGCCGAAGGTGATCCCCAGATCGACCATCAGCCATTTGCCGGCATGGCCGTAAAGATTGAGATTCATGCCGATCTCGCCGCAGCCGCCGAGAGGCAGGAAGAGCAGCTCATTATCGCTGGGCTGGCCGATCATTTCGGGCGCGGCTGATTTCGGCGATGGATTTCGACAAGGCCGCGCATGGTGATCTCCGGCTCCAGGCGCCGGATCACCGGCGTGGCGTCGACGAAGAGCGGCGCCAGGCCGCCAGTGGCCACCACGGCCAGCTCGCGGCCGAATTCCTTGGTGATGCGGGCGACCAGCCCCTCGATCAAACCGACATAGCCCCAGTAAATGCCCGACTGCATCGCATCTAGCGTGTTCTTGCCGATGACCCGGGTTGGCAGACCCACGGCGATGCGCGGCAGCATGGCGGTGGCACTATGAAGCGCTTCGAGGCTGAGGTTAATGCCGGGGGCAATCACGCCACCGGTGTAATTGCCGTCGCCATCGACGACGTCGAAGGTCGTGGCCGTGCCGAAATCGACGATGATCAGCGGCTCCTGATACAGCAGATGGCCGCCCACCGCATTGGCGAGGCGATCGGCGCCCACTTCATTGGGGCGATCCATCAGCACCTTGATGCCTAATTCGACACCGGCCTCGCCCACGACCAGGGGAATGGTACCCAGATGACGCTCGCAGAGCATACGCAGATGAAGCAGCGCCTGGGGCACCACGGTGGCGATGATCGCTTCGCCGATCTGCCGGCGGTCGATCCCCGCCAGGGCCAGCAATTGGCTGAGCCAGACCAGATATTCATCGGCCGTCCGCCCACCATCCGTGCGCAAGCGCCAATCGCCCAACATGCGGTCGCCCTCGAACAGGCCGAATTTCACGTTGGTGTTGTTGGCATTGATGGCCAGCAGCATGGCGCCCTCCCCCGCTCAAGCGGCCGGATAGAATACGTCGCCGGCGGTCACTAGGCGATGGCGACCGTCCGCAAGCTCGAGATCCAGGGCCCCGCTGGCATCCAGCGCGGCAAAGCGGCCCTGCAATGTCGCGCCTTCGAGGCGAACCTCGATGACCTGGCCGAGGCCCGCGGCGAAATCGAGCCAGCGGCCGCGTATCGGGGCAAATCCGGCGTCCTGCCAGCGCCGGTACCAGAGGTGGAGACCACCGGCGAGGGATTCGAGCAGCGCCTCCATGGTCACGTCACTCCCCGCCGCGCTGAGCGAGGTTGCGCGATAGGGCGTACTGGCGGGATGGCTCGCCAGATTGACACCCATGCCCAGCACCAAGACTTCCACGTTCTGGCCCAAGGCTTCGGCCTCGGGCAGGATGCCGGCAACCTTGGCGCCGTCGATCAGCAGATCGTTCGGCCATTTGCAGCATATTCGTCGTTCCGCAGGCAGAGATGCGCACAGCGTCTCTGCCAGGGCCACAGCTGCGACAAATCCCAGCTGCGCCGCCTGGGCGGGCGGCACGGCCGGGCGCAGCAGAAGGGAGAGGTAGAGATTGCCGGGCGGCGAAGACCAGGCGCGTCCACGCCGGCCGCGGCCGCCGCTTTGCTCTCGCGCCCAAACGAGGGTCCCCTCGGGCGCGCCGGCCCTTGCCCGGCGAAGCGCCTCCTCATTGGTGCTGTCGATGCGATCGAGGGCAACGAGGGTGAAGAAGGACGGCAGAAGCGGCCGGTCGTTCATCCGCCGAACAGCGATGCCGCCGCGGCTTGGGCTGCCGAAAACAACGGCCCGGGCAGCAGGAAGAACAGCATGATGGCGAGACCCGTCACCGCCAGAATGATGGAAATCTCCGGACCCTGAGACCGGTCGAAGCTCGCCGCCGGCTCGTCGAAATACATCACCTTGATGATGCGAAGATAGTAATAGGCGCCGATCACGCTGCTCACCACACCGATGACGGCCAGCGCGTAGAGATGTTCGGTGATGGCCGGCAGGAAGACATAGAGCTTGCCGAAGAATCCGGCGAGCGGCGGGATTCCCGCCATGGAGAACATGAAGAGTGCCAGGGCTGCCGCAGCCAGCGGATTGCTGCGCGAGAGGCCGGCAAGGTCGACGATCTCCTCCACCATGATGCCCTTGCGGCGCATGGACAGGATGCAAGCAAAGGTGCCGATGGTCATGCACAGATATATGGCCATATAGATCAGCAGGCCGCGGATGCCCTCCGCCGTTCCAGCGGCAAGACCGACCAGGGCGTAGCCGATATTGCCGATGGAGCTATAGGCCATCAGCCGCTTGATGTTGCGCTGATTGACGCCAGCGACCGCGCCCAGAACCATCGAGGCGATGGAAATGAAGACGATGATCTGGCGCCATTCCACCATTAGATGACCGAAGGGCCCGGTCATGACGCGCACGAACAGCGCGATGGCCGCGATCTTGGGCGCGGCGGCGAAGAAAGAGGTGACCGGCGTCGGCGCCCCTTCGTAGACATCGGGCGTCCACATATGGAATGGCACGGCGGCGACTTTGAAGGCAAGGCCGGCGACCAGGAATACCAGACCGATGATGAGCCCGATGGGGGTTGTCGCCGGATCGGTCAGTGCCGTGGCCAGGCCCACAAAACCGGTGGTGCCGGCGAAGCCATAGATCAGCGAGGCGCCATAGAGCAGCATTCCCGAGGAGAGAGCGCCCAGGACGAAATATTTGAGCCCCGCCTCGGTCGAGCGCAGGGAATCGCGCTGGAAAGCAGCGACCACATAGAGCGCCAAGCTCTGGAACTCCAGCCCCAGATAAAGGGAAATCAGATCGTTGGCCGAGATCATCATCAGCATGCCGCTGGTGGCGAACAGCATGAGGACGGGAAACTCGAACCGCGCCATGTATTCGCGCTCGATATAGTCCAGCGACAGCAGGATCGAGAGCGCGGAGGCGCCCAGGGTCAGCAGCTTCATGAACTGGCTGAAGCGGTCGACGATGAAGAGATTGCCGAAGGCAAGACCGCCGCCGGCCGGGTTCTGGATCACCACGATCATGGCGATGACGATCACCAGCACCGCCAGCCAGGAGATGAGGCGCGCGCGCTCCTGCTTCAAAAAGACGCCCACCATCAGCAAGCCCATGGCGCCGCCGGTGAGCAGCAATTCGGGCAGGGCGACAATCCAGTTCATGGCGCCACCCCCGGCAACAGGCTGGCGATGCTGGGTGCACCGCCAAGGGCAAGCGCTGTGCGATATCCCCCGATCAACCGGTCCACCGACGGCGCCATGATTTCGGTGAAGGAGGTCGGATAGACCCCCATCCACAGCACCAGCAGCATCAAGGGGGTGAATATGGCGATCTCGCGGGGGCTGAGATCCAGCATGTCCATCAAATCGGCCTTTTCCAGCTTGCCGAAGATGACCCGGCGATAGAGCCAGAGCATGTAGGCGGGGCCCAGGATGATACCCGTGCAGATCAATGTCGCGACCCAGGTATTCACCTGGAAGGCGCCCAACATCACCAGGAACTCGCCGATAAAGCCACTGGTCGCCGGCAGGCCGATCGAGGCGAGCGTGAACAACATGAAGACGGCCGCATAGATGGGCATCCGATGGACCAGCCCGCCGTAACGCGCGATGTCGCGGCTATGCAGGCGGTCGTATACCACGCCGACGACGAGGAAGAGCGCGGCCGAGACGATGCCGTGGCTCAGCATCTGGAACAGAGCACCCTGCAATCCCGCGACGGTAACCGTGAAGATGCCCGCGGTGACGAAGCCCATATGGGCGACCGAGGAATAGGCGATCAGCTTCTTCATGTCGGTCTGGGCCAGCGCCACCAGCGAGGTATAGATGACCGCGACGACCGAGAGTGCGAAGATCAGCGGGGCGAACATGGCCGAGGCCTGGGGCAGCATGGGCAGCGAAAACCGCAGGAAACCGTAGGCGCCCATCTTCAAGAGCACGCCGGCCAGAATGACCGAGCCTGCCGTGGGCGCCTCGACATGGGCGTCGGGCAGCCAGGTATGGACCGGCCACATGGGCATTTTGACGGCGAAGGAGGCGAACAAGGCGAGCCACAGCCAACGCTGCGTCTCCACCGGGAAGCCATGCTGCATCAGGGTCGGTATGTCGGTGGTGCCCCCGATGAAATACATGGCGATGATGGCCAGCAGCATCAGCACCGAGCCCAGCAGCGTGTAGAGGAAGAACTTGAAGGCCGAATAGACGCGCCGCGGGCCGCCCCAGACGCCGATGATCAGGAACATCGGGATCAACACGCCCTCGAAGAACATATAGAACAGGACGAAGTCCAAGGCGCAGAAGGTGCCGACCATGAAGGTCTCCAGCACCAGGAAGGCGACCATGTATTCCTTCACGCGGGTTCGGATCGCCTGCCAGCTCGCCAGGATGCAGATCGGCGTCAGCAAAGTGGACAACAGGACGAACATCATCGAAATGCCGTCGACGCCCATGTGATAGCGGATTCCAAAGACGGGGATCCACGCCGCCTGCTCGACGAATTGGAAATCCGCGCTGGATCGATCGAAGCGGAACCACAAGGCCAGCGACAGCAGGAAGGTAATAAGCGAGGTCCAGAGCGCGAGATATCGGGCATTGCGGGCCACCGCCTCGCTTTCGCCGCGCAAAAACAGAACCATCACCGATCCGGCAATCGGCAGGAAGGTGACGAGGGAGAGGATCGGCCAGTCGCTCATGATCCGCTCATCGCACTTGCCAGTAGAGATACCAGCTGACCAGCAGGACGACGCCGATCAGCATGACGAAAGCATAATGATAAACGTAGCCGGACTGCAGCTGGCCGGCGCGGCGCGCCAGATTGCGGGTCAGTGTCGCGACACCATCGGGCCCGAACCCATCGATGATCGCCCCGTCGCCGATCTTCCACAAGCCCCGGCCCAGCCGCTTGGCCGGACGGACGAAGAGAAAATCGTAGAGCTCGTCGAAATACCACTTGTTGAGCAGGAACAGATAAAGCGGCCGCAGCGCGCGGGCGAGCCGTTCCGGCAGACTGGGCACGGCAATATACATGACATAGGCGATCGCAATGCCGGCTAGGGCCAAGAACAGCGGCGACAGGCCCACCCATTCGGGCACGCTATGGGCGCCCTCGATCGTGTTATGCGACGGCAGGACGAACAGTGACTGCTGCCAGAAGGATTCCATCTGGCCGCCGACGAAATGGGAATAGAAGGCATATCCCGCGGCCAGCGCGCCCACGGCCAGTGGCAACAGCGGCACCAGCATGATCATCGGCGATTCATGCACATGATGCATGGTTTCGTGGTCGGCGCGCGGCTTGCCATGAAAGGTCATGAACAGCAGGCGCCAGGAATAGAAGGCCGTCATGGCCGCTGCTGCATCGCCGAGCCAGAAGGCGAAATGGCCGATGCCGCTATTGGCGGCCCAGGCGGCCTCCAGGATGATGTCCTTGGAATAGAAGCCGGCAAATCCGAAGACGCCCGGAATGCCGATGCCGGCCAGCGCCAGACTGCCGACCCACATCAAGACATATGTCGCGGGGATCAGGCGCCAGATGCCGCCCATCTTGCGCATGTCCTGCTCGCCCGACATGGCATGGATGACCGAACCGGCGGCCAGGAACAACAACGCCTTGAAGAAGGCATGGGTGAACAGATGAAACAGGGACGCGCCATAGGCCGAGACTCCGGCGGCGAAAAACATATAGCCGAGCTGGCTGCACGTGGAATAGGCGATCACCCGCTTGATGTCGTTCTGGACGAGTCCGACGCTCGCCGCGAAAAACGCCGTGGCCGCCCCGACGATCGTGACGACGTCAAGCGCGACCGGCGCGTATTCGAACATGGGCGATAGACGGCAAACCATGAACACGCCCGCCGTCACCATGGTCGCGGCATGGATGAGGGCCGAGACGGGGGTCGGGCCCTCCATGGCATCGGGCAGCCAGGTGTGAAGCAGGAACTGGGCCGATTTGCCCATGGCGCCGATGAACAGCAGCAGGCAGAGCGTGTCCATTGTGGGCAGACGCATGCCCAGGAACTCGATGCTGGTGGCCGCCATGCCCGGCGAGGCCTTGAAGACCGCGTCGAACCCGACGTTCTTGAAGACGAAATAGACCCCCAAGATGCCCAGTAAGAAGCCGAAATCGCCGATCCGGTTGACGATGAAGGCCTTGATCGCCGCCGCATTCGCCGAAGGCCGGTCGTACCAGAAGCCGATGAGAAGATATGAGCAGAGCCCGACCCCTTCCCAGCCGAAGAACAACTGCATGAAGTTGTTCGCCGTGATCAGCATCAGCATGCAAAAGGTGAACAGGCTGAGATAGGACATGAACCGCGGAATCGAAGGATCGCCGTGCATGTAGCCGATCGAATAGACATGCACCATGGCCGAGACGCCGGTGACGACAATCAGCATGACGGCAGTCAATTGGTCGAAGCGTAGCGCCCAGTGAGCCTCGAAGCTGCCGGTCTGAAACCAGGTGAAAAGCTCTGTGGTGCGCGTATGGCCGTGTAGCGACACGTCGACGAAGACCGCAACCGACAAGGCGAGCGAGGCAAGCATGGCAAGGCAAGTCACGCCTTGGGCGCCCTTGTCGCCGACGAACCGCCCGAACAGGCCGGCGATCGCCGCGGCGAGAAGCGGCAGAAAGACGATCGCGACATCCATCGCCGGCTAACCCTTCATCATGTTGATGTCTTCGACGGCGATGGAGCCGCGGTTGCGGAAATAGACGACGATGATGGCAAGCCCGATCGCCGCTTCCGCGGCAGCGACGGTCAGCACGAACAAGGCAAAGACCTGGCCCACGAGATCGCCGAGTTGGGTGGAGAAGGCCACCAGATTGATATTGACCGCCAGCAGCATCAGCTCGACCGACATCAGAATGACGATGACATTCTTGCGGTTCAGAAAGATGCCGAAGATGCCCAGGGTGAACAGGATCGCGGCGACGGTCAGATAATGAGCAAGGCCGATGGTCATGAGCTGACGCCGCTCCCCGTCGGCACGTTCTTGATCTCGACGGAATCGCCCCGCCGGCGCTCGATCTGGCGACCGATGGATTGGCGGCGCACGCCCACGCGATGGCGCAGAGTCAGAACGATGGCGCCGACCATGGCGACCAGCAGAACGAGGCCTGCGATCTGGAATAGATACACGTAATTGGTGTAAATCACCATGCCCAGGGCATGTGTATTGCTGATCTGGGAGGCCGCGGGCGTCGGCGCCAGGGCCGCGGCCGAGGCGAACGGCGAGACGACCCAGGCCCCAAACACCAGGGTGAGCTCCGCAAAAAGGATAAGCCCGACGAGAAGCCCGATGGGCAGATAGGCCAGAGCGCCCTTGCGCAACTCAGTGAAATTGATGTCCAGCATCATGACGACGAAGAGGAACAGCACCGCCACCGCGCCGACATAGACGACGACGAGGATCATGGCCAGGAACTCCGCCCCCATGAGGACGAAGAGGCCCGCGGCGTTGAAAAACGCCAGGATCAGGAACAATACCGAATGCACCGGATTGCGCGCCGAGATGACCATGACGCCGGAAGCCACCGCGATCCCGGCGAACAAATAGAAGGCAAGGGCCTGGATGATCATGACGCTCTCATCGGTAGGGCGCATCGGCCGCCATATTGGCGGCGATCACCGATTCCCAGCGGTCGCCGTTCGAGAGCAGCTTCTCCTTGTTATAGAGAAGCTCTTCATGGGTCTCGGTGGCGAACTCGAAATTGGGTCCCTCAACGATGGCGTCCACTGGGCAGGCCTCCTGGCATAGCCCGCAATAGATGCATTTCGTCATATCTATATCGTAGCGCGTCGTGCGGCGGCTGCCGTCGGCGCGGGGTTCGGCCTCGATGGTGATCGCCTGGGCCGGGCAGATCGCCTCGCAGAGCTTGCAGGCGATGCAGCGTTCTTCGCCATTGGGGTAACGACGCAACACATGCTCGCCGCGGAAGCGTGGGCTCAGCGGCCCCTTCTCATAGGGGTAGTTGATCGTCACCCGTTGGTGGAACAGGTAGCGGAAGGTCAGCGCCAAGCCGGACAGCAGCTCGGCCAGTAGCAGGCTCTTGGTGGCGCGCGCGAACATGGTCATGGCTTTACCCTCTGCGAGCCCATCACGGCAACCATCCGAAGGCCATCAGGGCGCCTGCGGTGACCACGACCCAGAGTAGCGACAGGGGCAGAAATACTTTCCAGCCCAGCCGCATCAACTGATCGTAGCGATAGCGGGGGAAGGTGGCCCGGACCCAAAGGAAGAAGAACAGAACCAGGGCGACCTTGGCTGCGAACCAGACCGGTCCCGGGATCCAGTTGAAGGGCGCGATATCGATCGGCGGCAGCCACCCCCCCAGAAACAGGATCGAGGTAGTCGCGCTCATCAGAATCATGTTCGCGTATTCGCCCAGGAAGAACAGCGCGAAGGTCATGGACGAATATTCGGAAAAATATCCGGCGACCAGTTCCGATTCCGATTCCACCAGATCGAAGGGTGCCCGATTGGTTTCCGCCAGCGCGGAGACGAAGAAGACAACGAACATCGGCAGCAGCGGCACGGCGAACCAGACGTGGCGCTGGGCCAAGACGATGTCGGACAAATTGAGCGAACCGACGCAGAGAAGCACCGTGATCATGACGAAGCCAATGGAAACCTCGTAGGAGACCATCTGGGCGGCCGAGCGCATCGCGCCCAGGAATGGATATTTGGAATTGCTCGCCCAACCGGCCATGACGACGCCGTAGACGCCGAGCGAGGAGATGGCGAAAAGATAAAGGATGCCCACGTTGATGTTCGCCAGGACGATGCCCTTGCCGAACGGGATGACGGCCCATGCCACCAGGCTGAGGGTGAAGGTGATCATCGGCGCGGCGACGAAAACGACGCGATTGGCCCCGCTCGGGATGACCGTTTCCTTGAATAACAGTTTGATGCCGTCGGCAAAGGGCTGCAGCAGGCCGAAGGCGCCGACCACATTGGGGCCGCGGCGCAGCTGCATGGCCGCCAGCACCTTGCGTTCAGCATAGGTCAGATAGGCCACCGCAATCAGCAGCGGCACCACAATGGCAATCACTTCGGCAACGATGATGGCCGTGGGCATGACATAGCCGTGCAGCAAATTACCCATGGGTGCCGGTCGCCTCTCCATCGGCGATGCCGAAGGTTTCGACGCATTTGGCCATGGTCTCCGACGCGCGGCTGATCGGGTCGGTCATATAGAAATTGTCGATGGGCGAGATGAAGGGCTCCGCTGTGGTTGCGCCCTCGCGCCCGAAACTGCCCCAGCTCGCAGGCTCGATCGCGTCGAGACGCTGGAAGCGCGGCGCCACCTGATACAGCCGCCGGCGAAGTTGGCGCAGATCGTCATAGGGGAGCGGCTTGCCCAGTATCGCCGAGAGTGCCCGCAGGATCGTCCAATCCTCCTTCGCCTCGCCCGGCGGGAAGACGGCCAGCCGGGCGAGCTGTGCCCGGCCCTCGGTGTTCAAATACGTCGCCTCCTTCTCGGTATAGGCGGCACCCGGCAGAATGACATCAGCTCGATGGGCGCCGGCATCACCATGATGGCCCTGATAGATGACAAAGGCCCTGCCGAAATGGGCCATGTCGATCTCGTCGGCGCCCAACAGATAGACAACGTCGATCTCGCCCTTTGTAGCCCCTTTCAAGATGCCGCCGACATCGCGACCGCCTTGGCCGGGAACGAATCCCAATTCCATGCCGCCGACCCGCGCCGCCGCGGTATGGAGAACGTTGAACCCGTTCCAGCCGTCTTTGACCAGGCCGCAGGTCTCGGCCAGTTTTCGCGCCAGCGCCAGGACGGCCGCGCCGTCGCTGCGCGCGAGCGCCCCCTGACCAAGGATCAGCATTGGGCGCTCTGCCTTCTTCAGCGCTTCTACGAAGGGATGACGCCCCTCGGCCAATTCCTTCAGCGTGTCGGGCCCGGCGCCGAGGTATTCGTATTTATAGGTCAGGTCGACCCGCGGGCCGATAACGGCCACGGTGTAGCGGCCATGATTCACCCGCTTCAAGATTCGCGCGTTGATGATGGGCGCTTCCCAGCGCGGGTTGCTGCCCACGATCAGACAGAGGTCCGATTGATCGATGCCGGCGATCGTGGTGTTGAAGAGATATCCGGCCGGAGAGCCGGGATCGAGGGCAGCGCCATCTTGGCGGCAATCGAGATGGGGCGAGCCCAGACTGGCCATCAAATCCTTCAGCGCCAGCATTGCTTCCGCATCCGCCATGTCGCCGGCAATGGCGGCGATCTTGGTGCCGGGCATGCCCTTCAGGCGTTCAGCGATGGCGGTGAAGGCCTCGGGCCAGGTCGTGGGCTTCAGTTTGCCTTCGCGCCGGACATAGGGCCGGTCGAGGCGTTGGCGGATTAGCCCGTCGCAGGCAAAGCGCGTTTTGTCCGAAATCCATTCCTCGTTCACCGCCTCGTTCAGGCGCGGCAATACGCGTAAGACTTCTCGGCCACGGGAATCGATACGGATATTGCTGCCCACTGCATCCAGCACGTCGACGGATTCCGTTTTGTCCAGCTCCCAAGGCCGGGCCACGAAGGCATAGGGCTTGGAGGTCAGGGCACCGACGGGGCAGAGGTCGATGATATTGGCGGAAAGTTCCGAATGCAGGGCCTTTTCCACATATGTTCCGATTTCCAGATGTTCGCCCCGGCCCAAGGCGCCCAACTCCTCCACCCCCGCTACTTCCGTGGCGAAGCGCACGCAGCGCGTGCAGTGGATGCAGCGGGTCATCACGGTCTTGACCAGCGGGCCGAAGTTCTTGTCCTTGACCGCCCGCTTGGCCTCGGCAAAACGGCCGCGATCGAAGCCATAACCCATGGCCTGATCCTGCAGGTCGCATTCGCCGCCCTGATCGCAGATCGGACAATCCAACGGATGGTTGGCCAGCAGGAATTCCATCACGCCCTGGCGCGCCTTTTTCACCATGGGCGTGTCGGTATGGATGACCATACCATCGGCGGCCGGCATGGCGCAGGAGGCGATGGGTTTCGGTGATTTCTCCTGTTCGACCAGGCACATGCGGCAATTGCCGGCGACCGAAAGGCGCTCGTGATAGCAAAATCGGGGAATCTCGGCGCCGGCCATCTCGCAGGCCTGAAGCACGGTGGTGCCCGCCGGTACCTCGATCGCCTGGCCGTTGACAGTCAGCTTCGGCATCGCCCTCTCCTACTCCGCCGCCAGCTTGGCGGCGCGCGTCGCGATCCGCCGCTCGATCTCCGGCCGAAAATGGCGGATCAGGCCCTGGATCGGCCAGGCTGCCGCATCGCCCAGCGCGCAGATGGTATGGCCCTCGACCTGACGGGTGACCTGCTCGAGCAGATCGATTTCCTCGACCCGCGCCTCGCCCCGCACCAGACGCTGCATGACGCGATACATCCAGCCCGTGCCCTCGCGGCAGGGCGTGCATTGGCCGCAACTCTCATGCATGTAGAAATGGGAGAGCCGGCTGATTGCCTCGATCAGGTCGGTGGACTTGTCCATGACGATGACCGCCGCGGTGCCCAGTCCCGACTTCACCTCGCGCAGGGAATCGAAATCCATCAGCACTGTATCGCAGATCGACTTCGGCAGCACCGGAACGGAAGCACCGCCGGGGATGACCGCCAGAAGATTGTCCCAGCCGCCGCGGACCCCGCCGGCATGGCGCTCGATGAGCTCCTTCAGCGGGACGCCCATCTCCTCCTCGACATTGCAGGGCTTGTTCACATGGCCGGAGATGCAGAAGATCTTGGTGCCCGTGTTCTTCGGCCGGCCGATGGCGCTCCACCAGGCCGCCCCACGGCGCAGAATCGTGGGGGTGACGGCGATGGATTCTACATTGTTGACCGTGGTGGGGCAGCCATAGAGACCGACCGCCGCCGGGAATGGCGGCTTCAGGCGCGGCTGCCCTTTCTTGCCCTCCAGACTCTCCAGCAGGGCGGTTTCTTCCCCGCAGATATAGGCGCCGGCGCCGCGATGGAGATAGATGTCGTGGTCGTAACCCGATCCACAGGCATTTGGGCCGATGAGACCCGCCTCGTAGGCTTCCTCGATGGCAGCCTGCAGATTGCGCGCCTCGTTATAGAACTCGCCGCGGATGTAAATGTATGTTGCCTTGCAGCCCATGGCGAAACCGGCGACCAGACAGCCTTCCAGCAACATATGGGGATCGAAGCGCAGGATCTCGCGATCCTTGCAGGTTCCGGGCTCGGACTCATCGGCATTGACCACGAGGAAGGAGGGCCGCGCCGGGTCCGGCTGCTTGGGCATGAAGGACCATTTGAGGCCAGTGGGGAACCCCGCTCCGCCGCGCCCACGCAGATCGGATTTCTTGATCTCATCGATAATGGCATCGCGACCGCGCTCGATCAGGCCCTTGGTATTGTCCCATAGCCCGCGCGCGCGCGCGCCGGCCAGGCGCCAGTCCTTTGTGCCATAGAGATTGCGGAAGATGCGATCGATGTCCTGCAACATGTCCTAGCCGCCTATTTCGTCCCGAGCAGCGTGGTGGGCCCGCCATCGGGCGCGGAGCCCTGGCGGCCGCTTTGGGAACCCGGCGTCACCGGCTTGCCCTTGGCCAGCGCATCAAGCAGCTTTTCCATCTTGGCCGGATCGAGGTCCTCATAAAAATCGTCGTTAATCTGGACCACCGGCGCATTGACACAGGTACCGAGGCATTCCACCTCCACCAGCGTGAACTTGCCGTCGGGGGTGGTTTCCTTGAGGCCGATGCCCAGGTTGCGCTGGCAGGTCTCGGTCAACTGATCGGCGCCGCGCAGCCAGCAAGGCGTGGTGCGGCAGACCTGCAGCAGGTATTTGCCCACCGGCTTCAGATTGAACATGGAATAGAACGTGGCCACCTCATAGACGCGGATCGGCGCCATATCGAGGACAGCCGCCACGTAGTCCATGGCAGCGCGCGGCAGCCATCCGCCGACCTGGCGCTGGGCCAGATCGAGCAGCGGCACAACTGCGCTCGCCTGCCGGCCTGCCGGATATTTGGCGATCATCTTCTCGGCCAGCGCCTTGTTCTCGGGCGTGAAGGCAAAAATCTCGCTCATCGGTCGATCTCGCCGAAAACGATATCCATGGAACCCAGAATGGCGACCGAGTCCGCCAGCATATGGCCACGGCTGAGGTAATCCATGGCCTGGAGATGGGCAAAGGCCGGTGCGCGTATCTTGCAGCGATATGGCTTGTTGGTGCCGTCAGAGACGAGATAGACCCCGAACTCGCCCTTGGGTGCCTCGATAGCGGTATATGTTTCGCCCCGCGGCACGTGGAATCCCTCGGTATAGAGCTTGAAATGATGGATGAGCGCTTCCATGGAGCGCTTCATCTCGGCGCGCGGCGGCGGCGTAACCTTGCGGTCGGTCGAGCAATGAGGGCCATCGGGGATTTCGGCGATGCATTGCCTAATGATACGCAGGCTCTGGCGCATTTCCTCCATGCGGACCATGTAGCGGTCATAGCAGTCGCCGTTTTTGCCCACCGGTATGTCGAAATTCATCCGATCATAGACCATGTAGGGTTGCGCCTTGCGAAGATCCCAAGCCAAGCCCGAGGCGCGCAGCATAGGCCCGGTAAATCCCCATTCGAGTGCTTCGGCTGCGGAGGCTGCGCCGATATCGACCAGGCGCTGCTTGAAGATGCGATTGTTGGTCAGAAGATTCTCGATATCGTCCAGCACCTTGGGAAACCGCTCCGTCCAGGCCAGGATATCGTCGAGCAGGCCTGCCGGCAAATCCTGGTGCACGCCGCCCGGGCGATAATATGCGGCATGAAGCCTGGCCCCGCTCACCCGCTCGTAGAATTCCATCAGCAGTTCGCGCTCCTCGAAGCACCAGAGGAATGGCGTCAGCGCACCGATGTCGGAGGCATACGCGGGAACCATCAGGAGGTGGTTCAGGATGCGCGTGATCTCGTCGAACATGACGCGGATGTATTGGCCGCGCAGCGGCACCTCGAGGCCCAGCAGTTTTTCCACGGCGAGCACGAAGGCGTGCTCCTGGCACATCGGCGAGACGTAGTCGAGGCGATCGAAATAGGGGATCGCCTGCATATAGGTCTTGTGTTCGATCAGTTTCTCCGTACCGCGATGAAGCAGGCCGATATGGGGATCGAGACGCTCGATCACCTCACCATCCATCTCCATGACCAGGCGCAGAACGCCGTGGGCGGCGGGATGTTGCGGCCCGAAGTTTATGGTCAGTGGCTTGATCTGGGTTTCGGCCATCAGGCTTTCTTCTCCGCCTTCTCGTCCCCCGGCAGATGCAGCATGCCTTCCCAGGGGCTGAGAAAATCGAAGCTACGGAATTCCTGGGTAAGTTTGACGGTCTCATAGACGACGCGCTTCTGCTCCTCGTCGTAGCGAACCTCGACATAGCCGGTGAGGGGGAAATCCTTGCGCATCGGATGGCCCTCGAAACCGTAGTCGGTCAACAATCGGCGCAGATCGTCATGGTCGGAGAAGAAGATGCCGTAAAGGTCCCAGGCCTCGCGCTCGAACCATCCGGCGGTGCGATAGACGCTCGCGACCGAGGGCACCGGCGTCGCCTCGTTGGTGGCAAGCTTGACCCGGATGCGCAGGTTGTGCGGCAGGCTGAGAAGATTATAGACGACCTCGAAACGTTGCTCGCGCTCGGGGTAGTCGACGCCACAGACATCCACCAGCATGTTGAAGAGGCAGCGTGGATTGTCGCGCAGAAAGGTCAGAAGCTGGGTCACCGACGCCGGCGTCGTCCAGAGAATCAACTCCCCGACGACGGATTCGCTCTTCGTCACATGCGAAGCAATCTCGCCGGTGATGTAGTCGCCGAGTTCTTTCAGCGCCTGATTCATTAAGATACTCTCGTCGTCGACTGCGTCGTTAGCGGGCAATGGTGCTGGTTCGGCGAATCTTCTTTTGCAGCTGCAGTATGCCGTAAACCAGGGCTTCCGCCGTGGGCGGGCAGCCCGGCACGTAGACGTCCACCGGCACGATGCGGTCGCAACCGCGGACCACCGAATAGGAATAGTGGTAGTACCCGCCACCATTGGCACAGGAACCCATTGAAATGACCCAGCGCGGCTCCGCCATCTGGTCGTAGACCTTGCGCAGGGCGGGCGCCATCTTGTTGGTGAGCGTGCCGGCGACGATCATGACGTCGGATTGCCGCGGGCTGCCACGCGGGACGACGCCGAAGCGATCCAGATCGTAGCGCGCCATATAGGCGTGCATCATTTCGACGGCACAGCAGGCCAGCCCGAAGGTCATTGGCCAGAGCGAGCCCGTGCGGGCCCAATTGACCACCTTGTCGACCTGAGCCACGACGAATCCCTTGTCCGACAATTCGTCGGTCACCGCCTTCAACACCGCGTCCTGGGCGGGGCCGGCGGGCAATGCGCCGCTCACTCCCATTCCAGCGCCCCTTTCTTCCATTCATAGATGAAGCCGACGGTCAGCACGCCAAGGAAGACGACCATCGACCAGAAGCCGAACGCTCCGATGCGCCCCAGCGAGATCGCCCAGGGAAACAGAAAGGCGACCTCGAGATCGAAGATGATGAACAGGATCGAGACGAGATAGAAGCGGATGTCGAACCGCCGCCGGGCGTCGTCGAAAGCCTCGAACCCGCACTCATAGGGCGACAGCTTTTCCGGGTCCGGCTTCTGGCGGGCGACGAGGAAGGATCCGACCACCATCGCCCCGGCGATGGCGGCAGCGATGACGAGAAAGATCATGATCGGCAGGTATTCGCGTAGCATCACATTCATCGACAGGCATCCCGTGCGCGAGCGGACCCCATCGGCGCGGCCGCCGGCGCTCCAAAAGCGCCGACACTATAGGGCGGCAGGGGTCTCAAAAAAAGGACAAAACGAGCCGATTCACGAGTCGAAAATCGCTTTGCTCCAGGTCGAATCGCGTATCGGAAAATGGCGGGAGCGACGGGACTTGAACCCGCGGCCTCCGGCGTGACAGGCCGGCGCTCTAACCAACTGAGCTACGCCCCCGCAGGGCGCCCCACAAGGGCGGGTTCATCTAATCTGGCGACCGGACCCTGTCAAGCAAAGACGGGCCGGTTGATGTCATGAGGGGCAGTGGTGGGCGATGACGGTTTCGAACCGCCGACCCTCTCGGTGTAAACGAGATGCTCTACCGCTGAGCTAATCGCCCGTCCCGCCTCGCCGGTCCATCCTAGAGCAATATCCGATCGGTTTGAATCAAACTGATCGGATATTGCTCTGATTCAACAACGTAGCGGCTAATTCACGTCCTAAGCCGACGCTCAAAATGCGACCGGCCGCCTCAATGGAGGCGGCCGGTGAATTTCGCATCGGCGCTGAGGCGTCGGCTATCAATTCACCGAGGCCTTGAGGCCCGCGCCCGCCTTGAACTTCACCTGCTTCGAGGCAGGAATCTTGATCTGCTCGCCGGTCCGCGGGTTGCGTCCGATCGATGCATTGCGCTTCACGACATGGAAGGTGCCGAAGCCGACGTTGCGAAACTCCCCGGCTTTCTTCAGCGCGTCCTCGATGCCTTCGAACACGGCATCAACTGCCTTTGCCGCATCAGTCTTAGACAGCCCGGCTTTCGCCGCGACGACAGCAATCAAATCGTTCTTATTCACTTTGATACCCCCTTCGCGAATGGAGATGGGAAAAGCTAATCAACACAAATTTCCAGCCGATGCCCGCAAAGTGTAGGCCGCGCCTTTCGCCCCCGTCAATTGCCGAACGCGACGGGTTATCCCCATGCTGGTGGCGCCCGTCAAGGGCGCCACCCAACAGGCTATCAGTGCGTGACGAGGCCCTCGAGCGGGGGCACCGGCAACGGCGCCGGCGCATCGCCCGGCTCGATCCATTCGATCGGCGTTAGCGGTCGTGACAAGGCCTCTCTTAATACATCGTCAGCCGTGGCTACCGGGATCAGCTTCAGTCCCTTCTTAACATTGTCGGGAATTTCGGCCAGGTCCTTCTCGTTCTCCTGCGGAATCAAGACGGTGGTAACCCCGGCGCGCAAGGCGGCCAGCAGCTTTTCCTTGAGTCCGCCGATGGGCAATACACGCCCGCGCAACGTCATTTCGCCGGTCATTGCCACGTCGCGGCGAACCGGAACGCCGGTCAGGACCGAGACGATAGAGGTCAACATGCCGACACCGGCCGAAGGACCATCCTTCGGCGTTGCGCCCTCCGGCACATGGACGTGGATATCCTTGCGCTCGAACAGGGTTGGCTTGATGCCGAACTCGGTTGCCCGCGATTTGACGTAACTCTCCGCGGCCTGAACCGATTCGCGCATCACCTCGCCCAGTTTGCCGGTGATGATGACCTTGCCCTTGCCCGGCAGCGTCACCGCCTCGATCGACAGGATCTCGCCGCCGACTTCGGTCCAGGCGAGCCCCGTGGTGACGCCCACCAGATCCTTCTGCTCCGCCTCGCCATAACGATAACGGCGCACACCGGCGTATTTCTCCAGGTTGCGGGGCGAGATGGTGACCCGCTGGAGGCCCTTCATCAGGATGTCCTTGATCGCCTTGCGCGCCAGATTGGCGAGCTCGCGCTCCAGGTTCCGCACGCCGGCCTCACGGGTGTAGTAACGAACCAGATCGCGCAAGGCCTCGTCCGTCACGCGCCATTCGCCCTGCTTCAGCCCGTGATCCTTGAACAGCTTGGGCAGCAGATGGCGCTTGGCGATGGCGATCTTTTCATCCTCGGTGTAGCCGGGGATGCGGATCAATTCCATGCGATCGAGCAACGGCTGCGGCATGCGCAGCGTATTGGCCGTGGTCACGAACAGCACGTCGGAGAGATCGTAGTCGACCTCGAGATAATGGTCGTTGAACGTCGAGTTCTGCTCCGGATCCAAGACCTCAAGCAACGCCGAGGACGGATCGCCCCGCCAATCGGCGCCCAGCTTGTCGATCTCGTCCAGCAGGAACAGCGGATTCGACGCCTTGGCCTTCTTCATGCCCTGGATGACCTTGCCGGGCATGGAGCCGATGTAGGTGCGCCGATGGCCGCGGACCTCAGCCTCGTCTCGCACACCGCCCAGCGACATGCGAACAAAATTCCGACCCGTGGCCCGCGCGATCGACTTGCCCAGCGAGGTCTTGCCCACGCCGGGGGCGCCGACCAGGCAAAGGATCGGCCCCTTCACCTTCTTCATGCGCTGCTGCACGGCAAGGTATTCGAGAATGCGCTCCTTCACCTTCTCGAGACCATAGTGGTCGTCGTTCAGCACCTTCTGGGCCGCCTTGATGTCGTGCTTGACCTTGGTCGGCTTGTTCCAGGGAATGCCCAGCAGCCAATCGAGGTAGTTGCGCACCACCGTCGCCTCGGCCGACATCGGGCTCATGGAGCGCAGCTTCTTCAATTCACCGAGCGCCTTCTCGCGCGCTTCCTTGGTGAACTTGGTCTTGCGGATGCGCTGTTCGAGCTCGGCCAACTCGTCCTTGGCATCGTCGCCGTCGCCGAGTTCCTTCTGGATCGCCTTCAACTGCTCGTTCAGATAATACTCGCGCTGGGTCTTCTCCATCTGGCGCTTGACCCGGCTGCGGATGCGCTTTTCCACCTGCAGCACGCCGATCTCGCCCTCCATGAAGGCGAAGACGCGCTCGAGCCGCTTGACGACGCTGTCGGTCTCCAGCAACTCCTGCTTCTCGGCGATCTTGAGGCCAAGGTGGGAGGCAACCGTGTCGGCAAGCTTGCTCGGGTCCTCGATCTGATTGACCGAGACCAGCACCTCCGGCGGAATTTTCTTGTTGAGCTTGATGTACTGCTCGAACTGGGCAACGACGGAGCGGGCCAGCGCCTCGACGTCTTTGCCCTCATGATCGCGGTCGACGATGGTCTCGACAAAGCCCTGGAAGAAGGCTTCGTTCTCGGCAAACTTTACGATCTTGGCGCGCTGGCCACCCTCGATCAGCACCTTGACCGTGCCGTCGGGCAGCTTCAGCAGTTGCAGCACCGTTCCGACGGTGCCGACGGTATAGATGTCCTCGGTCTGCGGGTCGTCCTGGGCCGCGTTCTTCTGGGTCGCCAGCAGAACCTGCTTGTCGTCCTTCATCACGTCTTCGAGGGCGCGAACCGACTTCTCGCGGCCGACGAACAACGGCACGATCATATGAGGGAAAACGACGATGTCGCGCAGCGGCAGAACCGGGTAGAGCGATGTACGCTGAAGTTCGTTCTCGTTCATGGAGTCCTCAATTTTATATTATGCACGGGACCTTCGGACCCCGCAGCCGCGCCCGGCCAAGCCGGCACATTGCGACATAGCTTAAATGGCGACGGCGATAGCTTCGTCAAGTGGGCGGGCATTGGCGCCCGGTCAGGCACCGGCGCCGACATCCTCGCGCCGATCGGAATAGATATAGAGCGGCCGGGCGGTGCCCTCGACGACTTCCTTGCTGATGACCATGCGCTCGACCGCTTCCAGGCCGGGCAGTTCGAACATGGGCTCCAGCAGAATGCTCTCCATGATGGACCGCAGGCCACGCGCCCCGGTCTTGCGCAGGATGGCCCGCTGGGCGATGCCGCGCAGGGAATCCTCGGTGAAATCGAGGCGAACGTCTTCCATCTCGAAGAGCCGCTGGTACTGCTTGACCAAGGCGTTCTTCGGCTTGGTCAGGATGTCGACCAGCGCCTTTTCGTCCAGGTCTTCCAGTGTCGCGACCACCGGCAGGCGGCCGACGAATTCCGGAATCAGCCCGAACTTCAGCAGATCCTCCGGCTCGACTTCCTTCAAGACCTCGCCGGTGCGCCGGTCGTCGGGACCGCGCACATCGGCATGGAAGCCGATGGCCGAGCCCTTCTTGCCGCGCTGGGCGATGATCCGCTCCAGGCCGGAAAAGGCGCCGCCGCAGATGAACAGGATGTTGGTGGTATCGACCTGCAGGAATTCCTGCTGGGGATGCTTGCGACCGCCCTGCGGGGGCACGGAAGCCACGGTGCCTTCCATGATCTTCAGCAGGGCCTGCTGCACGCCCTCGCCCGACACATCGCGGGTGATGGAGGGGTTGTCGGACTTGCGGCTGATCTTGTCGACCTCGTCGATATAGACGATGCCGCGCTGGGCCCGCTCAACGTTGTAGTCGGCGGCCTGCAGCAGCTTCAGGATGATATTCTCCACGTCCTCGCCGACATAGCCTGCCTCGGTCAGGGTCGTCGCATCGGCCATGGTGAAGGGCACATCGATGATGCGCGCCAGCGTCTGGGCGAGCAGCGTCTTGCCGCAACCGGTGGGGCCGACCAGAAGGATGTTGGATTTCGAGAGTTCGACGTCGTTGGCCTTGGCGCCATGGGCCAGACGCTTGTAGTGGTTATGGACCGCCACCGACAGCACCCGCTTGGCGTGGCTCTGGCCGATGACGTAATCGTCCAGGACCTTGCAGATGTCGGCCGGCGTCGGCACGCCGTCGCGCGACTTGACCAGGGTCGTCTTGTGCTCCTCGCGGATGATATCCATGCAGAGTTCAACGCATTCATCGCAGATGAACACGGTCGGACCCGCGATGAGCTTGCGCACCTCATGCTGGCTCTTGCCGCAGAAGGAACAGTAGAGCGTGTTCTTTGAATCGCCGCCGGTGGACTTGTTCATAGGAAATCCGTCGATTTGCCGACCCGAGTCGCGGTCATGTTAGGGCACGGGTCAAATCCCGTACAACTTAAATCTGACGCGGATAGGGGCCAGTTGGTGGACCCTGGGGGACCAAACCCCAAGGTTAACGTCGTCGGCAGGCCCTATTTGGCCGGCGCCGCGGTCTCCCTGGCCGGCCTTTTGGCCACGACTTCATCGATCAATCCGAAGGCCTTGGCCTGGTCGGAGTCCATGAAACGGTCGCGATCCATGGCTTCCTCGATCGCCTTCAGATCCTGCCCGGTATGGCGGGCATAGATCTCGTTCAGGCGGGTGCGGGTCTTCAAGACCTCGCGGGCGTGGATCTCGATGTCGGAGGCCTGGCCCTGGAAACCGCCCGAGGGCTGATGGACCATGATGTTGGAATTTGGCAGCGCGAAGCGCTTGCCCGCCGCCCCGGCCGCCAGGATCAGCGAACCCATGGAGGCCGCCATCCCGATGCAGACCGTCGAAATCTGCGGCCGGACATATTGCATCGTGTCGTACATGGCCAGGCCCGAATGGACATGTCCGCCCGGCGTGTTGACGTAGATCGCCACGTCCTTGTCGGGGTTCTCCGATTCCAGGAACAACAATTGGGCGCAAACGAGGCTGGCCAGGTTGTCGTTGACCGGGCCGACCAGAAAAATGATCCGCTCCTTCAGCAGGCGCGAATAGATGTCGAAGGCCCGCTCGCCGCGGTTGGTCTGCTCGACCACCATGGGTACTAGCAGATTGTCGTAGATCTCGATCGGATCCCGATCTTTCATGTCGCGTACCCTTGCACTCGATACCCTCGGCCCAGCGCCTCAGGCAACGTTTTCGTTCTTCAGTTCCTCGGCAAACTGCTCGGGGCTGACTTTGCGCTCCGTCACCTTGGCCGCATCTACGATGTAGTCAACGACCTTGTCTTCGTAAAGAGGCGCGCGCAACTGCGCCAGGGCCTGGGCGTTGTTCTGGTAGAATTCGAACACCTTGCGCTCCTGGCCCGGATACCGCCGCGCCTCGTTCATCGCCGCGCGGCCGATTTCGTCCTGCTTCACCTCGACATTGCCCCGCCGCCCCACTTCGGAGAGCAGCAGGCCCAGCTTCACGCGGCGGGCGGCGATGGTGCGATACTCCTGGCGCAATTGGTCGTCGGACTTGTCCCTGTCTTCGGGATCGACTTTGCCCGCCTTGCGGTCGGCTTCGATCTGGCCCCAGATTTGATCGAATTCGGCGTCGATCATGCTGGGGGGCAAAGTGAAATCGTGCCCCTCGCTCAGCTTGTCCAGCAGCTGGCGCTTGATGCGCGCCCGACTGGCAATGGCGTATTCGGCTTGCAACTGCTCGCGGACTTTCTGACGCAGCGCGTCCAGATTCTCCAGGCCCACACCCTTGGCCAATTCGTCGTCGATAGCTGCGGGAATCAGCTTTTGCAATTCCTTGACCTCGACGTCGAAGACCGCATCCTTCCCAGCCAATTCGGCCCGCGGATATTCCGCCGGGAACGTGACCTTGACCTCGCGCTTGTCGCCGACCTGGGCGCCGATCAACTGATCTTCGAACCCAGGAATCAATTGGCCGGCGCCGAGGCGCACATGATGGCCCTCGGCCTTGCCGCCGGAGAATTCCTTGCCGTCGACGCGGCCCAGGAAGTCAATGACCAGCACGTCATCCCTGGCCGCCGGCCGGGCTTCGCTCACCGGCTCGCTCTTCGATTGTTCGTTGGCCAGTCGCGTCAGGGCCTGGTCGATTTCGGACTCCGGCACATCGACGACCGTGCGCGTCAATTCTAGCTTGGTGAAATCGATCGGCTCGATCTCCGGCATCAGCTCGATCGCCATCTTGTATTCCAGGTCCGAGCCGTCCTTGAACGTCGTGATCTCGATCTTGGGCTGACCGGCCGGACGCAAGCCCCGGTCGGTGACGATCTGGGCCGAGCTGTCGCCGATGGTGCGCTCCAGCTCCTCGCCCATCACCGTCTGACGCCAATGCTTGTCGACCAGCGCCATGGGCACCTTGCCGGGACGGAAGCCGGGCAGGCGCATGCTGCGCTGCCGGTCGCGCAAGCGGGTTTCGATCCGCTCTTGAAACGTCTTGGCGGGGATGACGACCTTGAATTCGCGCGTCAGCCCGTCGGCGTTTGTCTCTGTTACTTGCATCGAATGCTCATCCGTCGAGGAATCTTTCGCCACGCCGGGAATTGCCCCGCTCGTGCCAGCTACAATTGCCGCGGAACCTGGTGCGGGCGGAGGGACTCGAACCCCCACGACTTGCGTCACCAGAACCTAAATCTGGCGCGTCTACCAGTTCCGCCACGCCCGCCCATCCGGAGTGCTGCCCATCGGGAAGCCGCCCATGGAGGAGCCCCGGCGCAGCCGGCGATGTATAGCACAGACCGCCGGTGCACAAGGGGAAAAGGGCCTTTTACGGACGAGCAAAGGCGGCCCTTCAGAAGCCGAAGCGGATCCAAGGTCCGCTAGGCGCCCAGCCCCATCCGACCGGACGCCACCCGGACGCCAGATAAAAGGCCTGAGCCGGGCGGTTGGCCTCATCGCATTTGAGTTCGGCGCTGCCCCCGCAGCGGCCGAGAGCCAGGGTCAACAAGGCCCGTCCGACGCCCTGCCTCAAATAATCCGGATCGACGTAGAGATGATGGATGAAACGCGCCGGACAATAGAATCCGACCCACCCGCGGATGTCTGCTCCACTTTGTGCGACCCAAAGGTCTTCCTCGCGCGTTTCCGCCTCGAAATCCCCGGGCATGAGGGCCGCCGGGGGCTGGCGCGGATAGGCCAGCCGCTGCACGGCAGCGAAGATTTTCTCGCAAACCGAGCGGTCCTCCGGTCGTGCCGGACGTAGGTTCAGGTCCAAACCTGGCCCGCGAGATCGCGCAAGACCAGCGGGAGCATTTCCGCCAGATCCTCGGCGATGAGCCCAGGACCGAAGCGCGCCGCGGCCTCGCCATGCAGCCAGGCGGCCGCCCCGGCGGCGGCAAACACACCCATTTGCTGGCCCATCAGAGCCACGGCAATCCCGGCCAGCACATCCCCGGCGCCGGCCGTCGCCAGGCTCGCCGGCGCATTAGCATTGATAAGGACCTGGCCATCGGGTGCCGCGACGGTCGTGTCGGCGCCCTTCAACAGGACGGTGGCGCCTGCCGTCTTCGCCGCGGCGCGTGCGCGGAGAAGTTTGTTCCCGACAAGATTGAGGAACAGCCGGGCGAACTCGCCCTCATGGGGCGTCAGCAGAACGGCGCCACGAATGGCGCCAAAGAGATCGCCAGGCGCCTCGGCGAAGACGCTGAGCGCGTCGGCATCGAGCAGACAGGGCTTGGCGTGGGCAAGCGCGGCCAGAACATGCTGGCGGGTCGCCGCCGTGACGCCGTTTCCAGGGCCCAGCAGTACGGCCGAAATACGCGGATCGGCCAGGTATTTGTCGAACTCGTCGATCGGGGCGGTCAGCAAGCCCGGCTGATCGGCGGCATAGAGGCTGAGCACATCCGCCGCCGCCAGCAGCGTCACCAGGCCGGCGCCGGCGCGCCGCGCCGCCCGCGAGGCCAGGCGTCCGGCGCCGGTCATACGGCTGCCGCCCAGAATCGCCACATGGCCGCGGCGGTACTTGTGATCTTCCGGCCGCGGCCAGGGAAATTGCTCGACCCAGGCCCAAGGTCCGTTCAGCCAAAGTCGGGGCGCGAGGTTCTCGACGATGGCATCGGAAATGCCGATATCGGCGACCGTCAACGCCCCGCAGTATCCACGGCCCGGCCATAGATAATGCCCCGGCTTCGCCCGGCAGAAAGTGACGGTAGCCCTGGCCGGCGCCGCCGCCCCCAGGATCTCGCCGCTGTCGCCGGCCAGGCCGCTGGGAACGTCCACTGCCAGGCAATCGAGCCGGCGCTCCGCGATTGCGTCGACCGTGGCGCGCACTGCACCCGTGAGGGGGCGATCGAGGCCGGCGCCGAAGACGGCATCGACGACAAGGTCGGTATCATTGAGAAGGTCGGTCGAAAGGGGGGCAATCGCGCCACGCCAGTCTTTCGCGGCAGCCGCAGCATCGCCCGAGAGCCGACCGCGCTCGCCAAGCAGGGCCAGCCGAACCGCCACGCCCGCATCCTGCAAACGGCGGGCGGCGACAAAGCCATCGCCGCCGTTATTCCCGGGCCCGCACAAGACGAGGGCCGGCCGCGCGGGCCAGCGCGCTAATGCAGCATCCGCGACCGCCGCCCCGGCCCGCTCCATCAACACCCGGCCGGCGATGCCTCTGGATATGGCAGCGGCATCTGCCCTGCGCATCTGGTCGACGGTCAACAGAGCATGGCGCGACAAAGCAGAGTTAGCCCCGCCAGCAATATCGTCCACCGGTGTCAGTTGAGGACCACGCGACAATCATCCAACGGCGAACGCGATTTGATGGATCCGCAAAGATGATCGGCCGCCTCACGGTTGTCGAATGCCCCACCCAGCACGCGGAACCAAATGCCCTGGCTGGCGCCCAGATCGACCTGGCGCACCTCAAGCTGGAGAGGCTTCAGCAGATCGGGGAAACGTTGTACCTGTTGCGACCAATAGGTGCGGGCATCGCCGTCGGTCTTGAAGGTGCCGATCCAGATCCGAAAGACATCGGGCCCTCCAGCAGCCTCGGACGCCGCAGGCACCGAGGCGACCGTTGTTGTCGAGGGCGCCGGCAGCGGCAGCGTCACGCCGCTCGATGCGGCGGCGAGAGGCAAACCCAGATTTATGGCCCCGGTGGAGCGCGCCGGCGCGATCAGCGCCGGTAATGGCGCAGGTGTCGATGCAGGTTTTTGCGCTTTGGCGGTCAAGGCTGCGTCGGCGCCCAACGGCACGACCGTGCCGGGCGTGACGACCGCATCGGGCGAGGCGGGGTCGGCGTTTCTCGAACTGCCGGGCGATACAGGCCCCGACTGGCCGCCAGGGGTCAACACGGTCGTAGCACTCCCGTCGGAAGTTTGGGTTGTCGCTGCCGTTGCCGCCGTGCTGTTCGGCGCCAGTAACGGTGCGACGGTGATACCGGCGCCCGTCGAAGGCGCCGTCGAGGGCGGAACAACGGTGCTGGAAACCGTCGGCACAGTAGCCGCGGTGGTCCCAGTGGTGGTCCCAGTGGTGGTTTCCGTCGTCGCGGTCTGGCTGCTCGCAGCGCCCATGGTAGCCGCTTGGGTCGTGGTGGTCTGGCTCGTGGTCGCCCCGATTGTGGCGCCGGTGCCGCCCGTCTCCTGGGTGCCGCCCGTGACCGGCGCCTTGGTCGACGGCGCCAGCGGGGTCGGATTCATCACGCTTTCCGTGCTGGCCCCGCCGCCGGACGTGGTGTCGGGGGGCAAACTTGCCAGACGGTCGGCGGCCGCGGCGTTGCCGGCCTTGGCCGCCTTGGTGAACCAGCGTCGGGCCGCCGTCAGATCCTTGGGCACACCGCGGCCCAGCCGATACATCTCGGCAATGGCGTATTGTGCGCTTACCTCGCCTGCCGCGGCCGCCTTGGCGAACCAGCTAGCCGCGTCAGGGTAGCTCTTGGGAACGCCCTCGCCTCTGTAATAGGAGAGTCCCAGATTGAACTGAGCCGGCGCATCGCCCGCTTTTGCTGCTTGCAGCCACAACTCGTCGGCCTTGGCCATGCTCTTCTCGACACCGCGACCTTCGGCATAAAGCTTCGCCAGATTGCTTTGTGAATCAGGCAAGTTCTGCGCCGCCGCCAGGCCATACCATTTGGCCGCCTGTACCGGGTCCGCCGTTACGCCCAGGCCGAGGTCGTAAATCAGGCCCATCCCGTGCTGGGCGCGCACCTCGCCCTTATCGGCCGCAGCCTGCCATTCCTTGAACGCCGTGGCATAGTCGCCGGCAACATAGGCGTTGAGCCCGGCCTGATAATCGGCCCGCGCGATCGACGCAACAAGCACGACTGAGATCAGCACGAAGGCGCCGACACGCCGACCGACCGCCCGTAACATGAAAGATGCGCAAGCCGACATCGCTTCGCCCTACTCTGTGAACATGTTGAGATTCCACACCACTATGCCGAGCCCGCACGGGCGAGGCAATCCTCGGCGCCCCGCCCGAAGAATCGGCTCAGTGCATGGGCGTGTCGACGGCCTCGTCCTCGTCCTCTCCCTCGGGCTCCGGCACCGGGCCGGCCTGATGATGGGTCATTTTCCAGCCGCCGGGTTCGCGGCGAAAATAGTTCGTGGCAATCAGAAAGGCGCCGTCCACTTCCTCGAAACACACGACAAAGGCGCTGTCGCCCTGCATGAAGACCTGCGGCCGACGGCAGGCGACCGCGGGCGACTGGGGATTGGAGAGAATGCCCCGCCAGCTCGCCATCACCTGATCGCGTCCGGCGATCAAATTCCAGCCGGGATGAATGCAGGCAACCGGGCTACGCGCCGACCAGAGCGCCTCCATCGCGGCCAGATCGCGGTCGGCAAAGGCACGGTAGAACGCTTCGTTGGCGAACAGCACCGCGTCGCGTTCCACCCAAGAGCCTCCGCCATCTCTTTCGATTTCGCTGACGGTTCAGAATGGGGCCAAATCTCGGGCGGAGCAATATCGCGGGATTGTCGAGAACGGGACCGGCCGCCCTCGCCCGAAATGCCTGCCGGAACAAATTTGGGGCGAGCGACGGGAGTTGAACCCGCGACATCCAGATCCACAATCTGGCGCTCTAACCACCTGAGCTACGCCCGCCACCGCGCCGGGGTTTAAACGTCGCAGCCCCACGCGTCAAGCGTCGCTCCGGGAATAGTAAGAGGCCCGCCAAATCCATAGTTTCTCCCGGGCCGCGCCCTTAGAGTTCCCAGGGGCGGCGGGTTTGGCACGATCGACCGGGAACCGACCTCAACCGCCACGCGAAACACGGAGACGCCATGTTGAAGCTAGCGAGCGGCATGAACCGCCTGGGCACCGAGTCAGCCTTCGAGGTGCTCGCCCGCGCCAAGGCCCTGGAGGCCAAGGGAAAGCACATCATCAATCTGGGAATAGGCCAGCCCGATTTCCAGACGCCCGCCCATATCGTGGAAGCAGCCTGCAAGGCGCTGCGCGACGGGCATCATGGCTATACCCCGGCCAACGGCATCCCACAGGTTCGCGAAGCCGTCGCCGCCAACCTCCATAAGCGCCACGGGGTCGAGGTCGATCCAGGCCATGTGGTGGTGGTGCCCGGCGGCAAGGTGACGATGTTCTTCGCCATGCTGATGTTCGGCGAGCGGGGCGCGGAGATCATCTATCCGAACCCCGGATTTCCCATCTACGAATCGGCGATCAAGTTCAGCGGGGCGACAGCGGTGCCATTGCCCTTGCGCGAGGCCAACGGCTTTTCCTTCTCCGCCGATGAGTTGCTGTCGCTGATCACGTCCAAGACGCGCCTCATCATCGTCAACAGCCCGGCCAACCCGACTGGCGGCGCCAATCCGGAGGCCGAGGTCAATAAATTGGTGGAGGGCCTGGCCGAGCATCCCAACGTCGCCATCCTCAGCGACGAGATCTACAGCGAGATGCTCTATGCCGGGCGCAAGCATATCAGCCTGCTTCGCTTTCCCCAATTGCGCGACCGGGTGATCATGCTGGACGGCTGGAGCAAGACCTACGCGATGACCGGCTGGCGCATGGGCTATGCGGTCTGGCCGGCGAGCCTTGTTGAACATGCAACGCGGCTGGCCATCAACTGCCACTCTTGCGTCAACGCCGCGGCCCAATGGGCGGGCGTTGCGGCTCTGAACGGTCCTCAGGACGAGGCCCGCAAGATGATGAAAGCCTTCGACGAGCGCCGGAAGTTCGTGGTGGCGGAGTTGAATAAACTGCCAGGCGTCGCTTGCGTCGATCCGGCCGGGGCCTTCTATGTCTTCCCTAACATCTCCAAGCTGGGCCTCCCGGCCAAGCAGCTGGAATTGAAGCTGCTGGACGATATGGGCATCGCCACCATCGCCGGCACCAGCTTCGGATCCTACGGCGAGGGCTATCTGCGCGTCTCCTACGCAAACAGCATCGAGAACATTGGGCTGGCCATGCAACGCTTCGGCGAATGGCTGGGCCGCCGAAACGCCGCCTAAAAGAAGTGCTCACTGCCTAAAGACTAGGCAGCCAGAGATCGAAGGGGCCGGTGTAATCATATGCGCCGGCCCTTCTTATTTTGGCACGCCGCTTGCTTGAGACGAGGTACAGGACAGGAGCCGGGACATTGTCATGAAAAAAATCGAAGCGATCATCAAGCCCTTCAAGCTCGACGAAGTTAAAGATGCCCTCCACGAGGTGGGGATCAAGGGTATCACGGTGACCGAGGCCAAAGGCTTCGGCCGACAAAAGGGCCATACCGAGCTCTATCGTGGCGCCGAATACGTCGTCGACTTTCTGCCCAAGGTGAAGGTCGAGGTCATCCTCGAAGATTCGCTGGTGGAGCGCGCGGTCGAGGCAATCCAGCACGCGGCCCATACGGGGCGCATCGGCGACGGCAAGATCTTCATTACCACCATCGACGAGGTCATCCGCATTCGCACCGGCGAACGTGGACCAGATGCGATCTGACGCCTAACGCAATCCGACGATTCAAAAAAGCAACATTCGAGACAGAACCCAGGGAAACACCCAGATGGCCGACACGAAGAAAGTTTTCGATCTGATCAAGCAGCACGAAGCCAAATACGTCGACTTCCGCTTTACCGACCCCCGCGGCAAGTGGCATCACATCGCCCAGCACATCGCCACGGTGGACGAGGATATGCTCACCGAAGGCGTCATGTTCGACGGCTCCTCGATCGCCGGTTGGAAGGCGATCAACGAATCCGACATGATCCTGCTGCCCGATTGCGCCACCGCGCGGATGGACCCCTTCGCCGCCCAGCCTTCCGTCGTCGTCTTCTGCGACGTGCTGGAGCCGCTGACGGGCCAGAACTATAGCCGCGATCCGCGCTCGGTCGCCAAGAACGCCGAAGCCTATCTGAAGAGCAGCGGGATTGCCGATACCATGTATGTCGGCCCCGAGGCCGAGTTCTTTGTCTTCGATGACGTGCGCTATGACATACAGATGAACGGCGCATTCTATTCGGTCAGCTCCGAGGAAGGCCCCTATCTCTCGGGCAAGAAGCTCGAAGAGGGCAATCACGGCCATCGCCCCGGCATAAAGGGCGGCTATTTCCCCGTGCCGCCGCTGGATTCCGCAGCCGATCTGCGTGCCGAGATGCTGACCGTCATGGCCGATATGGGTGTCGAGGTGGAAAAGCATCACCACGAGGTGGCGCCCAGCCAGCATGAGCTCGGCATCAAGTTCAACCATCTCGTTAAATGCGCCGACAACATGCAGATCTACAAATATGTCGTGCACAACGTGGCCCATAGCTACGGCAAGACGGCCACGTTCATGCCAAAACCGGTCAAGGGCGACAACGGCTCGGGCATGCATGTCCACAACTCGCTGTGGAAGAACGGCCAGCCGCTGTTCGCGGGCAACGGCTATGCCGACCTCTCGGAAACGGCGCTCTATTACATCGGCGGCATCATCAAGCATGCCAAGGCGCTGAACGCCTTCACCAACCCCTCCACCAACAGCTACAAGCGTCTCATCCCCGGTTTCGAGGCGCCGGTGCTGCTGGCCTATTCCTCGCGCAATCGCTCAGCCTCCTGCCGCATTCCCTATGTGGCGAGCCCGAAGGGCAAGCGCGTGGAGGTTCGCTTTCCCGATGCCTCGGCCAATCCTTATCTCGCCTATGCTGCCTTGCTGATGGCGGGGATCGACGGCATCCAGAACAAGATTCATCCAGGCGACCCGATGGACAAGAACCTCTACGACCTTCCGCCGGAGGAATTGAAGAACGTGCCCACCGTCTGCGGGTCGCTGCGCGAAGCGGTGCAGTCGCTGCAGGCCGATCATGATTTCCTGAAGAAGGGCGATGTCTTCACCAGCGATCTGATCGACTCATATCTCGAGTTGAAGTGGGAGGAGATCTACGCCTACGAGCACAGCCCCCATCCGATCGAGTTCCAGATGTACTACTCGGTCTAAGCCAAGCCCTTCGGCCACAACGAAAGTTCCCTGCGCGACTAGCCCCTGCCTGAAAGGCGGGGCTTTTCTTTTCTGCCGGTATCGGTCGTGCCTTTTAGGCGCAGCGAGTGAAGTCGCTGCGCCGCTTCCACGCATGGGATAGTATTAATCCGCGAGCAGAGCATAACGCTTAGCAAATATGGAGTGACAATCGTGACCCTGAATCTTGAGGTGCTGATCCCCGGCGTCGCCATTGTCGCCGGATTGCTCGTCCTGCTGTTCCCCCGCCTCGTACACATCATCGTCGGGGTCTATTTGCTCGGCATCGGCATCATCGGACTTTGGCCGCATTTCATGCATTGAGGCATGAAGACCCGGGGAGAGGGGAACCGGCTTAGCTAAGCGAGTTCAAATCGATGGCACGGGTCGCGGCCGGCCTTGGTCGTTGATGGCGACATAGGTGAAAAGGCCGCTGGTCACCTGCGCCCCCTCGCCGCTGGCGCGCCGTTCGACCCAGGCGTCGATTCGAATAGTCATGGAGGTGCGGCCGACCCGTTCCACCTCGGCATAGCAACTTACCAGATCGCCGATCATGACCGGCCGATGGAAGGCCATGGCCTCCACCGCCACGGTGGCGACCCGCCCCTTGGCCCGGCGCACCGCCACCACGGCGCCGGCCAGATCCATCTGGGCCATCATCCAGCCGCCGAAGATATCACCATTGGCATTGGCGTCGGCCGGCATGGCGATGGTGCGTATCGCCGGGTCGCGGCCCTTGGGCGCTTCGGTCATTACATCTCCTTTGCGCTCAATATCTTGTGGACAATCTTTGAACATCATACTGCATCCTGCTTGTTTCCGAACAAGCCGATCCTCATAATCCCGCGCCATGAACGACCTGTTTTCCGCCGCCCCAGGCAAGAAATCCGCCGACTACTCCGCCAAGGACATCGAGGTTCTGGAGGGGTTGGAGCCCGTCCGCCGGCGCCCCGGCATGTATATCGGGGGCACCGACGAGCGAGCCATGCATCACCTGGCGGCCGAGGTCCTGGACAATGCTATGGACGAGGCCGTCGCCGGCCAGGCTAACCGCATCGAGTTGGAATTGGACGACAAGGGCTTCGTGAGCGTCCGCGACAACGGTCGCGGCATTCCCGTCGACCCTCATCCCAAGTTCAAGGACAAATCGGCCCTTGAGGTCATCCTGACCACGTTGCATTCGGGCGGCAAATTCGGCGGCAAGGTCTACCAGACCTCCGGCGGCCTGCATGGCGTGGGCTTGTCCGTGGTCAATGCGCTGGCCGACAGGCTGGATGTCGAGGTGGCCCGGGACAAACAGCTGTTCCTGCAGAGCTACGTGCGGGGCAAGCCCACTGGCAAACTGAAGCGCGGCGGCGCCGTCAATCGGCGCGGTACGACGGTGCGCTTCCATGCCGATCCCGCCGTGTTCGGCGATGAGGCGAGATTTCAGCCCGCCCGGCTCTATCGCATGGCCCGATCCAAGGCCTACCTCTTCCGCGGCGTTGAGATTCGCTGGCGCTGCACACCCTCCCTGATCGGCAAGGGCGAAGAGACGCCCGCCGAAGCGGTCCTGCATTTTCCCGGCGGGTTGGGCGATTTCCTGGCGGCGAGCCTGGTCGATCGGCAAACAGTGACGACGACGCCTTTCGCCGGCGAGGCGAAGCTGCCGGAAAACCAGGGCCGCCTGGAATGGGCCATCGCCTGGCCGGCCGACGGCGAAGGCTTCCTCAATTCCTATTGCAACACGATCCCGACGCCCGAAGGCGGCACCCATGAAACGGGGTTGCGCAGCGGGCTCAGCCGCTCCCTCAAGGCCTATGGCGAATTGATTGGCAATCGCAAGGCAGCCCAGATCACCGCCGAGGACATCTGCGGCGGCGCTGTGATGATGCTCTCCCTCTTCCTGCGCGAGCCGCAGTTCCAGGGCCAGACCAAGGAAAGGCTGGCCAATGTGGAGGCCGCCCGCCTGGTCGAATCGACCATCAAGGATCACTTCGATCACTGGCTCTCCGCCGATAAGGCGCGGGCGGGCGACCTGCTGGAGCGCGTCATCGAACTGGTCGAGGAGCGGCTGCGCCGCAAACAGGACAAGGAACTGACGCGCAAGACCGCCACCCGCAAACTGCGCCTGCCCGGCAAGCTCGCCGATTGCAGCCGCGACAGCGCCGCCGGCACGGAAATATTCCTGGTCGAAGGCGATTCCGCCGGCGGCTCGGCCAAGCAGGCCCGCGAGCGCGAAACCCAGGCGGTGCTGCCGTTACGCGGCAAGATCCTGAACGTAGCCAGTGCCACCACCGAGAAGCTCGCCCAGAACCAGGAGTTGATCGACCTCATCCAGGCGCTGGGCTGCGGCACCCGGGACAAGTTCGACGAAAGCCGGCTGCGCTACGAGCGCGTCATTATCATGACCGATGCCGATGTGGACGGCGCCCATATTGCCTCGCTGCTCATGACCTTCTTCTATCGCGAGATGCCCGGGCTGATCGAAAAAGGCCATCTCTTTCTGGCTCAACCGCCCCTCTATCGCCTGACCCAGGGCGGCACGGTGATCTACGCCCGCGACGACAAGCACAAGGATGAACTGATGAAGACCAGTTTCGCTGGCCGCGGAAAGGTGGAGATAAGCCGCTTCAAGGGGCTGGGAGAAATGCCGGCCAAGCAGCTCAAGGACACGACCATGGATCGCGCCCGGCGCATTCTCCTGCGCGTCGCCGTGCCGGACCGCTACGGCGACGGCGACCGCAGCGA
>WNFT01000234.1_pt1 | contig 49287 bp, 27 predicted proteins | sample 5400191 | NCBI WGS metagenome assembly WNFT01 (sample SAMN13153359, study PRJNA577476) | soil metagenome | isolation source: 80 cm saprolite under Madrone tree | place: USA:California | collected 2016-06-14 | reverse complement strand
CGTTTACAGGTGTTGCATGGCTGTCGTCAGTCCGTATTGTGAAAAGTGAGGTTAACTCCACTAACGGACGAAATCCCTGTAGTTAATTTATACTTAACTATTAATGATTTTTAAATATTTTCATTTGGGGCTAAGACAAGTCCTTATGGCCCTTATGGACTGGGCTATAGACGTGCCACAAGAACTTTTACAATTTGACGCAAAACTTAAATTTAGATTTTATTATTTAAATTTATAAGGTTTAGCTAATCAGTAAAGAAAGTTAATTGTATTAATCTTAAGACGGATTGTTGCCTGTAACTCGGCAACATGAAGAAGGAATTTCGAGTAATCGTTGATTAGCAACGCAACGGTGAACAATGAATCCGTGATGAACTAACTGTCTGTCGCTGGGGAGAAATTCAGCTTGGGGGAAAGCGCCGCGAAGTAGATTTTAAATAAGGTAAAACATTATAAATAATAATATATTGGTTTATTATTTGTATCTCTCTTTTTATTTAAAAATTGATTTGATTATTCATTTATTTGAATAGTTAGTGTAGTTATTCTTTAATTTATAATTTTATTATATTTTTTACTAGGTACTTAACTGCTTTTTTTAGGTCTAATTAGTTTCGACTAACCCATCTGAGTAACATCTCAAAAGTCATAGCAAGGTAGCTGTACTGGAAAGTGCAGCTGGAAATTAATTTAAATTAACCCCCCTCCCCATAGCCATAGGGACTCTCCTTTTGATTTTACCTTTCTTTTGCTCTTTCTTTAGCTTTTTTATATCTTTTATTAGTAAAGGTATCTTTAAAAAATTGGAGAAATGGAAAGTTACTTTTTTAATAAATAGTTTTACTTTTTAAAATTCAAATTAAAGATGAATTGCTCAAGGCTAAAAAGTGATAAGTAACAGTGTAATTAAGTTCTCTTAATTCAATGGTTAGAATCACATTCTTCTAAAGTGTTTATTCTGGTTCGAATCCGGAAGAGAACTATAAACAATCTAAACAATCCATTTAATAAATAAATATTAAAATTTTAAATTTTTACTTTTGCCTGACTTATTACTTAATAATAACGGAGTCCTATGGTCCTATGGAGTAAATCAACCCTCCATAACTCCATAGGATGGTATAAATATAAACAATGAAAGGATAAAACACATAATTAAAACTAAGTTTTCATAAAATATATTTTATATATTAAATTATTCCCTTTTCCCTTTTCCATGTGCCTTTTTGATAAAATTATGAAATATGATATATTAAAAATAGCTCTTATCACTTATGCTCCAACAGATATTATATTAGATAAGAAAATTTAATATATCAAATAAGGTTAACACCGAAAAAACAAAATTCAAAAATGAATAATACAAATTTAATAAGAAGTAAATTTCAACATTTTCCTTTTCATTTAGTAGACCCATCACCTTGGCCTATTTTACTTAGTTTTTCTTTATTAAATTTAACAGTAGGTGCAGTAGCATATATGCATGGTTTTACTTATGGAGGTTACATTTTAACATTAGGATTTATATTAACAACATATGGAATGATATTATGGTTTAGAGATGTAGTAATAGAAGCTTCATATTTAGGACATCACACTAAAGAAGTAAAAAATGGAATAATGATGGGAGTTATACTTTTTATTGTAAGTGAAATTTTTGCTTTCTTATCAGTTTTCTGGGCTTTCTTCCACTCTAGTTTATCTCCAGCAATTGAAATTGGAGGTTCTTGGCCACCTTTAGGTATTTCACCTTTAGACCCTTTTGCTATTCCTTTACTTAATACTTTTTTATTATTAAGTAGTGGTGCCTTTATTACTTATGGACATCATGCTTTAATAGCAGGAAATAGAAAAGGTGCAATAGACGGAGTAATTATTACTATTATCTTAGCCGTGATATTTACAGCTTTACAATATTTTGAATATTCTGAAGCTGGATTTTCTATGGCTGATGGAGTATATGGTTCAGCTTTCTATGCTTCAACAGGGTTACATGGGTTCCACGTTATAATTGGAACTATCTTTATTGGAGTATCTTTAATAAGAATAATTAATTATCAATTAACTACAAAACACCACAATGGATTTGAATCATCAATTTTATATTGGCACTTTGTTGATGTTGTTTGGTTATTCTTATTTGTAGCTGTATATTTCTGGGGAAATACATAGTTATTATATTGCTTATTTAACTCGAACCTTATGCTTCGCTTTTGTTAAGTAATTTTTATTGATGAATAGTACCTTCCATCTCTGCTATAAACTATTTTTTAAAGACATTTTGTTTTATAAAAGCACAAATAAAAGTCAGATACAAGAGTAGAGAAAGGACTATATAAAAGTCCTATAAACCTATTAACCCCCACCCCCTCTCCATCTCAAAAAACCTCTGCTCTTTTTTATAATTTATAAAAATACATATTTGTTTTTCTATTGCCTTTTCCCTACGTAGGATTGACTCTATTCTAATATTTTTTAAAGACACCTTTGTCCTAGGACTCCATAGGGTAGTTCCCTTTTGCTGGAGAGGTTAATTCTACTCCTACGGTGACAAAGGATCTATCTCCTATAAAGCATTGGTAAAAGTAGAAATTTACCTAATTTAATTAAAAACTATTTTTATATTTAACAACATAACAAGTTTTTCAAATATAAAAAGTAAAATTAAAGCGAGTATAGTTAAATGGTATAACTTCTACCTTCCAAGTAGAAATTATCAGTTCGATCCTGATTACTCGTATATTAATAATATTTTACCACTGCTCTTTTTTAAGAAACACATTTGTTATAACTTCAACCATAGTGGAATGAAACTTCCTTTAAAAAGCGAAGACTCCTTAATTAAGTATTTGCAAAAATATTATTGGTTTTATAATTCTTTCTTAAAATTTATTATAATATTAGCAATTGCACTTGTTTACTTTATTTACTTAACATGTTTAGTGTCTCTATGGAGTCAATAAAAATAAAAGACCTAAAGTGTATTTGTTACATAATAAATTATTAAGTTACATTTAATAATCTCATTTATATTATAGTTTCATTTATTATTTCTATTACCTTATCTAATTTATGCTCTTATTTTCCTTTAATCCCTTAATCTCTTTCTTACCTTTCTTTTTTTATCCGAAGGAGTTAAAAGACTCTCTACTCTTGTCTAAAGAGTTAGAAGAGTTAGAGTCCCTATGGAGTGGAGGATCTTTCTTCCTCTTCCTTAAAGAGTAAAAAGTAGAATCCTCCTATGGATTTATATTATGCAAGAGTAAACAAATTAAAAAGAAAGGTGCTATGTAATAAGTATTTATTAACTATATAAGCTAATATTTAATTCCTTAAGGAATTAAAAAAAAGCAGAGATTTTTCTTTAACAGAAAATAAACAAACAAAAAAAAACAAAAAATATGCCACAATTAATACCATTTTTCTTTTTAAATCAAATTGTTGTAACTTTTGTTATATTATTTAGTGTAATATATATTTTTTCTAAATATGTTTTACCTTCTTCTTTATTCACACAAGTAATAAGAACTTACATTACTAAATTAAGTAATAAAAATGTTTAATAATACTATTTATCTTTAAAACAAATGGCTCTCTAATGGAACCTTAATGGCTTCATAATTTTGATTATTAAATTAGCCCCCATTTATAAAAAAAGCAAATAAAAGGGGATGGAATAAAAGTAGTTAAGAATTTTAATTTTAAAATAAATATGAAAAGTAATGATAGATAATTAAGGATTTAATTTAAAATATAAATTGAAGCGAGATGGTGTAATTGGTAACACAGCAGTCTCATGATCTGTTATTTAAGATTCAAATTCTTATCTCGCTAATTATTTTTCCTTATTTTAAATCCTTATGGATTCCTCCTTCTTAGTTTTATTATTTCTCTCCATAGGCCATAGGAATCCCCATTTTTAACCTCTGATAAAAAATTAATGGGAGGGACTCCATTGTTCTATTGCTTTAAAAGAAAAATAAGAATATAATTAAGTAAAGAAGGTCGGGCGCTCAAACTAATAAGTAATACTTTAAATATTACCTTTCTTAAGTAGAAAATAAAAGTATTGTTATTAATTAAATTTAAAATAGATAAATATAAATAAATAACAATATAAGGTCTTTTCGTATAATGGTGAGTACAATTCCCCTTCAAGGAATAAATATCAGTTCGATTCTGATAAGGATCAATTAAACTAATTTAAATTTTATATTTTACCACTACTCTTTTTTGCTTTTATAAATCCTATTTTTTAAAGACTATTTCTTTACTTAGAAAAAGTTATTACTGTAAGTCATAAAAGAAAGTAAAAAAAAAAACAGAGGATAGGGTGATTCTTCCCACTCCATAGGGACTCTAAAGGCAGAGGCAATAGTAGGAGAGTATAAAAAAGACAAATAAATAAAAAGTTCTAACCTTCGGACCTTCGGACTAAGTGATGATTTTCATATCAATATTAACATTAATAGTAGCTAAGGCTCTACCTGTTTTAAACACAAATATATCTTCAGTACATTTTTTTAGAAGCACTTCATTAGTATTTATAATAACTGGTTTTATTACACTAAATAGCTTATATTTAGAAACAATAGGAACAGGTATAGGTATTTATAGTGGTTTATTCCATGTTACACAAATTACTCAATTTATAGAAACATTTTTCTATTTAATCGTAGGTTTAGTCTTAATAGGTTGGCCTCAAATAATAACAAAAGTAAATAAAGTAAAATATTATTTAACAGATAAATATTCAACAGATTATTCATTAATAATTTTATTTAGTAGTTTAGGATCATCTTTATTAATAGGAAGTTCTGATTTAATATCTTTATATTTAAGTATAGAATTACAATCTTTTGGTTTATATGTTTTAGCTACTTTATATAGAAATTCGGAATCTTCTACTAAATCAGGTTTAAAATATTTTTTATTAGGTAGTTTATCATCAGCAATAATTTTATTAGGTTCAGGAATAGTTTATTCTTATACAGGTACAACTAATTTTGAATCTATATATTTATTAAATTCAATAAATGATTTTAATACTGAATATTTCTTACAAGGTTTAACTTTAGGTTTAATTTTAATTTTTATAGGTTTTTTATTTAAAATAGCAGCAGCTCCTTTACATAATTGGTCTCCAGATGTTTATGATGGTACTCCAACAATAGTAACAATGTATTTAACAATTTTACCTAAAATTGCTATATTTACATTTTTATTAGAAATTAGTACTCAATTAGGTATTAAACCAATTTTAAATTCTATTTCTCTTAACTTTAGCAATAATTCATATAACGAAATAACAAATGGAATAGAAGGAGTGAGCCAAATGTTAAATATATTTTTAAATAGAGATATAAATTTAATTTCTTATGGTGAAACATATAACAGTTTTTTAGTTGAGAGCTCGATATATAAATTATTCTTAATAACTTCAATATGTTCACTTATAATTGGTAGTGTATTAGGATTAGCACAAGTTAAAATAAAAAGATTATTAGCTTATAGTACTATTTCACATATAGGTTTTATTTTATTAGCTTTATTAATAAACACAGAACAATCTATTGATTCATTTTTATTTTATATATTACAATATACAATAACAAATTTAAATTTATTTTTAATTATATTAGCATTAACTTATACTCATAATATTAATAGTTATCAAGAACTTAATTTAAAGAATAAATCTTTATTAATTAATAAACCTTTACCTTTATTTTTACCTCTAGGCCTAGAAAAAGGTAAGTCTTCATTTGCAGAAATTATAAGTTATAAATATAAAGATTTAAGTTATATTTTACAATTAAAAAATTTATTCTTTACTAATCCTTTATTAAGTTTATGCTTATGTATATGTTTATTCTCTATGGCGGGTATTCCTCCTTTAATTGGATTCTTCTCTAAACAGTTTGTTTTATATGCAGCTTTACAAAATGGTTTCTACTTAACTTCTATTTTAGCCATAATTGTTTCTGTTATAAGTGCTTCTTACTATTTAAAAATAGTTAAACTTCTTATAAGTGCAAATGAAAATGAAACAAATACCGAAAGTGAAAGTACAGAGCTTTTAGGTTTAGGATTAGAAAAAGAAAACAAAGAAGTAATTGTCTTGACAAATGTACATAGTTTTATAATATCAACTTTAACTTTAATACTATTATTATTTTTTATCAAACCTTCTTTAATCTTAAATAGTACTCAATTACTATCTTTATCTTTATTTTATACTTAATGAATAATTTATTTTTTATTTTTATTTTTGTTCCGATTTTAGCTTTTATTTTATTAGCTTTAAATGTATTATTTTCTGTTCATAGACCGGATGAAGCTAAAGTTTCAGCTTATGAATGTGGTTTCATTGCTTTACCTGGTCAAACTAGATCTACTTTCCAAATTCATTTCATGATTATTGCTTTATTATTCCTTATTTTCGATCTGGAAATATTATTATTATTTCCATTAGCTGTGACCTTATATCAAGTATCTATATTCGGTTTTACTATTGGTATTGTATTCTTTATTGTTTTAACTATTGGTTTTGTTTTAGAAATTGGAAGTGGTGCAATATCTTTAGTAAATATTGAACAATCAAATAATAAATAAAATAATAAATTAAATTATTATTATTTAAACACCCCCATCCTATGCCCTCCGTAGGACCGTAGAAAACTCTTTTTTAAATACACTTTTTTAATAAAAACAAAAAGCAGAGCGTATAGACAAAAGTCCAGAGTCCATTATTCTTAATATTTTAATTCTCTAATTATCATAGTCATAAATATAACATCCAAAATTTTAGTTGTTGGAAACGGTAATATAGATTATGTTATATTTTTTCAAGAATAATAAATAATATCCACTTCCGAAACCGATGGGTTTAAATTTGGTAAACTTAGATTAGTACTACTAAATTTATTTATACTCCGTTTGTTTTTTTTTCCATCAAATTTTTTACATGATTTAAAAGAGGGAAGATTTATTCTTAAACAAAAGAAAAGAAAGTAACTATAACTCCTACCTAAAATAAAAGCTCCTATTTTCATATTAATAAAATATAATATGAGTATAATATAGTGGTAATAATTAAAAAGAGATATAATAAATTAAATTTAAATTTTATAAAATTATACAAATTATCTTAAATATGAAATAAATCAATAATCTTTTATTCTTTTGCTCCGTAGGGATTCCGTTGGGAAGAAACTTTTCACAAAAGCAAGAGATAAAATTATAGAATCTCTATAAAATAGAAAATAAATAAAGTTAAATAAAAAATTAATTTAATTTTATAATAAAATTATAGACTTTAAATAATTATGATATCATTTTTATCAATCTTACATAAAAGTATCTGAAATGATGTATTATATTTATAAATCTGTAACAATTATTAAATGTGACAAAAATGAAAATTAAAAATTATTAATGAATAAAAAGAGTTTCATTGAAAGAACATGGATTGGAATTAAATTAGGATTAACAACTCCAACTTTATCAAAAGAAATGTTAGAATTTCAAAGAAATCCTTTAATTAGAATACTTAGAGTAGTTGGTGGTATGAGTTTTATTAGTATGTTAAATCCAATCTATAAATTACATGGAATATTTTTATATATTGCTTTTTTAATTTCTATAATATTTTTATATATCATATTTATATCTCAATACATAGACATAGACATATATGTAAAATATTAAAAAGTGGAGAATTAGATATTAGAGAATCAGATTTAGATAATAAAAATGTAAAATAGTTTATAAATAACATTCCCTCCATAGGGAATAAATTATAGTGATTTTAATTAAAAAATGTATAACATTGATTAACCCCTTTTGCTCCGTAGGGATTCCGTAGGGAAGAAGCTATTCTCTTCCCTACGGATCAAAAGCAAGAGTTGAAGAAAATACTTATAATTAAAAATGGTAACTTTACTTTGTATTGGATAGGATTAAGTATAGAATATTTAAATAAAAAAGAGTTAAATCCTAGTAGAATAGAGGCTAATAATTAAGATAATAAATAATTCTCAAAATATGTTTTTTTACTATAAAAGTAGCTTGGCTTTTAACTTTCTAAGTCTAATAAATAAACTAAAGTTACTATTATTTATAAAACAAAAAAACTTGAATAGGGATAACCCTTACGTAATAACAAATATTTTTTAAAGGTTGGTATGTTATAAAGCCTGAATAGTTTAATAGGTAAAACGGCTTACTTGTAATAAGTAGATAGCGGTTCAATTCCGTTTTTGGGCAATAAAACTATAAATTTTAATATTTTATCTCTCTTTCCTTTTCCAAAGCCAAAGGAAAGAGGCTCCCCATGTCCCTATGGAGATGTCCTATGGTCCAATGGAGAGGTTCATAAAAGTAGAAAAACTTATCTTTATTTGAACGTTTTATTTTATTTTTTAATTCTTACTTCTACTCTTGCTTTTGCTCCGTAGGAGAAGAGAATAGGGGAAAAATAAAATAAAATAAATATTAAAATAAAATATTAAAATAATAGAAATATTTATAAATAGAAGGTTGACCATAGATAATAAAATTTTAAGTATTTAAATTTCTAATTATTTTCTCTCCAGTCCATAGGGTCTCTGCTCTTTTTATTTTAGCAGAGGTTCTTCCTCCATATAAGGGAAGTAGAAAAAAAAATACAAAGTATCTCTACTTTGAAAAGCATAGGTAAGAGTAGGATATTTAACAGCATATCCCTCCACTTTTTAAAAATCCTTTGTCTCTATAGGAGTAGGATTAATTTCAATAGATTAAAAAGCAAAGGTAGGAAGGAGTTCATTAGTAAATTTAAAGGAATTAAAAGAAATTAGATTAAAAAAAAATAATTAAAACATTAATAAAAAATTTAGTTTAAAAATGAATTGGCTCAATTCAACAAATGCTAAAGAAATAGGTACTCTTTATTTAATTTTTTCTGTCTTTGCAGGTATGATAGGTACAGCATTTTCAGTGTTAATTAGATTAGAATTATCAAGTCCAGGTGTTCAATATTTACAAGGAGATCATCAATTATTTAATGTAATAATATCAGCACACGCTTTTATTATGATCTTCTTTATGGTTATGCCTGGGTTAGTTGGTGGGTTCGGTAATTATTTTTTACCTATACACTGTGGTAGTCCAGATATGGCTTTTCCTAGATTAAATAATATCTCATTCTGGTTATTACCTCCATCATTATTATTATTATTAATGAGTTCATTAGTTGAAAATGGTGCTGGTACTGGTTGGACTGTTTATCCTCCTTTAGCTTCAATTCAATCACACTCTGGTGGTTCAGTTGATTTAGCTATATTTAGTTTACACTTAGCTGGTATATCTTCATTATTAGGAGCTATAAATTTTATAAGTACCACATTAAACATGAGAACAAATGGAATGTCATTACATAAATTACCATTATTTGTTTGGGCTATCTTCATTACAGCTATTTTATTATTATTATCATTACCTGTTTTAGCTGGTGCTATTACTATGCTTCTAACAGATAGAAATTTTAATACTAGTTTCTATGACCCAGCTGGAGGTGGTGACCCTATCTTATATCAACATTTATTCTGGTTCTTTGGTCATCCAGAAGTTTATATTTTAATTATTCCAGGATTTGGTATAGTTAGCCATATTGTTTCAACATTCTCAGGTAAACCAATATTTGGTTACATTGGTATGGTTTATGCTATGTTCTCTATTGGAATTTTAGGTTTCTTAGTTTGGAGTCACCATATGTTCTCAGTTGGTTTAGATGTTGATACTAGAGCTTATTTCACAGCAGCAACAATGGTTATTGCTGTACCTACAGGTATTAAAATTTTCAGTTGGTTAGCGACTTTATATGGTGGTACTTTAAAATACAATACTCCTTTATTATTTGTATTAGGATTCATAGCTTTATTCACTATAGGTGGATTAACTGGAGTAGTTTTATCTAATGCCTCATTAGATGTAGCATTCCACGATACTTACTATGTAGTAGCTCATTTTCATTATGTTTCATCTATGGGTGCTGTATTTGCTTTATTTGCAGGATTCTATTATTGGGCCCCAAAAATTATAGGTAGAAATATTAATGATTTTTTAGGTAAAATCCATTTCTGGACTTTATTTATTGGGGTAAATTTAACATTCTTTCCTCAACACTTCTTAGGAATGGCTGGTATGCCAAGAAGAATACCAGATTACCCTGATGCCTTCAGTGGGTGGAATGCTGTATCTAGTTTTGGATCATTAGTTTCAGTAGTTGCTACAGTATTATTTGGTTATATTATTTATGATATTTTTGCCAATAGTCCGAAAGGAGTAGCTTCTAATAATCCTTGGGAAACTATACCATATTTCTCATCTGAAGTTATTTACAATAATAATAATAAAACTGTAAATACTTTAGAATGGGCATTAGAAAGCCCTATACCATTCCATGCGTTTAAAACTTTACCTATCCAATCTTAATTTTAATTTCACTTACCCCCCATCCCTTTTTAAGAATAAGAAAAAGGTGGTAATATTATAAATATAATCATTATAATTAGAAATATCTAATTTATGATATATATAATTAATATGATTAATAGAAGGAATGTTTTCTACGTAAGAATAAATAGGATAATTATAATTTAATCTAGAAATATCATAACTCATATTACTATACATGAACTCATTTAATTTATTTAGAGAATTTAAATATGATTTATATAAAATATAACTGATTATTATTAAAAATATAGAATAAGTAAATACAAAGAATAAAATAATTAATTTAAATTTTAACATTGAAATAAAAGATAAAAGGTTAAAATTATTTATTGAAGTTAAAAATAAAGTTTTAAAGTTTTTAATTTGTGTCATTATTTAATAAAGTTATTTTTAAAGAGGCCAAAAGAGAAAATCAAAAGTATAAATATAAAAGAATAAGCTTCGCAATATATATAATATTAGGGGAAATCTGATAATGGTTAATCGGTTATATTTGCAATATAATTATGATAGTTCGAATCTATCTTTCTCCAAATTAACTCTTGCCTATGCTTTTTATTTTTACCTTGTTAAAACAAAGGTGTCTCTTTCTCCTATTTCTATTTCTTAAAAAAGAGCATAGGGACTCCTTCCCCTATAGGTATATATGGATACATATGGGACAAAGGCAAAAGGTAAATGGTGAAATTATTATTAAATAATATAATTTGTTCCCACCTATTTCATTTATTAATAAGCATAGAGCAAATTAATAAAGCTAATGATAATTTGGTTTGGAGAGAGTATCCTAATTGGTTAAGGAGCTTACTTTGGGAGTAAGATGTTGCGCGTTCGAGTCGTGTCTCTCTCGTTTATAAGTTGTAATTTATTTTAAATTTATAGGTTTTCTTCCATTCGTACTTTTTGAAAAAAGTCCAATTGAAACAAAAAAAACTTCAATTTAAGGGAGGTTAGCTGAGTGGTATAGCAGTAATTTTACACATTACAGACAGAGTTTCGATTACTCTACCTCCTATTAACTATATAATTTTATAATTGATTGGTTTATTAATTTAGTTTCCTTTGCTTTTTACTCCTTATTTGATTTTTTTAGAGATAGAGTTATTTTTCTTAGGGCATGTATCTAAATAGGTATAGAGTTTAATTGTCAATTAAATTGTTCTTAGTTCGAATCTAAGTATGCTCGTAATAAAATATATTTTTATATTAATCTCCGTCTTAAGCAACAGTCTCATAGGGAGAGAATAAATCTAAATTTTAACCCCTCCATCTTTTGCTTTGACTTAGCTTAGTAAATCTTACGGAAACTAAGGCAAAAGTGGAAACTAAGGCAAAAGAGTAAAAATAAAATAAGGCTAAATAGTAAATATAAAAATAAAAAGAGAGTCCTTCATAGGCCATAGGGAATCTACGGATAGGACGTTAATATTATTTTTCTAATTTGGGTATTTATTTTTAAGATGATATAATTTTATTATTATAATTTTATAAATTCAAAAATATAGTAAACTATAAATTGTTGCTACAATTTTAAGCTGAAAGAAGGAATTGAACCTTCATTTTACCGTCATGAATGGTAAGTTTTAACCGTTTAAACTATATCAGCTATAATTTTATACTTTTTCTTTTGTTATTTTTACTTTGAAAAAACTTACTACTTAGAATTTGGTTTTGATATTTATTTTCTTTACATATATTAACAGGTATCATATCATATAAGAAGTAAAACATATATTCTCCCTATTGTTAAATATAAATAATTCCTTTAGGTTTTTAATTTGTGCTTGTTCTTATTTTTAAAATATTATAATTTAAAATGGATTTAGTTGATTTTCCATTAACATTAAACTCAAGCTATTTATAGGATCGTAGGTCCGCTGTAAGTAAGTAAGGTTATAGTTAATAATATAGTATTTATACTAATGTTTGAGGTATTCTTATATCTTTTTTTTTATTCTTATATCTTTTTTTCTTATATCTTTTTTTATTGTTAGATTATATAAAGATTTTAGTTAAGAAAGGGTCAAGTAGGAATTGAACCTAAAAGATAGACTTTGCAGGTCTACTACAGAACCATCTGTAAACTCAACCCTATATTTTATAACCATTTTTAGTTATTTTTTCAATTTATATTTTCTAAACTTAGTAAGTAAAGCCTATTTAAGCATAGGATCCCTAGGATCAGAGTACAATAGTAAATATAAGAACCTTAGACACATAGGAGCCATAGGAACCATAGGGAGAGACTAATTCCTTGAAAAGACAAAGACAAAGTTAAAAATAAAATAAAATAACTAAAAATAAAAAATTAAAGTAAAAAGTAAAGTTTCTTTGTAAGGATAAATCCCAGGTTGGTAATGACTCCGTTATAAAGAAAGAGAAAATAAATGGAGTAGGGTTTCCTATTAAAGATAAAGATTAAGATAAAGATCAAAATAGCTAGGGAAAGTAAACAAAAGTGAGAAAAAGTAAAGATGGGTATATTTATAAAATATTTTTTAAGTTAGGGTCACATAAGAGATTTGAACTCTTTTTTCAGCATCCACAAAGCTGCGCTCTACCAATTAAACTAATGTGACCTTAGTTTGAAGAATTAAAAATAAAATTACAGAATCTCTCCCCATCCCTATTCCTTTTAGTTTATAATTGAATTGGCCCTCTTGTTTTTACTTTTGTTTTTAAACAATTTAAAATTGTCCTTAAAAATAGCAACAGAAAGTCAAAAGCAAAAGCCAAAAATTCAAATTCTCGGAATAAAAGCGAGTCGAACGCTTAAGGGAGCTATCCCAGACGATTAGCAATCGTGTTATCTTACCAATGACGATTATTCCTTATTTTAACCTTTCGCTACCCTAAATTTTAATCACCTCTCCTAATATAAAGAAGAAGGAGCTATTCTTATTACCTTTGACCTTTGTTTTTTTACATTATAAAAAGTAAAGGTAGAGAAAAAAATGAGTCCACTGTTACTTATACTATAAATCAAGCAAGAGGGATTATAAAAATTTATAATAAAATTCTTATAAATAAGTTAATAATTATAGTTATATAATTAATAAAAAATAATTAATAAAAAGGGGGTTCAATAGAACCATAACACTAAATTTGAAACATTACGAACAAAGAGACTTGAACTCTTAAGGGTTTACACCCACTTCTTCTTAAGAGAAGATTGTTTACCAATTTCAACATGTTCGTTTTAACTTTTGTTACTAATAATAAGAAGTAAGTAACAAAATAAAGTAAAAGCGGAGACTCCGAAGTAGGCAGTAATGGAAGAAGTTTTTGTATCCATAAGATTAAAAGCAAGGTCTTATGGAATCCTAGAACTTAAAATCCAATTTTATTAAAAAATAAATAATATGTTACTTTTACCTCCTACTTTTATATTTTCCCTATTTTGGGATTGGGAGAAAAAAATTGTTACTGACCTATTAGTAACAAAAAGGTATTTTTAAAAAGTAGAGTAGAAAAATATTATAACGGAAACTGTAGGATTCGAACCCACGGCTGATTTTAATCAGCATTCGTTTTCAAGACGAACTTATTAAACCACTCTAACAAATTTCCTAAAAATATAATTTGTTATTACCTATCCAATTTTACCTTTCCTTACCTACTCTTACTTTTGTTACAAACAAATAGAGACTTTATTTTACATATGGATTTATTAACTAGTAAGTAAGGGAAATATTTATTTTATTTTACTATGTAAGTAAAAGTTAATTCTAATAAAAGTGGAAATAAGTAAAATAAATAAATCTATAAGACCTAAGGGAGTTGAACCCTTATAATATCCATTATGAGCGAACTGCATTAACCATTATGCTAAAGTCTTTAATTCGAAGAACTTACCCATTTTTATTTTTTATTTTTTATTTTTTATTTTTTATTTTTTATTTTTAATAGGAGTTTTTATTCATTATTTACGATGTAAATAAGAGTCCTTAAAAGATTTAAGTTTTAGTATTAATATTAGGGTTGACTCCTTCGTAGTCTAAGTATAAAACAAAGGTTATTTTAAAAAATAGGATACCACTGTTGTACAAAATATATGAGAAAATTTTAAAATTAAATATAAAAAAGGTTACTTCGTAACAAGAGTGAGGTGACTCGAACACCTACCTTCAATTTTGGAGATTGTTATACTAGCCAATTAATACTACACTCTTTATTATTAAATACCCCACTTCCTTTTGCTTTGAAATTTTATAAAATAAAAAGGCAAGGATAGGGTTACTACTTTCCTAATCCTAATTGGAGGGAGTTCGCTGTTAATAATGACGTAAACCAAGCAAGAGTGAAATTCAATTATAAATTTTAACTTTTAAGTTGTAAGCCTTAAGTTTCTACCTTTAAATTTAAAATTAATTTTCATAGTCAATAGCTCTCCTCTCCACCTCTTTCTAATTATTTTCTAAAAATTAGAAAGGCTTGGTACTCAGTGGTGTATGTATAGTCTAATTATAATTTTATTGCCCCGGGAGAGAATTGAACTCCCATATCTATATCTTCAGAATAGCGCTTTGACCACTAAGCAACCGAGGCTTTAACCTTTATTGAATTTTATAAATATATAATTTAAATAAATAATATAAATTTTATTTACTTTTACTCCTGCTATTCTTACAAAGCAAAGCTACTGCCTCATTTTTATTCATATTTTGCTTTTAAATTTTATTTAACTTTTTTGTTTTGGACCATAGATACTTATAAGACAAGGTTAAATTTTTATCAAGCCTTAGTTTTATCTTAGATAAAAAATTTTTAATTTAAATTAAAATTTTTAAAAGAGGGGAATAATTGCTTCGTTATAATAGCAAAGGTTTACTCTATCCATTAGGGAGTCTTGTGTTTAAATGAAATAAATGCAACCTACAATCCATTTTTGAGAGATATTTTTTACTTTTGCCTACATTCTATAGGGAACTATAAGAACCATAGGCAATGGAGTCCCCTTTGCCTTAGTAGACATAGGACGAAAAGGTAATAGTAAAATTGAATATTAAAATTGAAAACATTTGGTCTCGAACCAAAACTTTCCCATTAAAAGTGGGACACTCAACCACTCGAGTTCTGCTTTCTATTTTTATATATAGGATAGATTAGCTTAATTAATTAAGTTAAATACTAATACTTTTAAAAGTGTAATTAATATTTATTTAGTTATTTATAAGGTTCGATTCCTTATAAATATATAGATTGTACAAAAAATTTAAAATTTTTAAACTTAGAATTATAAAATTACAAGGTACAAGAATACACTCAAAGACTTAATCTTAAGATGAAATTATAAAACTGATTTTCATTACCTTTTGCTCGCATCTTTGTTACTTAATTATTAGTAACAAAAGCAAGAGACCATTCCTTTTTCCCACGTCTCTTAAAATAACAATAGGGGAAAATTTTTAAATTAGTTATTAGTTAATTTTATTCGCTTAAATTATTTTAGCCTCATTTCTTCTTTCTTCTAATAGTAAGATGCTGAATTCTAAAATAAAATGTTAATTAAATTAAGATTAAAAATAAATTAAAAAATGATAAATTATTTAACATATTTAACAACTATTTTTAATGATGCAGCTCAACCTTGGCAATTAGGTTTCCAGGATAGTGCTGCTCCAGGTTTCACAGGTATAGTTACTTTACACAATACAATTGGATTTTATTTAATTGTTATAAGTTTTGCTGTTTTCTGGGTAATGATGTCAATTATTTATTATTATAGTTCTTCTAAAAATCTTATAGCTTATAAATATTTAACACATGGTACTGTATTAGAATTAATTTGGACTATTACACCAGCTTTAATTTTAATAGCTATAGCTTTCCCTTCTTTTAGACTTTTATATTTAATGGATGAAGTAATATCTCCTACTTTAACAATAAAAGTTGTAGGTCATCAATGGTATTGGTCATATGAATACTCTGATTTTATTACAGATTCTGGTGATTCTATTGATTTTGATTCATATATGATACCTGAATCAGATTTAGAATTAGGTCAATTTAGATTATTAGATGTTGATAATAGATTAATTATACCTGTTGATTGCCATATTAGATTAATTATTACAGCTAATGACGTTTTACACTCATTTGGTGTACCTTCATTAGGTTTAAAATTAGATGCTGTACCAGGTAGATTAAATCAAGTTTCATTCTTAGCTGAAAGAAGTGGTACATTCTATGGACAATGTTCAGAAATTTGTGGAGTTTGGCATGGATTTATGCCTATCGTTGTGGAAGCAGTATCATCACCTGATTTTATTGTTTGGTTAGATTCAGCATCATCATAATTAATATAATTAATATTTTATCCGTTTTTCATTTATTTATACCCTACCCCCATAGGGACTCTGCTATTTTTATAAATAAGAAATACATTTGTTTTCCTAAAAATACGGAAGAATAAAAAAAAAGGTGGAAACTTGTGGGTTTTAAACAAGATAAAAATTAAGAAAAGATTAAAATTTATATTTTATTATATATAATTTTATATGTTACCCCCTTCCCTTATTTTTCTTTCCCTATGGCCTTTATGACCCTATGGGAGGGAGTTAGTTTGTGAGAGTAGGTGTTAATAATTCCCCCTCTATGTTTAATAGTATTTATAAGTAATAATTAATTGATATACAAATTAAAAACAAAAACTAAGGTTAAATATTAAAAGGTAAGGTTCTTCTTGCTAAAAATTATAGGAGTATCTAGTATAGTATAGTATAGTATAGTATTATCCTACTTTAATTAAATTCTGATTAGAGTATTAAAAATTTTTAATAAAATAAAACTTTTAAATATAAATAAAGAAGATATCAATGGATATATTTTCACGAATTTTGTTAGAAGTTTTGATAAATATCATAATTCAAATAATAGAAAAATCTGTATTTGCAGGTGTTGAAAGAAATACTCTATCATTTTCTGATATTAAAATTTTAGCAAATGGTGGTAAAATCACTAAAAATATTGATAATAGATTTCTCAAAAGTTTAAGTAACTTATCAATTAATATTAACTCTACAAAAGTAACTATTACACAAAAATTGATAAAAGATTAATAAGTAATAATTATCAAGCAATATCTCTTAATTTAATTCGAATTAAAAACAATCTATTTTAATTAAAATGTTAAATAAAAATAAAGATTATATTAAATTAAATAGAATTATAAAAATAAATAAAATGAATTTATTTAAATAACCCATTAGTTAGAGTAATTATAACAGAATATAAATTGATTTTTACTTTAGTAAGTTTTATTTAATTATTAAAAAACCAACCCTTCTATTTTTATTAAATTTATATCATTTAATAATCAATATTAAAACAATTTATAATTCTAATAACTAAGGGGGTTGTGATTGTTAATTTTAAGTAATAGCAAAGTCTCTACCTTAATCTTAAATAAAGCGTAAATGGGCTGTTAAAGATAAAATAGTAATAAATAAGGCCTTCTTCTTCTTCTTACGAAGAAATGTAGGGTTTAAACATTATATAATAAAGAAGAAACAGACATATGTAAAGAACTTAAAATAATATTAGGGATTATACCTAATATTACAGTAGGTAATAATAAGGTAATTAATAATATAAATTCTCTTCTATTAACATCTTTTAGTGGAGGTAAATAAGGAGATAAATTACCAAAAGATAATCTATTATAAAGGAAAATAGAATAGCAAGCACTTAATAAAATACTCGTTGCAGCTAATGAAGCAATAATAGGATTTTGTTCAAAAATTCCAATTAAAGATAATTGTTCCCCTAAAAAATTTAAACTTAATGGTATACCAGTATTACATAAAGTAAATATAAAGAATAATATAGTAAATACAGGCATATAAGAAACTAAACCTCTGATATAATTAATATTTCTTGTTCCAGTTCTTTCATAAATTATACCACCCACACATATAAATAAAGCTGGAGAAACAAAACCATGTCCAATAGCTAATAATATGGCCCCTTCAATACCAGGTAAATTATTAGAAAAAAGACCTAAAACAACCACAGCCATATGAGCCACACTACTATAAGCAATTAATCTTTTAGTATCTTGTTGTATAATAGTAGAGAAACTAGCATAAATTAAAGAAATAATAGCAATAGTTTGAATTAAAGGACTAAAATAATTTGTAGCATCGGGTAAAAAGTTAATTAATACTCTTAAATAACCATAAGTTGCTAATTTTAAAATTGTTCCAGCTAATAATATAGAACCTGCTAAAGGTGAATCACTATGAGCTTTAGGTAACCAAATTATGAAAGGATATAATGGAGTTTTTACTGCAAAAGCTATAAAAAATCCTAACCATAATAATTTTTGACTATGTAAACTTATTTCACTTAAAGATATTAATTGAAAATCTGTACTTCCTATATAAGAATTAATAGTTAAAATACTTAATAACATAGGTAAACTTCCAGCTAATGTATATAAAAAGAATAAAAAAGCAGATCTAAATCTATCTTTACCATGTCCAAATATTACTATAACAATAAATAATATTGGTAATACACTTTCAAAAAATATATAAAATAATAATAAATCTAAAGATACAAAGGCACATATCTGTAATGTTTCTAATACTAAAAATGAAATAAAAAATAATTTTACATATTTACTATTTAAATTATATGAAGATAATAAGGCTATTGCTGTAACAAATGTTGTCAATAATACAAAATATAATGAGATACCATCTACTCCAAAATTTAAATTTAAATATTTGAATTGAGTATATTCATTTGTAAATTGATAGTGTGTAATACTTGAATCAAATTCATACCAAAGGAATAAAGAAATATATAAATTAATTAATGATGTTATAATTGCTATATTTTTCATTTTTTGTTTCCCTTCTTCTGTATTAGACATAGGTAATAAAATTAAAGAACCTATTAAAGGTATTATTAATAATAATGTTATCATTTCTATTTTTTTTTTTGTTGTTTTAATTTATTTAGCCATTTTTAGGCACTTTAATAAATTATTATTCTATTTCTTGAGCTTTCTCTCCCGTAGGGATCCCTACGGGATCCCTACTCCCTATAGAACCTTTATTTTTATAATATTAATTGTTCCATTTAAACCATAGGTGTCTATAAAACCATAGGTGTCTATAAAACCTACTTTTTAAGTAAATTTTAAACCTTTTACTGTCATTATTATTTACTTATAAATAATAACTCTTGCCTCTCCTACCCCTCACAGTTGTGAGGGATCCCTATGGGATGGAGAGCAGAGGTAGAAGAAATAGATAAAGAGAAATATCTGTTTATTTATGTATTAAATAAATATAAAATATATAAATAAACAGAAAAAGGTTAGAATAGTTATAATTACTATATAAATATTTTTAAATTAAATTTTCATCCTTGTTATGCTTTTATGTTTTTATTTATGTTTCTATATTATTTGTCTTTTACTTTTTCTGTTTTAAAGATATTATATCCCATATATTATTTCAAAGAAAAATAAGAGAAAAACTTCCATCCTTATGGGGAGTTATAATAATGTTCACTTTTGTAAATAAATTTGTAAGTAGTTAGAGTGCTTAAAGAGTAAGAGTGGTGCATGATACATAGAAATATAAGATTAGTGGGGGTCATTAATTTATTAAATAATAAAAAATACATAATAAATTATATATTTTTATTATTTTTAGATATAATAATTGTAGCTAACATTGCTAATAGTAAAATTATACTTAATTCGATTAATAATATAGCACCATAAGTATATAAATTGTGACCTAAAACTTGAATTTGTTCAAATTGTGTTATTAACATATCTGATTGAGATCTATTTATTAAAGTGGTTAAATCAGAAAAATTGAATACTTGATTAGATATTAAACTATATTCTCCTCCCATCCCCAAAAATTTAAATGGAAGTGCAATATTATTGAAAGAAAATGGTAAAGTTTGAAAAATTAAAAATATAAATAAAGTTACTATTAATATAGCTAAAGGTAGATTTTTAGTATAATTATATCCAGTATCTAAAATATCTGTTAATTTTATATTTATCATCATTATAACAAATAAGAATAATACAGCTATTGCCCCTACATATATTACTATATAAGATATACCTATAAAATTGATTCCTATTAATATTAAATAAATTGCTGCACATACAAAAGTTGTAATTAAAAATATTACAGATATTACAGGATTCTTAGATGTTATAGATAAAACACTAGAAAATAACATACCAATTACTAATAAATTTATAGAAATACTTGTCATTTTGTTGTTTTTTTTTTTAGCTTTCTTGAATTAATTTTATAGTTTTTATTTTTTATTACCTAATACTTATTACGCCAAACTATTTTATCCTATCATAAATTTACTTTGTAATAGAAAAAAAATGTAAAGTAGTTAATTCTATAGGAAAGAAATAAAATATTAAAATTGAAGCTTTAACCAAAAATAATTAATATTAATAAAATTTGTAATTATATTTTGTAGGTTTAACCTAGAAAGTGTGTCCTTTAATTAAATATAATTTATATTTTTAAAGGCAGGATGTTTATAACATACTTAAAGATTATTTTTAATTAACCTCTGCTCTTTTTCTTTCCTTACAAAAGTTAAATAGGCAATCCTACTTCCACGTAAGGTCAAAGGCAAGAGTAAAAATTTATTGTTATTGTATTATTATAAATTAAAGGGGGTAAGATATAAGTTTTATTTTTATATTATTTTTATTAATAAGGTGAGATATCGAATGTTATTAAAATACTTGGTATTAAAATAATAAATGCAACAGCTACAGGTAATAAATTTAACCAACAAAGTGAAATTAATTGATCATATCTTAATCTAGGAAGAGTTGCTCTAAACCAAACAAATAAGAATGTGAATATACAAGTTTTAAGGCCAAGTATAATAGCTTGTAAATTAAAAATTGATTCATTAATAAATATTTCATTGAAATTATAACCACCTAAGAAAAATATAGCTGTTATACAACTAAATAGAACAATAGAAGAATATTCACCTAAAAAGAAAAATACAAATGGTACAGAGGAGTGTTCAGTAAAAAATCCGGCTACTAATTCAGATTCAGCCTCTTGTAAATCAAAAGGTGTTCTAGAAGTTTCAGCTAAAATAGAAATAAAATAAAAAATAAAAACTGGAAGTAAAGGAACAATAAAATAAATAGATTGTTGAATTTCAATAATTTCTATATAATTTAAACTTCCCGTTAATAAAATTATAATTAATATTGCTGAACTTAATATTAATTCATAAGATATCATTGCTGCTGTTGATCTTAATGAACCTAAAAAGGCATATTTAGAATTAGCTGACCAACCTGCTAATAAGACACCATATACACCTAATGAAGATAAAGCTAATGTATATAAAATACCTAAACTTAGATCAGATAATACTAATCCTTGACCAAATGGTATTACAGCCCAACCTAATAAACTAAACACTAATGTTGAAACTGGAGCTAAATAAAATATTATTTTATTTGATTGAGATGGTATTACTGTTTCCTTTAAAATTAATTTTAAAGCATCGGCAAAAGGTTGTAGTATTCCATAATAACCTACTGTATTGGGACCTACTCTTCTCTGATGAGCAGCTAATTGTTTTCTTTCTATTATTGTCATGAAAGCTACACTTAGTAAAACAGGTAATATTATACTTAAAACATCAGCTAAATTAAAAATTAAGCTTATCATATTTTCTATTAAATTGCTATGAGTCATTTTATTTATAAAAAAATTTAGTTTTTGTTTCTCTTAATTATAAGATTTTTTTCAATAATACCATTTATTTTTTTTTCTCTACTTTTGTTATTTTTAAAGACACCTTTGCTTTTATTCCTTATTCCCATTTGTCTATGCGAGTCTCCCTTGTAGAGTAGATAGGTTCTTCCTCCCCATAACCGTAACCGTAACCATAATGGGAATGAGTAAACCTTATTCCTATTCATACGGAGCCTACTCCTACGGAGATTAAAGAAAGAGAGAGTAAAATAAATAATGAGTTGTTAGATTCTTGTCTTGGTCTTGCTTGATTTTATTTTAAAAGTTAAAAATAGAGTAATCTCTACCTTCTTAAAGCTTAAATAGGGCTGGAAAGATTGTAGAGTAAAATTTATAGTATTATTTTACATCTTTTTAAGAGACGTTTGTATTTATAAATTAAATACATTCATTTTATTTATTTTCATTTATTTATTATTTTGTTAACTTCGGTCCATATGTTAACTTATCTTTTTTATAAATTAAATGTCTTTTATTAACAGTAATTTTAGTGTATAAATTTGCTCTTTAATATTTATATTTCCATTACTTATATCCTTAAACCATTTATTTATAATTTGCTTATAATTTTATTATTTTTAATTAATAAATCTTTCAAATTATAAATACTAATTCCTTCGAAGATATTGATTCATTACTTAAACCTTTAATATTTATTACAACTTATTATATGATACTAAAGAATATACTCCTACCCCTCACAGTTGTGAGGGATCCCTATGGGACGGAGACTCCGAAGGAGGCAAAAGAGAGAAAGACCATTTTATTTATTTTTATTCCTTTTTATTCCTTTTGTTTATACTTTTCCTTATTTACTACGATGTAAGTAACATCCCCTTTCCCATTTCATAAAGTATGGAAAGTAAACCTTTGTAAACATAGGAGTTTTTTTAATATCACCTCTGCCTTTTAAGGGGGTTAAATAAGGGATAGTTATACTTTTTATATAAAATAAAAAAGATAAATTTATATTTTTTTAGAAGAAGTAGCAACATCAATTAAAGTATTTTCACTTAAACCGATAAATGGTACAATTACTAAGAACCAAGCAAAGTAAAAGGCAGTTGCAAATTGACCTATTTCAACATAAGGTGAATTAGGGTGTTGTGAACCAATCCACATTAAAATAAAGAAATCTACTACAAAGAACCAGAAAGCTATTTTCATAGCAGGTCTAAATTGGTTACCTCTAATTCTAGATAAATCTGTTAAAGGTAATATTAATAAAATTAATAAAGAACCAAACATAGCTAAAACTCCTAATAATTTATTAGGTATAGATCTTAATATAGCATAATAAGGTAAAAGATACCATTCGGGTACAATAGATGCTGGTGTAACCATTGGATCAGCTGGTATATAATTATCTGAATGTCCTAATAAATTAGGATAGAAGAATACTAGTATAGATAATACTAAGAAAAAAGCAATTATAGTTACTAAATCTTTAAATAAAAAATAAGGATGCATTGCAATTCTATCTCCACTAGAAGTCACTCCATTAGGATTATTTGAACCGTGAACATGTAAAGCAATTAAATGTGCTACAGCTAAAGCAGCTAATACAAAAGGTAATAAATAGTGTAATGAAAAGAATCTATTTAAAGTGGCATTTGAAACTGAGAAACCACCCCAAATTAATTCTACTATATCTACCCCAAATACAGGGATTGCAGATAATAAATTAGTAATAACTGTTGCCAAACTTTTAATTTGCTCATTCTAGCAAAACATAGATAAATTATTGGATACCTATATTTTTGCTTTATATGTTTAAAACAAGCAAACCATGTGCAGTACACTCATCTTATATTAAAATGATTGTAATTTAATACTTGTGTAAAGTCTTGTGTGACGCTATTAAAGCGAAAAAAAATTCCGACTGTACATTAAGCATCATTTCAGACACCCACCGATGGACCAGTCTGTAGCGATAGTTTACTCTACCGACGGTCTTAATGCAAAACAAACATTTTTGACCGTTTTCATCAGTATTGCTATATGGTTAATTTAATTAGACAAATTTTTAGTAAAAATTTCTTTGTTTATTTCCATATAACTATATTTAACTTATTTTGTATTTCATTTCAGGTATTATGTACGGAGATACTATATTTCTAAGATCATTCATAGATTCTTTTCAAACATATATAATGTATTGGTTTTTGCTTCCTGCTGACTGCACAGAAGCTTTAATATTAAAATTTTCACTTAAAACATTTACGAGCATTAAACACTCATTATAAGTAAATGAATTAGTAGAAAACTTTAATCCTTTGTTTACTTTAGAACCATCATCCATTATTCAAATGGCTAAAGCTAAAGGAGTTAAATATTCACCTATACAATTTGGAACATGTTTTATATTATTTTCATCATACCAAATATCTCTAATTCAATTAAAACTAGTATAAGTTCAAGTATTAAACCTTACTATTTTTCTAAGTTTACCTTTACTTCCTAATCTTCTTCCTATTATAGGTTTTTTTGAATTACAATACCCATATTCTGATAACAATTTGTGTAAAGATAAAATATATTCTACGTGAGAATCTTCCTGAAAAAAGGAAATTCTAGTACCCATACCGTTTAATCTTTTTTCAGCATGAGCATTTCCTAGAAGAGATCCAAATATAATAGATAAAACATCTTTATTATGTGGACCTATCCTATATATACCTCTTAACTTACCTGTCCTATTTAAATTGACTCAACAATCTATAGGACTTATTAAAACTAAAATGAATAAAAATAAATATAAGTTAAACATTTGGGGCTTGATTATTAAACCCCATAATGACATTTGACCATAAGGTAACACATAACCTAAGAAGGCTATTGCCATCATTAAAACTAAAATTATTACTCCAATTGACCAAACTAATACTCTAGGTGATTTATAAGAACTATAATATAAACCTCTACCAATGTGCATGTAAACAAAAATAAAAAAGAAAGAAGCAACATTAGCATGTGTATATCTTAATAACCAACCATTGTTAACATCTCTCATTATATGTTCTACACTATTAAATGCTAAATCTACACTTGGTGTATAGTGCATTGCTAAAAAGGCTCCAGTTAATATTTGTATGATTAAACAAGTAGCTAATAATGACCCAAAATTCCATAAATAACTTATATTTGAAGGTTGAGGGGAGTCAACTACGTATGAATTAACTAACCTAAGTAAAACGTGTGTTTTTAATAATCTCATTTTTATTTTTTAAATTTTTAATTTTTCTATTTTTAGAATTAGTTTTAAATTTTATTTTGTTTCTATTGCCTCTGCAAGTCTCCCTATGCCTATGAAAAAAGAGGCTAAATTTAATTTTAACCTTTGCTTTCATACATTATTTTCCTAACTTACAACGAAGGCTGTAGTTTTTAGAACACTGGAGTTACTATCTTTGTTTTTGTAGTGAAGCTTTTATGTTCGCCTCCATAGGACCTTATCTGTTACTTTAAAAGTAATAACAATATAGAAGTTAAGCCTTTAAGGACTATTAGTTACATCTAAGTGTCTTTAAAAATTTAAACACAAATAAAAAGACTCATTACTACTAAACCATTCCTATTTAATTTATATAAATCCTTTGCTTTTTACTTTATTTTGCTCTTTCTTTACCTTTTTTAAATACACTTTTGTAAAACAAAAGTAAAAGTAAAAGTAAAAACAAAAGGCAAAAGAAAAAGGTAAAATAAAAAGAATCTTTCCTAAACATAAAAAAAAAAGTGGAAAGAGTTAGTAGGATTTACTCCTATGGAGTCCCTATGAAGAGTAAAAGGAAGTAAAAGAAGGAGAGGGAAAGAATTGAAAGAATTTATTATTTTTAATAGAAACATTGAATAAATTAGCTTTAGTTTAGAAAGCTAAAGACCTATAACTTACTTTTAAATAAATTAATAATTCAATATGTTTATTATTTTAAACAAAAGAGCTGTGATTTTTCTTAACTTATTTAGTAAAATGAGATTGCCTTATAGCAAAGAGGACTCCATATGGAGAGAGCCAAATATCTTACTCTTTAATTAACAGTTGTCTCCACTTTTATTTTCCATATGCTTCCTAATAATCCCTCCCTACTCTTGCCTAAAGAGTTAGAGTCCCTATGGAGTGGAGGACTGAACTATGAGTACTTAGACCCCATAGGAATACATAGGACCTTTTTATTTATTTTTGTTTTATAACTTTGCCTCCTTCGGAGTCTCCGTAGGAGTAGGCTCCGTATGAATAAGAATAAGATTTACTCATTCCCATTATGGTTACGGTTACGGGGAGGAAGAACCTATCTACTCTACAAGGGCAAGGAAGACTATTTTCCTACAAAGTAACTTTTGTTATTAAGAAGTCAGTAAATTAAACAAGAGACAAGTAGATAAGTTTAAAATTGTAAAATTAATTTATTTAAGCCCTAGAAGGATTGAACTCCTACAAATTCCTTATCAAGAAACCATTCTACCGTTAAATTAAAGGCTCTTATTTAAAATTTTACTTTTTATATTATTAACACCGTCCTTTCGAAGTTCGAAGAGAAGAACCCTCTTTTCCCATAGGCATAGGGATCCCGTAGGGAGGGAGATTTTTCAGCAGATTTTGTTTTTACTACTTAGATTTTTACTAATTTTTTTTTATATTTTAAGGGATTAGGAGATATTCTTTGCTTTTACAGCGAAGTTTTTATATCTTGTCTCCATAGGACCTTTCCTTTTAATTATATTTTAACTTTTTTAACTTTTCCTAACCCTAATAGTACTTAAAGGACTGCAGTCCGCTATTAGCTAACAAATTAATAATAAAAGAAAAGAAAAATTTACTATTAAGATAAAATAAAAATAATAAGTTTGGTTTGGGGAGGAATACGATATTTATAAAGTGGACCTAAAAGGTAGAATAACTATAAAAGTTAATTCACCCTCTTCTACTGTAAGTAGTAAGCCTTTACAAAAAAAATAAAAAAAGGCCCTATGCCTATGGAGGCTATATTTAAATATTAACTGTAAAGATTTAAGTCGTTTAAAATCTACATTCTCGATACCATTAATACTTTTAATAAGAATTAGTTAATAGAGTTAAAAATAAACTAATAAATCCTTTAAATTAATATATTAAGTAATGGAGGTGTAGCCGCTTCTTCAGCACTTCAACATACTCAGAATACACAACTCTCTACTAAGACTCCTATTTATTATTATTAGGAGTTTTGAAAACAAAGTATAAAAAATATAAATTTAATAATATATTTATATAATCAGCCCTTAAATTTTTTATTTTACATGACAAATTTATTTATTCAATCACCTTTAAGTCAATTTGAAGTTGTTAACTTAATAGGAATTAATGCTCCAATTTTAGGTAATTTACATTTAAATTTAACTAATTTAGGTTTATATGCCAGTTTTGTATTATTTATAATCTTAGGATTACATATTTATGGAAATAATGATACAAAATTAATACCAAATAAATGGTCAATTTCATTAGAATCATCATATCAAAGTTTAAATACTATGGTAAGAGAACAAATAGGTTCACAAAGTGAAAAATACTTTCCTTTTATTTATTCATTATTTTTCTTTATATTAATAGGTAATTTAGTTTCAAATGTACCATACTCATTCGCAATAACAGCCAGTGGAGTAGTTTCATTAGGATTAAGTTTTACAATTTTTATTGGTGTTACAATCTTAGCTTTATACATTCATAAATTAAAATTCTTTGCTTTCTTTATACCAGCTGGTACACCTTTAAACTTAGTTCCTTTATTAGTGTTAATTGAATTAATTTCTTACTTAGCTAGAGCTGTTTCTTTAGGAGTTAGACTTTTTGCAAATCTTACAGCAGGTCATACTTTATTAAAAATACTATCTACTTATTTATTTAAATTATTTTCAGGTAGTTTATTTATTGCTATTCTTACATTAATACCTTTTGCTATTTTTTTAGCTTTAGTTGCTTTAGAAATAGCTGTTTCTTTAATACAAGCATTTGTTTTTACTTTATTAGTTTGTTCATATTTAAGAGATGCTATTGAATTACACTAATTTAAATTAATTTTTAATTAATTACTTTTACGTTGTGACTCCAACTTAACACTCAATAAAAATTTAAAACACTGTTTACAAAGTAAATATTAAGTCTAACCTTAAATAAAGACTACTTTATATAATTAAGGTAATATAAACACAACCCCCCACCCTCACAGCTGTGACCGGGTTGGGTAGGGAATATGTAATATAAATGGATTGAAATTTTTTTTTCACACGTGCTTATGCAGAGTAATCTTCAATAAAAAAAAAGAGCTACTCATCTTCTAACGTTTACTTAATTAAACAAAAATCTTAATTAATGAACATAAGATTATATAGGATTACAAATTTATTAAATCTAACTCCTTTTAAATTCCACAATTCAAATCTCTTATTATAGTGATAATTCTAATTTATCAATTCAATAAATTAGCAATTCCTGCCATAAATATAATAATAATTTTATTATTTTAATATTAATAATTTAACCATATCCCTAGTTGTTTTATTAAAATTATATCTTCTAAAGGATGTTAAATCTTCTAACAGCGGATTTATATTGGGTTCTACCTATTTTTAATTTAAATTTAGGTAATGGTAATTTCATTAAACCTTTAGATTATATTCTATGTTCTTATTTTGATTTCCTTTCCTTCTAAGTCCTAGATTAAAAACAAAAGTCAGTAAAGTAAAATAGGGGTCATTGAAAAGACTCTGCTTTTAATTAATTAGAAAGTATGATGTAAAATAATTAAGGTTACGTTATTATATAGCTAAGATTCCCGTTGTTAAATATATTTACTGCTACTGCTGTAAATTAGGGAAATAAATAAGAATTTATTTTTTGTAATAGATGGAGAGGTTTAAGGGGGGGGTTACAAAATTATTCTTTTTTTTTAATAGAAATTCTATAAACCAAGTTCTGTAAATTTACACTAAAATTTAAATAAATATCCTATAATTTTACCCATCCTAAGATATTTAGGCTCCCTCCCTAGTAAGGGAAGAGGCAATAAGTATAAATATAAATAAAAATCTAATAAAAAAAGGTAAAATATAGGATAGTAACTGGATTATTTATAGAGTTTCCTACATTTTTATTTTTAAATTATTCCTACGGACTCATCCTTTTGCTTTTTTATTCCTATAGTAATAAAAGCTCCGAAGGAGTAAAGGACTTTAACATAGTAACTCCTACCTTACTTTTTTTACTTTACCAAACAGCGGGTGTCATATGGACTACTCTATGTTCTTATTTGTAAGAAATATAAAATCAAAGGTGTAGGTAATCCGTTGTTAATAAATCTAAAATAGTTAAAAATATAGAAAATTGTAACAGACTAAAGTGTTAAATATTTAATCCTTACTATTTTAAATATAGATCCCTCCCCTAATTTGCTTTTACTCCATGTGTGTCATCTTAGGTTTACCTCTTGATTTTGTTACTTACTAAAACTAAAAAGTAAATAACAAAAGAAATTGTCTACCCTCTATATAAAAAAGGAGACTCTTTCCTATAGGTAACCGACTACTAGGCAAAAGTTCATTACATTAAGTGTAAGAAGGTTGTTTAAATTTAAAATAGTAATGTGGATATTTATTTCACTATAAATTATAATTTACTTTAAGTTTACCACAAAATTAATTCTGTTAATTATATATTTTAAATTACCTATGGTTTTCCTTAATTATTAATAATTATATATTAAGAATTTCTTTTTTAATTGTAAGCCTATCCCACCCTATTCATAGGAAAAAAAAAGTATGGGGGTTAAAATTTTATCTTTTAAAAAGAGCAGAGATTCTTCCTACTCCTACGTGGTACGTGGTAAAGGTCCTAAATAGTCTTATGGAGTATAAATAGTAATAATCCAACCTTACGGATCCATTAAAAAGTAATAGTCCTCCCTACTCTGGCCTAAAGAGTTAAAAGAGTTAGAGTCCCTATGGATCCCTATGGGGTGGTGTGGTGGAGAGGAAATAAAAAAATTATTTATAAAAATTTTGAGCTGATTTAATAGTAATAGAATAAGCTCCTTTTCTATTTTTGTTAGTAACAGTAGCAATATCTAAATAATTTACTTTTCCTGGACTAATAGCTCCTCTTTCGAAATTTTTAGTTGTCAATCTAGGTATTATAGGTTCTCTCATTAATCTTCCTCCGATTTTTAAATTTAGACCAGATAAGAAAGCAGGTATAAGATTTACAGATTTTAAATTAGGGTCATTTAAAGTTTTAACTGCTTTATTAGAATAAATTTTATTAATAGCAATTCTAGATTTTTTTCTTTTATTTCTAATATTTAAATAAAGTAAATTAGCTAAAATATTAGTATCATGATAAGGATGATGTAATCTAATAAGTTGGAAAACAACTGCTTTTTTAAATTTTCTTGTGATTATTTCAATTATTAATTGAAATTTATTTCTAAAAACTTTAGCTAAATTAAACTTTCTTAAATTAAATAATAAACTTCTTTCTAAGTCACTTTTACCTCTTAATCGAGAGATTGCTTTTCTGACTTTTCTCTTAATAAAAGGGATTTTATTCGAAGAAATAGCTACTCCTTTATTTCTTGTTTTTAAATAATTTTTTCTTAAAGATGCAATTTGACTTTTTTTAAGTAAATATTTTTTTCTAAAGCTATTAAAGTATAAAATAGAAAATAATCTAAATACTTTTTTTTTTGGAATATTTAAATAATAAAATAATTGTACTATTACTTTATCTGGAGTATGTAAATAAACAGGTTTACTTATTAAACAATTTAAACTTTTAAAAAAATAAAATAATAATTTATTTATTTTAAACAAATCTTTATTTATATCTACCCCACCATAAGATGTCCCTCCCATAGAGATAGGAGAAAAGAAGTTATAAGCTATAGTTTTAGAATAATTAAATAAAATACCATTTCTTTTTTGAGTATTTGCAATAGGACTTATTCTTTGTAAAGTATTTTTTAAGTATTGATAAATTAAAGTATTTTTTTTATTTTTAATATTTTCATTATATGAGAAAAGTTGAATATAACCTGTTTTATTTAAAAGACTTTCTTTTTTTATTTCATTTATTTTAAGTAATTCTAATGTTGAATTTTCCCCTTTATTTAAAAGTTTTATTTGTCCACTTTGATTAAAGTCTCCATAGGGTCTATTTGTTTTTAAATTTCCTCTTGCCTCTGCTCGTAGAGTAGAGGTTAAATTTAGTAATTTATGTAATCTATGTAAAACAATACTTCCTTTTGTTTTATTGTTATTTTCGTAAAGTACTGTTTTTAAACTACTTTTTAAATTTAAATTTTCTTTATTTGTTTCTACTTCCCCAGAGGCAGAGGGAGAGTTATTTAAAAGATATAATTTTTTTAATTCATTTAATTTTAAAGTTAAAGGATTTTTCATTTTATTTAAAAGTTTTATTAAATTTTATTTAATTTACTGTTATTTTTAGGTTAACACCATTCTTATATTTTATCCAGCCGTTATTTTCCTCCACCTCCACTGACTTTGTTTCTACTTCCCCAGAGGAAGAGGTTAATATTAAATTATATTTTTCCACCTTATTTAAGTTATCACTAATAGCATACTCCTATTTTTAGACTATCTTAGGCTACATTAGAGACCTTTCTCATGTTTACTTCTCCAGCAAAAGAGACCTTCCCTATGGAGTCCTAGGACAAAGATTGCTTTTCTTACTCAGAAGTAAATACAGTAACAAAAATAAAGTATTTACAAATAGAATAAATAATAATAATTCTTATGAAATGATAAGTGAAACAAAGTAAATAAAAGGAAGACAAGTAAAATAGTATAGATTGAAATATAAAAATGATGTTATATTTTAAGGTTTAATTAATAAAATTATATTAGTATACATACGTTCTAATAAAATGGAATAAGTAATCTATACTTACTTTAAAGATAATTATTTAGTATTAAATGTATATCATAGTATGGGAGCTGCAATCTTACTACTTACACTCCATATAAATCCATATAAATCCATAGGAGTTTTGTTTTATTAAAATAATAATCTCCCTCCCTATATGAGATATAGCAAAGGAAATAAGTAGCCTAGCCTTTTATTTTTTATTTATATAATAGCGTATTATTTTTTTATATAGTAAGTTTACTTAATTTTATATAAATAATAATTCTCCCTATGGCCTATAAAGGCCTCCTATCTACTTTTATTTACAGAAATTGAAAATAATCTTATGATTTTGTTTTTACTCCTTATATTTTTTTCTTTAACTTTTCCTTTTACCTAAGCCTATATGTTAACTTATTTTAACAAATACAAAATAAATGGGGTTCCTCCCTTATGGAATATAAGGATAGATTAAAAGTAAAAAGTCATAATAACTAAAATGGGTTTATAAAATAAAGGCAAGATAAAGTAAATGTATTTTATATAGAAACTTAAATTAGACTTTTATAAATTTATAAATTTTATTTAATTTTTGTACATCTTGTAGGAATTGAACCTACATCTTATTGTTTCGAAGACAAATACTCTACCTAATTAAGCTAAAGATGTTTAATTTAACTTTTTAAACTAATAGCGGAGCCTATCTCCTAAAGCTAAGGGAGACTTCATATTAAGCCTTGCTTTTTAACTTTTAAAAATAGAAAGACAAAGAAAAATTTAAAATAAGTAAGGTTAAACTTTTTATTATTATTTTTCTATAAATTTTGCCTTTATCTCCGTAGGAGTATGAATAGGAGTAGGAGTAGGATTGACAAAAGTAAAAAGCAAAAATAAATTATAGAGGGTAGAATGATACTTTGAATAGAATAAATTAGTTTGAACATTTAAATTTTATAGGCCTTAAGAGGATTTGAACCTCTGTAAAAAGTATTAACAGTACCTCGCTTAAACCACTCAGCCATAAGACCTTATTTTTACAAATAATATATACCCTCTGCTCTCCATCCTATAGGATGGGAGACTATTTCTTAGGTCTAAAAAGAGGTAAGAATTAATTTATGATTTATATTTTTAATATGGACTTTTAAATATTTAACACCAATCCACTTTTGTATCATTAAATTAAAACAAAATCCAAAGCAACCATTGTTTTTTTTGAAAGATCCTCCACCCCATAGGGACCCATAGGGACCCATAGGGACCCATAGGGACTCTAACTCTTTTAACTCTTTAGGCCAGAGTAGGGAGTATTGCAGTTCTTTTACCGCTGTTATGGAAAGTTAAAAATAATCAAAAGTAGGTAAAGGCGATAGGATTAAATTATAAATAATAATAAAAAAAAGGGGGTTACATTAAATAAATCCTGTTCCCCGTAATTGTAAATTTGAAATTTTATATTATTATGAATATAATAATAAGAAAGCCATCATTAAAGAGAATAATCCTGTTGCTTCAGCTAAAGCGAATCCTAAGATTGCGTAAGTGAATAATTGTCCTCTTAATTGAGGGTTTCTAGCTGTAGCTAAGATTAATGATCCGAAAACTGTACCGATTCCGGCTCCAGCTCCGATTAACCCAGAGCATGCTAATCCTGCTCCAATGTATTTTGCAGCTGCTAACATAATATAAAAAAAAGTATAATTAAAATAGCGTATAACATACTAAAAAAAATAATATATGACTCTTTACTCTAAATAGATTAGTACCCTTTTATATAAATTTTATTATTTACTCTTATCTTAATTATTTAGTAAATAGTAGGGTAAGACATACCTTAACCTTTTCAATTTAAAATTTTAAAAATCACTATTTTCAATATTTTGACTTTTTAAATTCTCTATAGGAAGGACATTTTCTTACTAATTTTTCTATTATTTTCAGAATTTATTTGACTTGATTTTGTTTTGTTTGGTATTTTTAGATAATATAAACTTTTAATAAAGTAATATAATATTTAAATTTATAATATTCTTTTATTTTAATTTTATCTATTTTCTCTGCTCTCCGTCCCATAGCCCATAGGGATCCATCACAACTGTGAGGGATAGGAGACTCTCCCTCTGTCCCATAGGGATCCCTCACAACTGTGAGGGGTAGGAGAGGCAAGAGTTATACCAAATAACTATAATCACTATAATCACTATAATTCATTACCTATGGAGGGGGGTGAGTAATAAAATATAATAATAATTTTAATTAAACGTTATAGGATGGGTAGCTAAAAAATGAAGACCTGTAGATAAAGTATACATGAAATATAATATAGCAGTTCCTAAATAAAATAATTCAATTCTTATAATTTTTTTATTTAAACTAACATACCATTTTATATATTTATTATTGAAATAGTTTATGATTTTATCACTATTAATATAAACTAAAAGATTAACCATAAATGCTATTAATAAAATAATAATTAAGATACATAATATAAATAATAGAATACTAATACCATATAATTGAGTTGCTAATAATTCATTAGAATAACTCACATTAACTGGCTTTAAAAATGGTATACAAATATCCATAATAAAACTTAATATTTTATTAGATAAATCATCAAGACCATTACCATCATAAATAAAATTATTATTTAATACAGAACTAGATGCACTATTATCATTAGATTTAGCAATTGTATCCACAATGTTGCTAGTTTCTTTATCACCATCTACATATATGTGAGCAGTATCATTTTTTCCATTCCAAATAGTTTTCCAATTTTCAACCTGAGATCGTATATATTTAGGATCATTTATTATATTAAATAAGTTGTTTACTAATGTATCTGCACCTATAGTACTAGCAATTACAAAAGCTTTAGAGCTAGGTGTTCCACCTCCTTTAAGTAAACTAATTCTTAAAACACCAGTTCCATAAATAAAAAGACTTCTTATTCCATTAGACCAACTACCAGCATCATGAATAACTTGAACATTAGTAGTGTGACCTTCAATATTATTAAGGATAAAATTGTCTACCATATAATTTACAAATTCATTATTTAATCCTAACTGAATTAAAATTTTAAATAATGATATAATAATTAACATAAAGTCATGAATTAAAAAATAAGTAACTAATACTATAATTATTAAATCTATATAACTAATTAAAAGTTTTATATATTTATTATTAATTTTATAATTTTGTTTTTGATTTTCATTTTTGTCACGTTTAATAAATGTTTTATTTAAAAATAATAGTTTTAAATTGTTTGAACAAATCGTTTTATCCACTCCATAGGGACTCTTGCTTTTGATCCGAAGGGAAGAAAGCTTCTTCCCTACGGGATCCCTACGGAGCAAAAGTAAATGTTTGTGTTTTTATTAAAAAATAAATTTGTAATAGTTTTTGTAAAAAAATTCATTTCAGACACTTTTATATAAAAAGTATTTATATGAAATATTGCAAATTAAAGGGGGTTATAAATAATAAATTATTTTTTAATTTGATTATATACATCTATATAATCTTGTAAATTAGTATTTAAACTACCTATAATAATAAAGCTAAAAAGTATAGCAAATATTAAAAATAAACAATTAATAATAAATATAATGTAGAAGAATCTATCATTAAAACTATTAATTTTATGAGAAAAAGATTTAAATCTATCTCCTAATTTAGGATATAAATATTTATTAAAAATGCTAAAACTACTATTAATAAATAATTTATTATATATTATCATAATAAGAATAAATATTTCTACTAACATTAGAACATTTAATCCTAATTGACATTTTAATAATTCCTCTAAAGGAGTTAACATATCCCCCTTCTCTAACACACTATGGATAAAATCATTAACTGGACTTTGGGGTTCATTTAGTGTATCAGGTACGATTTCAATACTTTCTTTAGACGCATTACTTCTCAATAATGCATCAGCACCAACTAATCCAATTCTAGTACCCCCAGCTGCTATCGCTGCAGTTGCACCAGTTAAAGCTAATTTAGGTAATATTGGTAAATTGCTGTTCTTAATAACAGCAGCTACTGCTCCTGCTGCAGCTGTTCCTGCTCCTAAATGAGGTGCAATTGATTGAATTACGGTTGTAATACTTTGATTAAACAAATCTACTCCTTTATCAAAAGCTTCCTTACTTATATGATAATGTTCCTTACTTTCTAAGATAATAGCTTTTGTATTTTCACTTTTATTCTTAACTTCATCCTCAGAGGGAATAGTTGTATTATCTCCATCCCCAGAGGGAGTAGTTACATCTGTATCACCACCTTCACAATAAATAATTCCAGTAAAATAATATATTAAAAATAGAATAGAGATTGTAATAATAATTCTTATTAAATTATAATTATTATTTTTAAAAATTATCCATAAAGAAATAAAAAAACTTACAAAAAACGAACCGATATTTAAACTAATAAATATTGAAAATAATAATGAAATAATAGCTAAAATAAAATAAAAATAATTATTATTAAGTAAATTATTAATTATTTTATCACTATCAATTTTTGAATAGAAGTTCTTGAATAAAGTTACAGATTCGTAAAATTTGTTCTTAACTAATAATAAACTACTTTTCCATATGATAGATCTTTTCTTCATAGAAGTGTTTGCTAATTCTTGAACATTATTTGATTTTATATCTGAAGATAAATATGTATTTAAAACAGGTATAGCCTTGACTATATTTTTAATGAAATTATATATATTATTCATCCTTTTAAGTTAAATATAAACAAATATGATATAAATTTAATTAAATCAATGGGGGGATTAATCGGAGCAAAAGAATATATTTATTTAATTTTAAATTTATATAGATGATATAATTTTATAACATTTGTAATATAATTTTCTAGTTTAATTAGATTCTATAATTTTATACTAATTTGAATATTAATATTTTATTTTTAATTTAGTTATTTATATTTCACACAGATGATATAAATTTAATTTATGTTTTATTTAATTTATTTCATCTCAATAAAGATTTTATCAATTTACAATAAAATATGTTTTAGTTATACTAGATTTTATAAATTTTATATTATTTTATTTTATTCTTTAATAGATTATATAATTTTATAATAAATTTTATTTATTTAATTTTCAATTTATATAGATTCTATAATTTTATCATAAACAATTTATAATTTAATTTAGTTATTTATATTTTACATAGATGATATAAATTTCATGTATGATTTATTTCATTTATTTCATATTATTATAGATTTTATATTTTTATTATAATAATATTTTAACTTTATTTATTTATTATTTTCAATATTTATTAATTTAAATATTGGTTCATATTTTGTTGGTTTTATTATTTATTTCTGGATATATTATAAAAATAATAATTCTAATTTATTAGGTATTATTATTACAATTTCCTTTATAGTTATATATTATTATTTAACAGGTATTATTTATTGTGAAGGTAGTGATAGTGAAGTAAATACTCCCTCTCCCTTTGGAGATAAAATACTACTACTACAACTACTACTACTTCAGATAATGGAGTTAGTAATTATTTGCCAGATTTAGATTTAGATCTAAATTCTTTTTCAAACAATTTAATAGATTATATGTTTAATTTCTTTTTTTCAATAATCAAGCCTGTACATGTTACAGGATATTTTGATGATTTAATAGGACAACATATTGCAATTGAGGTTATATTATTATATATGTTAATTTTTACAATTATCTTGTTTATTGCTTATATTATTAATGTAGTATTATTTATAAATAAGGATTATATACTTAATTCTTTTGATAATAAATATATAAAAAATTATATAAGGTATCAAGCTTTTTTAATAAAAATAAGTTTAATAATATTTCCTATTTTTATTTTAATTTCATTATTTACATTAATTCATGGAATTATATTTTTATTAACCCATAATATTCCTTTTGAACAATTAGGTGTTGATTTACATGTTTTAGTTCCATCTGAAAGTAATTTAGATAATATATCTAATAGTAATATTGAAAATAAGAATAATATAACTAATACAAATGGTATAAGTAATATTAAAAATTAATTTATTATTTTACCCCCCTCTCAATATTCAAATAATTACAACATTTCAAATCTGATTAGATTAAATATTTTCTTCATTTGCTTTTGCCTTAATCAAAAGACTACGAAGGAGGCAAAAGATAAAAGTGATAAAATTTATTTTTAATTTTAAATATGTTTTTTAAGTGTTAATTGCTTATGTTTTGGTATTTATTGTTAAATATAAAAGTGTAAGATGTCTTCTTCGTAGGTCTGTAAGAGTATAATAAAGATTTTAAATAGTTATTTTATTGCTTTCTTATCTATTTGTAAATTTATACTCATCTACTTTTAAATTTAAAGATATATTGTCAATCCTATGTCTACCTATTTTTTAACAAAAAAAAGGTAAAAGTAAACAAAATAGAGTTGGAAAGTTATTTTATAAGTAGGGTTATTCTCCACCCTCTTGCTTTTTTAACTTCGTCGACTTCGTTGCAAAAGGGAGTGATGATAATAGCTTAATTAATGAGTTGTAGTTTAATTTGGAAAAACACCATTTTTTGGTAGTGGATTATATCAGTTCGAGTCTGGTCAACTCAGTTAAATAAAATTTATTATCTAAGTTTTACTTATTACCTTTGCTTTTACTTTTGAGATATCCTTTGTTTTTTATAAAATATATAAAAAGCTAAAGAAAGAGCAAAATAAAGAATCTTTCTTCCTTAAGGAGTAAAAGTGATTGAGTAGGAGTAGAAATAGTTAAACTTTTCCGCTATTATTAAAAAAAAACAAATACTTAATATTCCTTCGGAGTCAGTGTAAGGTTTTAGTCTTTAAATAAACAAAATAAGGGGTAAGTTCCTTATTAAAAATTTGGTCTCTTAAGACTTAAGAAAGTCAAATGAAACAATTATTAAATGTAACAAAAATGAAAATAAAAAAAAATTATATGAATCTATCTATAATCTTATTTTTAATAGGAATATTAGGGTTTATATTAAATAGAAAAAATATAATATTAATGATAATAAGTATAGAAATAATGTTATTAGCTGTAACTTTATTAATATTACAAATATCATATAATTTTGATGATAATATAGGACAAATATTTAGTATATATATAATATCAATAGCTGGTGCTGAATCAGTAATAGGATTAAGTATATTAGTAGCATATTATAGATTAAGAGGGACAATTTCATTAAGAAGCTAATGTATTTATCAATTATTATTTTACCTTTATTAGCTTCTTTAAGTAGTGGTTTCTTAGGAAGAAAAATAGGAACAACAGGTTCTCAAATATTAAGTTGTAGTAGTTTATTATTATCTTCAATTTTAATGACAATAGCTTTTTATGAAGTAGGAATTTGTGGAAGTTCAGTAAAGATAGACTTATTAAGTTGGTTAGATATAGATTTGTTAAGTATATCTTGGTGTTTTTATTTTGATCAATTAACAGTATCGTTAGGTTTAGCTGTTTTATATTGTTCAACTTTAATACATATTTATAGTGTCGATTACTTATCTTCTGACCCTCATATTCAAAGATTTTTTTCTTATTTATCTGCTTTCACTGCAGGAATGTTAATTTTAATTTGTGGAGGTAACTTTTTTGTTATGTTTGTAGGTTGGGAAGCAATAGGGGTAGTATCTTATTTATTAATTAATTATTATTTTACTAGAATACAATCTAATAAAGCAGCAATGTTAGCATTTACAATGAATAGAGGAGGAGATATGTTAATGAGTATTGGATTTTTTGCTATTTTCCAAACTTTTGCTTCTTTCTCTTATTCTGAAGTATTCTCTTTAGTTCCATATATTTCAAATGATGCTATTTCAATAATTGCTTTATTATTATTAGGTGGTGCTTTAGCTAAAAGTGCTAATATACCTCTACATTCTTGGTTACCTGGTAGTATGGAAGCTCCAACACCGGTAAGTGCTTTATTACATGCCGCAACACTAGTAACAGCAGGTATTTATTTATTAATAAGAATAAGTCCCATATTAGAATATAGTAGCAGTGTATTATTAATAATAACAATAATAGGTTCAACAACAGCATTCTTTGCTGCAACTTGTGGTTTATTACAAAATGATTTAAAAAGAATAATAGCTTTTAGTACAATCTCTCAATTAGGATATATGATGATGGCTATAGGCCTAAGTCAATATAATGTGGCTTTAATGCACACTGTAAATCATGCTTTTTTCAAAGCTTTATTATTTTTAGGAGCTGGTGCTGTTATACATTCTTTCCAAGATCAACAAGATGTTAGAAAAATGGGTGGTTTAATTAAATTTTTACCTTTGACTTATACTGTTATGTTAGTTGGTTCTTTAAGTTTATTAGCTACTCCTTATTTAACTGGATTTTACTCTAAAGATTTAATTTTAGAATTAGCTTTCAGTCAATATAGTTTTAGTGGAACTTATGCTTACATTTTAGGTAGTGTTACTGCTGGAATAACAGCTTTTTATAGTTTTAGATTAATAAGTCTAGTTTTCTTAACTACTCCTAATGGAACAAAAGAATCATATAAACAAGTACATGAATCAAATTTAGTAGTTGTAATACCTTTAATTATTTTATCTTTATTTAGTATCTTTTTTGGTTATATTTTTTCTGATTTATTTGTGGGTATAGGTTCTGATTTCTTCAAAAATGCTATTTTTATTCATCCTAATTCGATTTCTTTAGTTGAAGCTGAATTCTCTATTAATCCTGTATTAAAATTATTACCAGCCATATTTAGTTTCTTAGGTATGTTTACTGCCATTTTAATGTATCATTTATTTCCTAATTTCCTTATAAATTTAACTTTTGCATCTCCTTTTTTTATAAATATATATAAATTCTTTAATGGTAAATATTATTTTGATGTATTATATAACCAATTCTTTATCAGTAATGGATTAAAATTAGGATATACTATATCTAAAGAGTTAGATAGAGGAGTTATAGAATTATTAGGACCTTATGGTTTATCTAAATATTTAATTAATGTAAGTAATAATTTAGCTAAATTAGATACAGGTGTTATTACTACTTATGCTTTATATATAACTTTAGCTTTAATTTATTTAATATTTTTAGTTTTACAACCAGTATTTTTCTATTCTTATGAAGAAGTGAATACTATTATAAATCCAAACTTATTCTTTGAAGAATTTAGATTATTTATTTTAATTGTTATTTCTTCTTTATTTATTAATATATTTTAATATATTTTAATATATTTAATATTTTTAATATTTAACCCCCCTACTTGCATACCTATATATTTACATACCTTCAGAAACTACAATACTCCAAAGGTATCTCTTATCTCTTAAAAAGCAAAGGATATCTATAGGTAAAGATTTAATGAAAATTTATAAATATTAAAAATCTAAGATTAATACAATTACTTAATTAATTTAAAATTCTATACTTAAAGTAATGAATCCAGCGGACCTTCCCTATGGAGTCCTTGGACAAAGGTAATATTTATTATGTTTATATTTAAAATATATAATAATTGTTAGATTAAGTCTAAAATTTAAGTATTAATAATGTATTTCATCTATAAATACATAAAAATAAAAACATTGTATTCCTCTATTAACTATTTTATAAAAATAGTTTCTTTTCTTTTCATTATAATTAGTTCATATAATGATTTATATTAATTGTTTAATTAATTTAAATTAAACTCCTCCCTATGCCTATGCTATTAATTGAGTTTATCCTGTTCGCACTTTATGCTTTGCATTTATTATATTTTATATTATAAAATTTTAAAATCTAATTATAAATTTTCTATATTCAGCAAAGGATCAAACATAGTAACAAGAAAATATATTTTCTTTATAGAGTAGAGAGTAGAGAGCAGAAGAAAAAAGTGGGAAAGTAAAAAAAATAAAATTTTAAAAGTATCGATGACGATTTAGTAATAACATTAAAAAATTATTTAAATAAATGATAATAGAAAGTAATTTAAAGGGGTTATTAAGGAACAATAAAGCAAATTTATAAAAAAGGAGGTAAATACCAAATGCTTATATTTTAGTAAGTTTATTAGTTTTAATAAACCTAAACAATCTGTAAAACGTAAATTGCGGGTACTATAAATAAAATTAATTTTTAATTTTATAATAGTGAACCTACAAGTATTAAAAGCAATCCTAAGGTAAACCTTATTTAAAAAAACTTCCTGAAGTAAAACATTTTATTAAGGAAAGGAAAGGAAATCAACCGAGACTCCGAGAGTAATGGCGAGTGAAATCGGATTAGCTTAAATTGTCTTTATTAACTTGAAATCTTAATAAACCGATAACAAACAAAATAATAAGATAAAAATATGTTATTTTGTACTAGAGAAGGTATTCGAGTCCTGTAAAGTTAATAAAAACAATAAAATAATTTAATTAAAATCTATTTTTTATACATAGAATTATTTCAAATTTATAATTTTCTTATAAATTTTTTCAATTGTATTAATTGTAGTTTCTCCTCACTAGTTAAAACCAATTTTTCTATTGGTTTTGCTGGCAATTTTGCGATGAGAGTTAACTTGTCGGAATAAAGGGGAACCATCCTCTAAAGCTAAGTATTATAAATTTAGCAATAGCGAAAAGTACTGTAAAGGAAAAATTTGAAAAGCAAGTAGTATACTATAGACTTCAAAAACTAAATTTGAATTTTTATAATTTTACTTTTAAATACTTAAAATTTAGTCTATGAACAGGTGAAATAGAACGTGAATTAGTAACTCTATAAGCAGTCGAAATTCTACTTAAATAAGATTTAAGAATGACGGCGTACCTTTTGCATAATGGGTCAGCAAGTTAATAGGAGTAGCAAGGTTAAAACCTTAGCGAAAGCGACTGGACAATATAAATATAAAATTCTTTATAAAAAGTTTATTAGTTAGTTCAAAATTAAACTTCTTATGTTTTTTTTTAATTTAGTGATGGGTTAGTTACTTCTATTAGACCCGAAGCCAGGTGATCTTACCAAGACCAGATTATAATGGATCGAACGGGTGAATGTTGCATAATTCTCCGAAGAGTTTTGGTAAGCGGTGAAATGCCAATCTGACCTGGTGCTAGCTGGTTTTCTACCGAAACATATTTAAGTATGATGTCTATCTATAAGATTTATGAAGGTACAGCAAGGCAATTCCCAACAAGTTTTATTTAAATTAATAATTTTTATTTAATACGTTTAGGTTGCGGGGACCTCGAAAATCTTACCTTTGGAAGCGAATCTCGGAATTACATAAATTGATGATAGATATTCAGACTGCTCATGATAAGTTGGGCAGTCAAGACGGAAACAGCCGAGAACACTGATCAAGGTCCCAAATGATTGTTAAGTGAAATTAAGGATGTAGCAATATCATATACAGCTGTGAAGTGAGCCTGGCAGTCGCTACTTATAATGATCGTACGTAACAACGCATCAGCAGTAACTTTAATTCTTTTCTTAAAAGGGATTAATAAATGATAGTAGCACCGAAAATTTAACGGGTCTTAAACAATCAACCGATATCGTGTTGTTTATATTTAATTAAAATAATTTAGTTAAATATAATCTAGGTAGTAGAACATTCAGTTAAATTGATAAGTAAATAGTGTTTCATTATTTATTAGATTACTGAAGAGAGAATGCTGACATGAGTAACGTAAAAAATTCCTATAATGGAATTCGCCGAATACGAAAGGGTTACAAATTAGAAAGGTTAAACCGTTTTGTTTTAATGCGGCCTCTAAGGAATATAGCCAAAGCTATAACTGATGAGTATATAATAGAAAGTCCAATATTTAAAAAATGGACCAGGAAAATAATATTTATTTTATTATTCTTTAATTTATATAATAACAAATTATATTTATTGAATTTTATTCTACCGTACCCTAAACCGACACAGGTTCGTTAGTAGAGTATACTAAGGCGTAGAGCTAAAAGTTGTTAAGGAACTCGGCAAGTTCACCTCATAAGTTTGACGACAAGAGGTACCAAAAAAATAATTAAATTTAAATAATCAAAATTCTTTAATTTTAAATATCAGAAATAATAATTATTATTAAAGTAATTTAATTTATAAATTAACCTATAATTTATAGTTTCTTGAACAAAATTATAAAAAGTAAAAAGTTTATAGATATATTAGATATTTTATTTATATTTTTTGGTGGCACAGAATCGGAGGCCCCGACTGTTTACTAAAAACACAACACAGTGCAATCATTAATATGGTAGTATACTGTGTGAAATTTGCCCGATGCCATTAATATAAAAGAAGTTATGGATTAATTTATAATCCTGTGACTGATTGAAAGTCTGGTTAATAGCGGTCTTAACTATGAGGATCCTAAGGTAGCAAAATCAGTTGGCCATTAAATGTGGTCCGGTATCAATAATGTAACGATGGTCTCACTGTCTCTACAACTTGCTCAGTGAAATTGAATTACGCGTGCAGATGCGCGTTGCCTCCAGGGGGACGGGAAGACCCTATGCAGCTTTACTGTAGTTAGTTATCATATGAATCTAGAACAATCTTGTATAATAGTGAATAGGTATGCCGATAGGCTTAATTTTTATTTTTAAAAATGTTGTGGAAACCTTAAATACAAGATTGGGTTTGTGTTTACCTTAAATATTATAAATAAAGGGAGAGTTGACTAATTGGCAGTTTGACTGGGGCGGTCGTCTTTAATAGAGTAGCAAAGTACATCCAAATATATCAAATTATAAAATAAAAATTTCTTTACTTTTTTAACTTTCAAAAGTTAGAGGTAATTAATTTTAAAACAGAAGAGTAAACTTAAATTGAATTATTTCGATAAGGATAAATAAGGTCTAATATTAAAATATTTTCTTTACAATATAAAAAATTATAAGGTATAGCTAGAAATTGAATGGAGATCAATCAAGTCGCACAGATACGTAAGTAGGGCATAGTGACCCCTCGCTATAGTATGGGATAGACGGGGATCAATTAATAAAAGTTACGCTAGGGATAACAGGCTGATAGCCGACGAGAGTACACATTGTCTCGGCTGTTTGGCACCTTGAAAAAATAAAAACATATTCAATATCATAATATTATATTATTTTTACAGTAACCACATCTATTAAATGTAACAAAAATGTAAAAAAAAATAACTAGTAATGAAAAAGATTGTTAAAGAAATGTTAGTTGGAGTTTTATTAGGAGATGCTCATATTGGTAAAGTAGGACTTGATAAAGCTTTTATTAGTTTTTAACAATCTAAAAACAAAAGCGATTATTTATTATATTTACATAAGCTTATTTCGGAAGGAGGGTTTGAATTAGAAGATATTAAAAATTATTCTAGAAATGACCCTAGATATCCTAATAGGTCTACAGAATCTCTATATTTTAGAACTAAATCATTAAGTGAACTTAAACCTTTAGCTGATTTGTTTTTAGACCCTGAAAATAAAAAAATAATACCTACAAACATTGCAGAAATGTTAATTCCTAGAAGTTTAGCTTTTTGGATAATGGATGACGGTCAACAAGTAAAAAGGGGAGGAGTTACACTTTGTACTGATAGTTTTAAATCAGAAGAGGTTGGTATACTTAGAAATGCCTTAAATAGTAAATTTAATCTAATTACTTCTATTCATAATAAAAAAGGTAATAATGATTCGAATTACGAAAGAATATATATAAATAAATCTTCACTTGAAGATATTAAACCTTTACTAAAGGAGCATATGCATGAATCTATGCTTTACAAAATTAATGAAAATCAAATTGAAACAACAGACTCAACATCCACATCAACATCAACAGAAAGTGATAAACTTTCTAGAATTATGGGTGTAATTTCTGATATCGATTCTGACATCGGGGATTTTTAATAGTAATATTAAATTAGAAATTGGCTATATACTGGAACACCCTTAGAGCTTTAAATACTTAAAATTTAAAAATCTTATAAAAATAAAAATAAAAATAAAAATAAAAATAAAAATAAAAATAAGAAGATCAAAATAAGTAAAAAATTTAAAGATTGGGCAATCAGCAGGGAAGTTATTAATTTTAGGTGTAAGCAACTGTAAGATTTTAACCCCTCAACGACTACACGCCAATATCCATAATGCGATGTCGACTCATCCTATCCTCCGGGGGAAGAAGCTTGGAAGGGTTCGGCTGTTCGCCGATTAAAAGGGTACGTGAGTTGGGTTTAATACGACGTGAGTCAGTATGGTCCCTATCTTCTGGAGGGACAATTAGTAAAAAGAGGCAGACCTTCCAGTACGAAAGGACCAATAGGCTGTGTTTCTCTAGTGTACCAATTGTTTGTAAAGATTGTTAAGAGAATCTAAGTAACTTGAAGGCAAAAGTAAAGTAAAAAGATAAAAGTCCCTTTTAACCTTTTTTCTCCAATTTTTATTATTAAATTAAATTTTAATAATTAATATGAAAAAAGTTCTCCCTTTTTCTAATGCTAATATTTCTTTAGAAATTTTTATAATTAGAATTAGGACTCTTTAAATTTAAAGAGCTAAAGGGCTACAAGATATGAACGCATAGTTGGGTAGCCACAAACATTTTAGATAAGTGCTGAATGTCTATAAAGCAAGAATCTAACCTCTAGATACTAATACGATTTTTAAATTTTTAATTTGTACTTTATTTTGCTTATTTAATTACTTCGAAGAAATTTTAAGTAAAGGTTAAGTAAAAAAGGTTCATTTAAATTTTATAAATCGGTAATTAATTCTTAGATCAAGAATAGATAGGCTACAAATGTACGTATTGTAAAATATTTAGTTTAGTAGTACTAATTTATAAAAAAACTTAATGTTAATAATTGTTTTATTATTTTTTATTTTTATTTTATATTTACTTTAAATTAAGGTAAATAGGAACTAGAGTTTGCTTAACAGCGATTGACTTTCCCTTTTTCTGACTTTAAATTAAAACCCAAAAACAAAGGAGGCAAATCTTAAAATTTAAATTTATTTTATAATAATTTTATTTTACAATATTTTACTTGTTTACTTACAAAATAAACTTTACTTACTTCTACCTAGGTTTCTACGGAAAGACTAAGTAAGTATAGACTATAAATTTTTTTAGTTTTATAAATTAATCTCATAAGATAAGTAACGAGTATGCTGGAATTGGGTAGACAGGTGAGTTTTAGGAGCTCGTGAGTATCTCGTAAGAGTTCAAGTCTCTTTACTCGTAACAAAATATTATTTAAAAATTTTAAGTTTCTTATAAATAGTAGGTATTAGATAACAACGAACTCCTACTGAGATAAAGGCAAAAGTGTAAGTCCATAGGAAGGAAAGAAAAAAAAGTGGAGATTTACATTTGCACTACTTAGAAACTAAGTAAAAGTAACGAGTGGAAAAGATTAAAAATTAAATAAAGGGCAGGTGATCCGAATGGTAATGGTGGTTCTCTGTAAAAGAATTGGTTAAAAACCGTAAAAGGTTCGATTCCTTTACTGCTCACATTTTTATTATATTTTTAACTTTTGCCTCCTTCGGAGTCTACATCTCTCTCTACGCTATTTTTTTTTAATAAGAGAAAGAGACACATTTGTTTTTTAAACTCCTACATGATAAAGGTCCTCCGGAGTAAAAGCAAAGGGCAAAGGCAAAAGAAAAAAGGACTCCGAAGGAGGCAAGAGTTAATTTTTTTTATAATTATTGGCTTCACATTAAGCTAAATCTTAAACATATAAAATCTACAGTCTTTAAAAAATAGCAAAATAAAGATTAAAAGCAAAATAAAGTAAAAACAAAAGTAGCTGATGACAATGAGTTATTTAAAGTAAGACAGAGTAATAAAACAAAATAAATAAAAGGGATAGGGAAGGCTTTTATTAGTTCTAGTACTGTAAAATAAAAATTTTAACTCTTGCAATTGCGAGTCTCCTACCCCTCACAGTTGTGAGGGATCCCTATGGGACGGAAAGCAGGGGTAAAAGTAGATAATATATAAAAATTGCGATAAGCAAATAAAATACATTTTTATTTTAATAAAATAAAAATTAAAACTAGAGATGAATTTAATTTTGGTTCTGATTGAACGTTTTTCAGTAGTTTTAAGACATGCAAATCGTTATTCTAGAAATATAAATAAATTATTAAGTAAAGAATAAGGTGTAAAGGTGAGTAATGGTAAATAAGATCTCTTATAGACTTTTTAAATAGAGGATAGTTAATAAAAATAATAATTTTATTAACATAACTTAGCTTAGTTATAAATAAAGGAAATTTTCCGCTATAAGAATTGATTTACTTTGTTTAATGGTAGTTGGCAGGGTAAAAGCCTCCCAAGCCTACGATCAATAGCCAAATTTGAAAGAAGAGATGGCCACATTGGGGAAGAAATAGCCCCAAATCCCATAGGGGATCTGCAGTCAAGAATATTAGTCAATGCTCGCAAGAGTGAACTAGCTAACTGAAATCCTAATTTCACTTAATCGTGCAATTATGATAAGGTAAGGGAAAAAAATGATAACACCTTACTATTAGTGTTGTCTAAATTACTGGTGCCAGAAGACTCGGTAACACCAGAAACGCGAACGTTAGTCGTCTTAAACAGGCGTAAAGGGTAAGTAGGCAGCTTTATAAAAATTTATGTTAATTTAAGCTATAAATATTTTAAGTTTAACTTATTTATTTAGTTTTTAATATAGATTGATTAAAAGCTAGAATCATATTGAAGATAAACCAAATAATACTTAAGTGTAGGGATAATATCCATAGATACTAAGTGGAATACTAATGGTGTAAACTTTTATCTACTAATGATTGACGCTGAGGAACGAAAGTGAGAACAGGGAATAGGATTAGATACCCAGTTACCTCTCACCGTCAACGATGAATGGTAGTTATTATTTTTGAATAAAAATTAGTAACGATGTTAACGCGATAACCATTCCGCCTTGAGAGTACGGTTGCAAAACTGAAACCAAAAAAATTAGTCGGTCTCGGAGCAAACGAAGTGAAGCATGTTATTTAATACGAAAGTACGCGTAAAATCTTACCAGT
>WNFT01000155.1_pt1 | contig 49464 bp, 44 predicted proteins | sample 5400191 | NCBI WGS metagenome assembly WNFT01 (sample SAMN13153359, study PRJNA577476) | soil metagenome | isolation source: 80 cm saprolite under Madrone tree | place: USA:California | collected 2016-06-14 | reverse complement strand
GCGCCCGGCGCGCATCATCGGCACGCCCGCTGCGGCTCGCCGCTCGCTGGTTAAGTTCCATACGTTCCGCGTCCGTCAGCACGATGGTGTTCTCCATGAACACCATCATACTACCGTTTCAGCTGTTACAGTCCACTAGGAATGAATCCCGGAGGCCGCGTTAAAATATCACCAGTGAAATAGATCGTGCAGCGACGTGTACGCCACCACCACGGTGAGCAGGATCATGGCTGCCGTGGAAATCCAGGCCACCCAGTTGAAACCTGGCGAGTTAACTTTGTCCCCCACCAGGTCCCGCCGGTTGACCAGGATCAGGATAAATATCAATACCACGGGCAGCAGAAATCCATTCAGCACCTGCGACCACAATAGGATGGTGTTGGCGTGCGCTCCCAGGAACAACGCGAGCCCCGCTCCCAGGATTATCAGCGCCGTATACAGTCCGTAGAAAATCTTTGCTTCGCCGAATTTCCGGTCGATCCCGGACTCGAAGCCCAGAGCCTCGCAAACCACGTAGGCCGTCGAAAGCGGCAGTATCGACGCCGCGAAGACGGACGCATTCAAAAGTCCGATCGCAAACAACACGCTGGCGCCTTTGCCTGCCAGTGGTTTCAAGGCCAGCGCCGCTGTCCCCGCGTTGTCGATATGATAGATGCCTTTGACATGGAGTGTTGCCGCCGTGCAGACAATGATGAAAAACACGATCACCATACAGCTGATGCTTCCCACCAGGACGTCATTCCGCGTGTGTCCATACTGGCGAGGCCCCACGCGCTTTTCCACTACGGCTGCCTGCAAATAGAAATGCTGCCACGGCGCGATGGTGGTGCCTACCAGGCCGGCGACGATCACTGCATACGTGGCATCAAACTTCGGTACCTCCACGAATGGCTTGATGTTTGGCACGAACTGAAGTAGTTGCGGAGGGAGCAAGTGCAATAGAGCAATCAGCCATTCCGGCTTTGCCAGGAAGGCTGAGATCACATACGAGAAATACACCATGCAAATGGTCAGAAAAATTCTTTCCACCCACTTGGCAGAACCTTGAACGACCAATACCCACACCAGCACCGCCGCCAGGGGCACGGAAACGTACCTGTTGATTCCCAGAACGTCCGTGGCCCAGAACACTCCGGTAAACTCCGCCATGACGTTGCCTAGGTTCACGATCAAAACAACGGCCATCAGAAAAAATGTCACGCGAAACCCAAACTCCTCGCGTATCAAATCAGAAAGACCTTTGCCGGTATATGCGCCCAGCCGGGAACACATTTCCAGGGACACGTAAAGCACCAGCGTCATCGGAATCAGTGTCCAAAGAACGGTATTTCCGAATTGCGCTCCAGCCTGCGCGTACGTGTAGATGCCGCCTGCGTCGTTGTCTACGTTCGAGACAATTAACCCGGGGCCGACAATCGCGAAAAACATCGCAATCCGCTTGCGAAACGGCCGCGTCGCCGCGCGCGCGCGCCCAACCTTCTCGCTCCATCCCGCCCACTGGGCGGCTATGTTTGCCCGGTTCAACATTTCTTCTATCGCCGTGTAATTCCTTACTTCAGCAGACTGGAAACCACGTCATCCACGGTGATGGCCCCAATCGGCCGCTTCTCCTTATCAACGACTGTCAACATCCGCAAGTTATACTTGTCAAAGAGTTCGAAGACTTCTTTATCGTCCGCATTCGGCGACAAACTGAGCAGAGGCTCCATCTTCAGCTCTGTCATGCGCTGATCGCCTGCCGCCAGCAGCAGCCGCGCCACGGAGATGGTGCCGGAGAATTGCGCGAGACTATCCAGGAGAACGATCGTGTCCAGCTGGTCGAGGTTGAACTCCTGCTCGCGCATCCACTCCAATACCTCATCCCGCGTTGAACCTTCGCCTACGAAGGCGAAATCAGTGTTCATCATGCCGCCGGCCGTTGCGGGATCGAACTCCAGCAACTCGCGGACCTCATCGGCTTCCTGGCCCGGCATTTCGTGCAGAAGTTCTTCGGAAGTTTCCTTGGACAGATCTCCCAGAAGGTCGGCCGCCGCGTCCGGAGCCATCTCTTCCAGAATGTCCGCCGCCTTCTCTGGATCCAGTTTTTCCACGATTTGCGTGGTGAGACGCTCGTCCAACTCCGCGAGGACCGCCGCCGCCGTCTCTTCATCCAGCGACGCGATAATCCCCTGGCGCTCCGCCGCGGACAGATCCTCCATAATCTCCGCGATGTCCGCGGGGTGCAGGTCCTCAAGTTTTTCATGCGTAATGCGCAATTTCAGCCGGCGCATGGGGTCCGGTTCCACAAGGTTTACAAACTCCCAGCGAATCGCACCCTGCGGCAATTTGCTCTGCAGCTTTCGAACCACTTTGGGAGGCACCACGCCCTGCAGCAGCCTCCGCACGGCTCCTGGGAGTCCCACATCCACTTGCGACAGACGCAGCTCGACGTTGCCATTCGTTCGAAATGGCGTCAGATCGACGTCATTGACGCGCACCACTTTTCGCCCGCGCGTATCAATGATTTACTGGTCCAGCAAATCTTTCTGAACGGCCAGCCAGGACTCATTCGGCCGATAGAGTTCAAGGGCCCGCTCGCTGACGTTTAACTCCAGTTTTCCCACTGCCACCGACGCAACCTGGTTGTGTTTCGCTACCAGCGGCTGAAAATGGCCGCGCGACAACAGGTAGTGCGACACGCGATTGGGCGCCTCCGCGGGTTCGATAAAAAATTCGCGCACCCGCCCGACGTAATGGCCGCCGACATCGTAGGCCTTGGCGCCCATCAATTCTGTCGCGTAGAGATCCATACGGTCTCCTCCTCTCGCGTCTCCGTAATCGTTCGAACGGCTTCCGTTTCGAACTCCTTGCGGCAACAAAAAACCCGCGCACCGAATAACCTCGGCGGCGGGCAAGTACCTCACACAAATGGACTTACCTTTAACCGCCAGGGAACCCTCCCCACCCGACCGCTCGCGACTTGGCTTGCGCCTTGTGCAGAAAAATCGGGACATCCGGCCGTTGGACCATTTTCCGGTTGCACCGCCACCTATACCTACGGGGGCCAGGTTCGAGTTCGCTGCCCATACTCATGGGGACGAAATTTGCTCCGTTGCGTGACTGTTTTGCAGTCACAGTTGCATTGATAAGCTGCGTCCTTCGCGAAGTCAACAGAAAAAGGGCTTGCGACGCGATTTTCTTGTTCGAATGACGTTGCAGAGCATCACTTGCGGTTCGGGAAGAGCATGTGACGGGGTTCTTCGCCCCTGCGGCGGCAGTCTTCCATGTATAGGCGGAGGTAGTTCTTCAAGACATAGTCGCGTTTCGAATAGCCTAGTCCCCGGGCAGCTTGATCGATCGCCTCGGCGGGCCCTTCCAGCTCCACAAAAGTGCCGATGGGTGTTTCGTCGAGCTCAATCAGCAGGCCTTTGGCCCAGGCTTTCGAAGCGGGCAGCCGGAAGGTGGTGCGGTACTTTTCATAGTGAAACCAGCCGCTCATCCCCAGCCCCTCGAAAATCCTCGCCAGATTTCCGGACTCAGCCACTTCGACCTCAATTTCGTCGCGAACTTTGTAAGGGCCATTCGAATCGCCCCCCAACTCCGGGATAGCCGGCCGCGTCATAGGTTGCTTGAAGGTCAAGATCACGCGCTGCTTCGGCCCCACCTTCTTTGCTTTCCCTCGGACTTCGGGCGTTTCCGTTCGAATGCGCAGCAATTGGCCATGCTTGGCAAGGCCGCCCTGGGGCGTATCGAAAATTACATTTTCCTCATGAACTTTGGAAGTGCCCGGACTGGCGGGGCGAGCTCCCATACGCTTCAATGCGCGATGAAACGCGGGCACGTCGGTGATCCTCAGCTTGACTTCGGTTTCTCTTGCCATCGAGTTTTTCACACTCGGCGGCAGACGGCTTTCTCCCGCCGCCGAGTTCCGATAGTATAGCGAACGAACCAGATTCATTCCGCGCGTCGTATCAGCCCGCCGCGCGTCGACGTGGGCTGGCATCACAGCCTTCGTATAAAAGAGACGCATGAACCCGGATGCCAACATCGCGACGCCATTGGCGGCCCAGGAAGTCTCAACAGGTACGATTCCCCAGCCGCCGGTTGCCCGCCGGGAACCTGTAGAACATGTGATGCATGGCGACCGCCGTGTGGACCATTACGCCTGGCTGCGCCACAAAGAAAATCCGGAAGTCATCGACTATCTAAAGGCCGAGAACGCGTATAGCGACGCCGTTCTGAAGCCCACGGAACCTTTCCAGGGGAAGCTTTATCAGGAAATGTTGGGCCGCATCCAGCAAACGGATCTTTCCGTTCCTTATAAGCTTCGCGGCTATCTCTATTTCATGCGGACCGAAGAAGGAAAGCAGTACTCGTTCCACTGCCGACGGAGAGATGTGGAAGGCGCGGCGGAAGAACTGTTGCTCGATCTGAACGTGCTGGCCGAAGGCCATTCTTTTTTGGGTTTGGATTCCTTCGAGGTTAGCGACGACAATCAACTACTCGCCTATTCAACCGATACCACCGGATTCCGCCAATGCGTGCTGCAAATCAAAGATCTGCGCAGTGGGACTACTTACCCCGAACGATTCGAACGCGTCACCACTGTCGCCTGGGCCGCGGATAATCGAACCTTGTTCTACATCGTCGAAGATGAAACGACGAAGCGCTCGCATCGGTTGTATCGGCACGTTTTGGGCTCGACCGAACCCGACCCTTTGCTGTACGAGGAAACCGACGAGCGATTTCGAATTGAAGTAGAACGCACCCGCAGTGAGACATTTCTTCTTCTAACCATTGCGAGCCATACGGCCAGCGAAGTCCGCTACCTGCGGGCCGATCAGCCGGGCGGAGAATTCCGGCTCATCGCTCCGCGCGAGGACAACCACGAATACTATGCGGAACATCATCCAAGTCCGCTTGCCGCGGGGCATCCAGGTCTGCTGACGGGGGTACTCACCGGACTGGCAGGAAGTTCGGATGGCGGTGTTTTTTACATTCGCACGAATTCCGGCGGGCGAACCTTCCGCCTGATGGCTGCTCCAGCGAGCGACCCTCGGCGAGAATCCTGGCGCGAGATGATTCCCAACCGCCCGGAAGTCATGCTGGCCGCTGTGGAGGCTTTCGAGACACACCTCGTGCTCTTCGAACGCGAGGGTGGCCTGCCTTACCTGCGAATCGTAGATCTGACGGCGTCCGCCCCAAACGCCCTGGCGGTCTCGCATCACATCGAATTCACCGAGCCCGCATACAACGCTTCCGTCGGTGAGAACCCGGAATTCAGCGCATCCCACGTGCGGTTCCAATACGAATCATTCGTGACTCCGCGCTCCGTCTTTGACTACGATGTTCGCACGCGGGAACGAAGCCTGCGGAAGCAGCAGCCCGTTCTAGGCGTTTACGATCCGGCGCAGTATATCAGCGAGCGCCTGCATGCCATCGCTTCCGACGGGACGCGAGTGCCGCTTTCCATCGTCCACCGCCGCGATACGCCGCGCGATGGCTCCGCACCTCTCCTTCTCTATGGTTATGGCAGCTATGGAATCTCTGTTCCGGTCAATTTCAGTTCGAATCGACTGAGCCTGCTGGACCGCGGCGTGATCTATGCCGTCGCTCACGTCCGCGGCGGCGGTGAACTAGGGAAGCCGTGGCACGACGCTGGGCGCATGAGAAAAAAGCACAATACGTTCACGGACTTCATCGCCTCGGCCGAGCATCTGATTGCACAGCGCCACACGACGCCGGAAAAACTCGTCATCGAGGGCGGCAGCGCGGGGGGGCTGCTCATGGGCGCGGTGACGAACATGCGGCCTGATCTTTTTCGCATGGTCATCACCCATGTGCCTTTTGTGGACGTGCTGAATACCATGCTCGATGCCTCTCTCCCGCTGACGGTCGGCGAATGCGAGGAATGGGGCAATCCGCAAATCGCGCAAGACTATTTCTATATGAAGTCCTATTGTCCGTACACCAATTTGGAGCGGAAGGCCTATCCGGCGATCTTGGCGAAGAGCGGGCTCAACGACAGCCAGGTAATGTACTGGGAGCCGGCGAAGTACGTCGCGAAAATGCGGACGCTGAAAACGGATGCGAAACCGCTGCTTTTGAAAATCAACATGGGTGCCGGACACGGTGGTGCTTCGGGGCGCTATGACTATTTGCGCGAAATAGCTCTGGATTATGCTTTTTTACTGACGCAGCTGGGCATTCAGGAATGATTCTCTGCTGACGCATTACGAATGAGCGAGCCAACTACACCGCTGATGCAGCAGTATCACGCCATTAAGGCGCGCTATCCGCATGCGCTGCTGCTTTTCCGGCTTGGCGATTTCTACGAACTTTTCTACGAAGACGCGATGATTGCCTCGCGCGAGCTGCAGATTACGCTCACATCGCGGAACCGCGAAAAGGGCCAGCCCATTCCCATGTGTGGAGTTCCCTACCACGCCGCAGAGGGCTACGTCGCGCGCCTGATCCGATCCGGATTCAAAATCGCCATTTGCGATCAGATGGAGCAGCCCGGACCGGGCAAAAAGCTCGTTCGCCGCGAAGTGGTGCGGGTGATTACACCAGGTACGGCCACCGACGTCGCTCTTCTTGACGCGCGCGAAAATAATTTTCTCGCGTCGGTCGCAAAGCATGCCTCAGGTTCGCCCGTCGGCCTCGCCTTCGTCGATCTTTCCACTGGTGAATTCCAGGCTACGGAATTCTCCGGCGCACGTGCCGACGACGATCTTCGCGACGAACTGCAATTGCTCCGTCCCAGGGAGACGCTGCTTCCGCGGCCACAGCAGCTTTTCGAAACGGCGAAGACCTCGCTCCTCGAAGGCGTTGGCGGCGTGGAATCGCGCCTGGAAGACTGGATTTTTCAGCGCGACTACGCGGAGCGGATTCTGCGCGAACAGTTTGGCGTTGCCGAACTGACGGGCTTCGGCCTCGACGATCACACACAAGCGATGGCTGCTGCCGGGGCCATCGTTCACTATCTCCGCGAGAATGCCGCGCGCGGTGACCGCTCTGGCGCAGCGAATGAAAACGCTGGCGCCTCCGGCATTGAAGCATTGCGGCATCTCGACCGTGTCCGCTACTACGAGCAACACGATACCTTGGTGCTCGATCCCGTTACGGTGCGTAATCTGGAGTTGCTCGCGCCTATCTTCACGGATGAAGCTGGCCGTACGAGCGGCCCCACCACGCTGATTGCTGCTCTCGACGCCACCGTTACCGGGATGGGCGCGCGCCTGCTGCGCTCCTGGGTTCTCCGCCCGCTCATCCAGAGCGAGGCCATCGACGGCCGGCTGAATGCCGTCACACATCTTGTCCAACAAACCGTGGTCCGCGGCGAAATTCGCAAGGAACTCAAAGGCATCCTCGACCTCGAACGCCTCACCAGCCGCATCACGCTGGGTCTTGCGACGCCGCGCGAGCTCGTGGCGTTGCGCAAGTCGCTGGCGCAGCTTCCGGTGCTGAAGAACTTTCTCACGGCGCCTCCTGCTGGCGGCAGCGAACTTCTACGTCAACTTCATCAGGAAATCGACGAGCTTGCCGATGTTCGGGAGCGGCTCGAACGCGCCATCGCTGACGAACCGCCGGCGCTCGCCACTGATCCCGGGATGATCCGCAGCGGTTACCACGCTGAGCTGGATGAACTGCGCGACCTCAGCCAGCACAGCAAGCAAATTATCGCCGCGATGGAAGAGCGCGAACGCAAACGAACGACCATCGGCTCGCTGAAAATTCGCTTCAATCAAATCTTTGGCTACTACATTGAAATTTCAAAACCAAACCTGCATCTGGCTCCCGCAGACTACGAACGCAAGCAGACACTGGTGAACGCCGAACGGTTTACTTCTTCCGAGCTGAAAGAATATGAGCGGAAGATTCTCGCGGCGGACGAGCGCATCCTGGAAATCGAGCGGCAGCTCTTTATCGATGTGCGTTCTTCGGTGGCGGCGAAAGCGGCGCGTTTGCGACGTACTGCCGCGGCCGTCGCGCAGATGGACGTACTCACCGCGTTCGCGAAGCTGGCTGCGGATCGCGGCTATATCCGCCCGGAATTCAACTCTACCGGCGAGCTTCTTATCATCGGAGGGCGCCATCCAGTGATCGAAGAGCTGCTGCGGCAAAAAGGCGAGCGCTTCGTTCCTAACGATCTCTGCTTCGAGCCTGGGCGGCAGCAGCTACTTCTCATCACCGGGCCCAACATGGGCGGCAAGTCCACGTATCTGCGGCAGTCCGCGCTGATCGTGCTGATGGCGCAGATGGGTTGCTTCGTTCCCGCGCGCCAGGCGAAGCTGCCCATTACTGACCGCATTTTCACGCGCATCGGGGCGAGCGACAATCTCGCGCGTGGACGATCCACGTTCCTGGTCGAGATGAGCGAAGTCGCGGCGATCCTGAATCACGCCACTCCTGCAAGTCTTGTGCTGCTCGATGAAGTGGGACGCGGCACCGCTACGTTTGATGGGCTCTCCATCGCATGGGCTGTCGTCGAACATCTGCAAAAACACACGCGTTCGCGCACGCTTTTCGCCACGCACTATCACGAACTGACGGAGCTCGGCGATCTGCTGCCGGCGGTTAAGAACGTTCACGTTTCCGTGAAAGAAACGCCCAGCGAGATCATTTTTCTGCGGCGCGTTGAGCCCGGAAGCGCGGATAAAAGCTACGGCATCGAAGTGGCTCGACTCGCCGGGCTTCCTCGCAGCGTGATCGAGCGAGCCCGGGAAGTCTTGAGAAGACATGAACAGAGCGAGCACGAACTCAGCGAAACGCTTTCGCCCGGCGCTTCCGACATGGGGAGCAAGAATGGCAATCAGCATGTGCTTTTCACCGCGCTGGATCGCGAGGTGCTTGAAAAGTTGCGGGGGGCAGACCTCGACCAGTTGAAGCCGCTCGACGCGCTGAATCTTCTCGCCGAATTGAAAAAGCAGATTTCATGAGCCAAAAGCCCATGCTCGTCCTCGGCATGATGTCCGGCACGTCTGCCGATGGTATTGACGTTGCCCTTGCGCGCATTTCTGGCGCGCCGCCAAATCTGAGCGCCAAGCTGATCGGCCACGCTTCCGTTAGATTTCCTGACCAGCTTCGCAAGGAAATTCTTCGCGTCGCCGAACAGCATCCCATCAGCTCAGGCGCGCTTAGCCAGTTGAATTTTCGTTTGGGAGTGCTCTTCGCCGATGCCGCTCTTGCCGCTTGCCGTAAATTTCGCGTGGCCCCAGGACGCATCTCGCTGATCGGGAGCCACGGCCAGACCATTTTTCATCAAGGACGGCCAATTCCCTTTTTCGGTTCACCGACGGCGTCCACGCTGCAAATCGGCGAGCCATCGGTTATCGCTGCGCGCACCGGGATCACCACGATTGGTGATTTTCGTCCCGCGGATATGGCTCTCGGTGGCCAGGGGGCGCCGCTTGTTCCTTACGTGGACTATCTACTTTACCGCCACGCGAGAGTGGACCGCGTTTCGCTGAATCTCGGTGGCATCGCCAACATCACCGTTCTCCCGCGCGCAGCCAAGCCACAGCAAGTTTTCGCTTTCGACACCGGACCCGCCAACATGCTCATCGACGCCCTGGTGTCGCATTTCACGCGCGGCCGCCAGCGCTTTGACAAAAACGCGCAACTCGCCGCGCAAGGCCGCAGCAACCCCGCGCTACTCGACGAACTCTTGCGCGATCCCTATTTGAAAATTGCGCCTCCTAAATCCACCGGGCGCGAATACTACGGCCGCGCTTATATGCAGAGAATCCTGGCGCTTGGCCGGCGCCATCGCACAAAACCCAGCGATCTGATCCGTGCCGCGACTGTTTTCACCGCACTGTCGGTCGTCGACGCTTTGAACCGTTTCGTCCTGCCCAAAACGAAAACTGAGCAACTCATTGTTTCCGGCGGTGGCGCGCACAATCCGTTGATCCTTGCCCAGCTTTCCGCCGCGCTTCCCGGCATCGAAGTCCTGCCCTCTTCCCGGCTAGGCGTTCCCGAAGACGCCAAAGAGGCATTCGCCTTTGCTCTTCTCGCCTACGCGACGTTTCACCGGCGGCCATCGAACTTGCCCTCCGCAACCGGCGCGCGCGGACCAGCGATTCTCGGTAAGATCTCCTATGCACCGCCGCGCTAATGTTCATTTCTCGATCCACGCTTTGCCACCGATTCGCAATCGCAGTGTCTCGATGGACTGCTCTTCAACGGCCTGCTCGACCGCGACAATCAAATGAATTTCCACGGCGATCTTGCTGAATCCTGGGGAACACCGAATCCGGTCACCTATGTTTTCCATCTCCGCCGGAGTTCGCTTCCACGACGGTCGGCCGCTCACTTCGGCCGACGTGAAGAGCACTCTCGACTCTATCGCCAATCCTGCAGACCAATCGCCGAAGCGCGGGCGACGCGCTCACGGACCAGATTCGCGTGGAGATGAATCAGGGAAAAGGAAAACTCTATGCAGTGAGGTTCAGAAAAGTCTAGCCGATGATCTTCCGTACTTGCCGCTGTGGTTCAACGATGTCGTTTCCGTCCACCGCTGCTCGCTTAGGGAACTCGATTTGCCGTCCACCGGCAACTACAACTCTCTTGCGAGACTCTCTGGGCACCAGTGACCGATTTTGGCGCCCGAATCCGCAAAATAATGTAGGAGCGCCCTTGCAAGCTTTGCTATCGTTCAGAATTAGCCAGATTTGTTTGGGCGGATGTTCTCGATCATGCCCGGAGACAAATTGTTGATTCGGCGCAAAAATGCCGCGAGCGACCACAGTTCCTTTTCCGAATAGAACGGACCGTACGCCGACATACCCGTCATGCGGATCCCATGCTTAACGATCCAGTAGAGTTCGGGCTCTGAGTATTGCGTTCCGGTGTGCGGCAATTGAGGCGTCGGGGGAAAAAGTTCGTGATCCTCGCGATAAAGCCCACCCAGTTTACCGTGACAGCCTTGGCAACCTGCCACGTAGAGTTTTCCCCCGGCCACCAAGTCGTCGTCGTTTGCTGGCGGTGGGTTCGGCACGCTGGCAGCGGCTCGTCGCACAGAGGCGCGAACCGCCGATTGCAGAGTTGAGGTTTCTAACGCGGAAGGTTTCGTGTCGGCCCGCGTTTGTGAAAAACCGATCGCGAAATACGCCAAGCATCCAATCGGGAGGATTAGGATGGCGACAGTAAATCCGAGTACAAAGTTCTTCACGCTGCAGCTCTCCTCATGCCTTGCTACTTGGCCGGATGTTGTTGAATCCCTTCCAATACAAGTGGTGGCAGATTCGGGAGATGCCCGATGAACGTCGCGAGTGACCAAAGCTGCAGGTCCGAGTAAGTCGAACCCTGCGCTGCCATGCCCGTTCTGCGGACTCCGTGCTTCGCAACCCAGAACACTTCCGCTTCGGAATATTTTGTCCCGGCGCGAGGAAACTGCGGGGCCGGCGGGTAGAAGGTCGCGCCAAAATCGCTCGGTGGTTTCCCCGGTTCTCCGTGGCATCCGACGCAATCATTTAGATAGAGTCTTCCGCCGGCAATCAGCGTCTCGTCGTTTCGCGGCAATGGGTTTCGGGCTTTCGGAGCGGTGCGCCGAACGGAAGCATGGATACCAGAATACAGCAAGCGCGCCGTCGTATCGGGCACGGGAGCATCCGACCGGACGTCGAGCAAGCCCAGCTTTAAGTAAACGAGGGCGCCGATAACCAAGACGATTGACCCGGCGAAAAAACCGGCCGCGAATTTTTTCATTTGGGTGCTTTCCGTTTGCTCGCCCATTAGACGGCAGTTAATGCTTTTCGTAAGGGGCTACTTGGCGCGTTCGCGTCTTCCGGGTGTCGGGGGACGCGCTAACAGTAATGAATCCGACTCCGCATGACCGCAGCGATCTGGTTCTGCTGTGGGTTTATTCCAGCGCCTTCGCGATCTGTGCCACGGGGATGGCCCCTTCGCGGCCGATTCGCCAGGTGTCGCCATTCAACTCCACGATGGTGGAAGGGAGTGTTCCGCCAGTTTCACCGGTGTCCAGCACGAGCGGCACGCGGGGCCCAAGTTGTTTCATCACCTGCTCCGCGTTCGAGCATGAGGGAAAGCCGGAAATGTTGGCGCTTGTTCCCGTCACGGGGCCATCGAATTCGTCGATCAGGCGACGCACCACCGTGCTATTAGGCCAGCGCAGCGCGATGCGGCCGGTACCTGCGGTCACTTTGAGCGGAATGCGCTGGGCCGCGTTTACCACCAGCGTCAAGCCGCCTGGCCAAAACGCCTGGGCAAGCCGCAAGAATTTGCGCGGCGCCTCGCGCGCGAGCAGAACGGCTTGTTCAATCGAATTCACGAGGATGGGCAGCGCCCGCGTTTCCGGGCGTCCCTTTACGCGATAAATTTCGTCCACTGCGGCCAGATTGAAGGGATCGGCAGCGAGACCGTAGAAGGTATCGGTGGGAATAGCAATCACACTTCCGCGGGTAATAAACTCTGCCGCATAACGCAGCAGGTCCGGTTCTGGAGATTGTGCATTGACGCGCAGCAGTTCAGCTGGCAATTTTCTGGCCTTTGGCGAAGTCGTGACGCCACCTTGCAGCGCCCCGCCGGTGCTGCCCTTATTTGGGCGACGCTACCATACCCCCTCAACACGCGCAATAAGAGCTTGTCATTGAGTCAGTTTCGATGTGACATTTCTGAGGCGGGCGCCGCGGTAATCCTGAATTGGCTTCCCACGCCAAAAATTTGCTACGCTCCACGGTAATGGCTGCACCCGGCAAAGTCGCACGAAGCCCTCGCCCTACAGGCGAGGCCGCGCTCCTCACCAGCCGCGACAATCGCTGGCTCAAGGAGTTCCGCATGACTCTGCGCGGCGGGCTGCCCACGGAAAATGGGTTCGTCGGCGTTGAGGGTGTACGTCTAGTTGAAGAAGCGTTGCGTTCCGGCTGTCGCATTCAAGCTGTGCTCTTCAGCGAATCCGGCGAACGCCATCACGAACGTCTCTCCTCCTTCATCGACCGGCCCGAAATGGCTTTCCCGGTACTCCGCACCACGGACCGCCTCTTTGAGGGTCTCGCCGACACCGAGCAGCCGCAAGGGGTTGCCGCGCTGGTTTATCCACGAGAGACCTCGTTCGATGATCTCGTGCGCGCGCCGCTTACTGCCTGCGCTCCCCTGCTCGTCGTCCTGGTTGGCGTCCAGGATCCCGGCAACGTGGGGACAATCCTGCGCACCGCTGCCGCCTTTGGCGCCACTGGCGCCGCCACGGCCGCTTCCGGCATCAGCGGCACCGCAAATCCTTTCTCGCCGAAGGCTCTGCGCGCCTCGGCTGGTGCGGCCTTGCATCTCCCTATTCTCGCGGGCATATCGCTTCCAATTTTGCTCGCGCAGCTGAAGGCCGCGAGGGTTCGCGCGCTCGCATCGAGTGTTCACGAACCACGCAACGGTGAGCAGCCGCTGCTTGCGCCTTGGGAGGTCGATTGGTGCCAACCAGTGGCCCTTCTCGTTGGCAACGAGGGCGCCGGCCTTCCCGAGGAAGTTGAGCGCGGATCCGACGCGCGCATCCGCATTCCCATGGCCAGCGGCGTTGAATCACTGAACGCCGCCGCTGCCGCCGCCGTCGTTTTTTACGAAGCCGCGCGGCAAAGAAACTCCGCAGCCGCTCCGAGCATCCAAACGTCTGCTCCTTCGCGGTCGTCCAGAACGAACGCCATGCGTCCGCCAGAAAAAACGTGAGCCTCTTCTCCAAACTCCCGCTATCCGCGGAACCGGACGTCCCCGCCGCCAACCAGCCGCTGGCCGAGCGCATGCGTCCGCGTACACTCGACGAATTCATCGGCCAGGAAAGACTTCTTGGTCCGGGCAAGCCCCTCCGCGTTCAAATTGAAAGTGACAATCTTGGCTCCATGCTTTTCTGGGGCCCACCTGGCTGCGGGAAAACCACTCTCGCCCGCCTTATCGCCCGGCTCACTCGTTCCGAATTCATTTCCTTCAGCGCCGTTCTCGCCGGCATCAAGGAAATCAAGGAAGTGATGGCCGTCGCCGAACATAAATCCCGTTCCGGCCATCGCACTATCGTCTTTGTCGACGAGGTTCACCGCTTCAACAAAGCGCAGCAGGACGCCTTTCTCCCGCACGTCGAAGCCGGCCACATCATCTTTATTGGCGCGACCACCGAGAATCCTTCCTTTGAAGTCATCTCACCGCTGCTTTCGCGCACCAAAGTCTATGTCCTCGAGCCGCTCGCCACGCCGCAAATTGTCGAGCTTCTCCGCCGCGCCCTCAACGACAAAGAACACGGCTTCGGCAACGAAACGGCGGAAGCGTCTGACGACATCCTCTTCCGCATCGCTTCGTTCGCCAATGGTGACGCCCGCGCCGGCTACAACACGCTCGAGCTTGCGGTCCGCGGCGCGCAGCCCAGTGAGAAAGGCACGCGCCTCATAACCCGGGAACTCCTCGAAGACGTCCTGCAACGCAAACTCCTTCGCTACGACAAAGCCGGCGAGGAACACTACAATCTAATTTCCGCGCTGCACAAATCCGTCCGCAATTCCGATCCCGACGCCGCTCTTTACTGGCTCGCGCGCATGCTGGAATCCGGCGAAGACCCGCTCTATCTCGCGCGCCGCATGGTGCGCATGGCCAGCGAAGACATCGGCCTCGCCGAACCCGGCGCCCTCGCCGTCACGCTTGCCGCCAAAGACGCCTTCGATTTCCTGGGGGCGCCCGAAGGCCACCTTGCCCTCGCCCAAGCCGCCGTCTATCTCTCGCTCGCTCCAAAATCCAACGCAGTCTATACCGCCTACGGCGAGGTCATCGAGGACGTCCACAAGACCGAAGCCGAACCTGTGCCTCTCCACATCCGCAACGCCGTCACCGGCCTGATGAAGAACATCGGCTACGGCAAAGGTTACAAGTATGCCCACAATTTCGATGATAAAGTCACGGACATGACCTGCCTCCCCGACAATCTCGCCGGCCGCACCTACTACCAGCCCACCGAACAGGGTTTCGAGCAACGACTCCGCCAGCGCCTCGACGAAATTCGCAAACTGAAATCTCGTCCTGTGCCAAACTCGTAGGAGACAGAGATGAAATACTTTCTCCCCTTCGTCGCCGCAACTCTTGTCTGTCTCCAGCTCACCGCGCAGGACCGGGCGGCTCGCCCCCGCATTACCGAGATTCATCACGTACGGTTCTGCGTGAGTAATATCGAAAAATCGCGAGAGTTCTACGGCAATATCTTAGGGTTCCACCCATCGGACTACCGTTGTACGGACGTGTCGCATTCCTGCTTCGGAGTTAGGTGGGGTCAGAAGCAGCACATCGAGTTGCAACCGGCATCCTCGGCTGCTCATAAGAATTGGCTGGCTGAAGTTGCTTTTGAGACCGACAACGTCACGCAAATGCGACGCTATCTCGCAGCTCATGGCGTAAAGGTTAGCGCAATCTCCAAAGGTGCCGACTATGCCCAGCGCATTGACTTAAACGATCCCGAAGGCAATCTCATTGCCTTCGTCGGGTACCCCGGACCTTTCCCCATAGATGATCCACCTTTTTCCAATTTCGCCAGCGAAGACATAATCCACGCCGGCTTCGTCGTTCACGACCGCGCCGCCGAAGACCGCTTCTACAAAGACATTCTCGGCTTTCACGTTTATTGGCACGGCGGGATGAAAGACGACGAAACCAGCTGGGTGGACATGCAAGTTCCCGACGGTACCGATTGGATCGAGTACATGCTGAACGTGCCTGCGAACGCGGACCATCACACACTCGGGGTCATGAATCACATTGCTTTGGGCGTGCCCGATATTCGCGCTGCCGAAAAGCGGCTCCGTGCAAACGGTTGGACCGGCACCGAGCAACCCAAAATCGGCCGCGACGGCAAATGGCAGCTCAATCTCTACGATCCCGACGACACTCGCGTCGAGTTCATGGAATTCACGCCCACACAAAAACCTTGCTGCTCGGAATATACTGGTCCCCACCCGAAACCATGACTTGCCCCTTCGCTCGCAGCCGCTTCGGGTGGCTCCGTCAATTCTGCTCTCTGTTCTGTCTTCTCGTCGGCTGCTGTTCCCTTCCCGCCGCCCGCGCCCAAAATCTCGACAAACCACTCCAATCCATCGACGAAGACATCACTGCCTTCGCTTACGCACCTGACGGGCGCATCGTCTATTCCGTCTACCGCCGAGTGAAAACAAAAGTTTATGACGCGCTCGAGCATGACGACATCTGGATCCAGGACCTCGGCGGCAAGCGCCGCCGTCTCCTCGAAGGACAGAAATACACGCGCGGCACCCAGCCCTTCAGCTATCTCGTCGACGGGTTCCGTTGGTCGCCTAACGCCCATTTCATCCTCGCGGAGCTATTCACCACGACGGTTCTCGATGATAGCGGCAAGACGGAAGACTCTTTCCAGACCATGGTCTACGATGACTCCGGCCACGAAATCCACATCAACAAAGGCGACAACGTCATTCCCGATGCCGCCGATCCTTTCTTTCTTCCCGACAATGCTACTATCGCCTTTCTCTCCGAAGCGGTGAAGCCCCGCCAGCTTTTCTCCTTGAAGTCCACGCGCATTGATATCGGCTCCGTGAAGTCTCCTCACGATGGCCGTACTTTCCGCGACGTCTCTCCTATTCCGGGAACGGTTTCTATCATGGCTGTCGAGCAAGATCGCGCCATGAACGGCCCCAATCGCCTTCAGCGCCTCGATCTCTTTACCGACAACGACAAGGAGCTTGCCACGCTCGAGGGCTACGAAGGCGGGCTTAGCGTCTCCCCTAGCGGGAAAGAGGTAGCCTATTTTATCGACAAGGAAATTCTTGAAGTTCGCGATCTCACTTCGCCTAATCGCGTCGCGCGTCTTCGTATTGGTTTAGGCGTCTTTCGATGGGCGCCCGATGAATCGCGCGTCATCCTGAAGCGTGCTATCGACAAAAAATCCGGCGATCTCGTTTGGATCGACCTTCCCCCGCTCGCGCCAATTCCCGCAAATCATGAAATTCCCGTTGCGCAGCCTACTCCCATCCCCATCCTTCACGGCCTCAGCTTCCGCGATTTTGCCATCTCCCCCGATGGCCGCTCCATCGCCGTCATCATCCCCGGCAAACGCAACCTCCTCGTCTTCCCTCTTTCGCGCTGACTCTCTGTTTCCCTTCTCCTCTTCTCTGTGCCCGGCGTTTACCCCGACCCGGTCGGGGTGGCCTCCGTATTCTCTGCGCTAAATCTTTTCTTGTCTTTTTCCTCAAATAAAAAACCCGCGCATCAGCGCAACGCGGGCACGCATGTCCTGCCGAATTGTCATTGGTCTGCCTACTTCAAGTCTCTCGCTCTCCTCCGATGCTCCACCAGAATGCACGCGTCCTCAATCACCATAAGCCCAGCCGCACGCGCCTTCTCCGCCGCCTCTTCGTTTTAAACACCAATCTGCATCCAAACCACTTTCGCGCCGATTCGAATCGCGCTCTCCACCACCGGCGGCACTTCCTCCGCGCGCCGGAACACATTCACGATGTCAATGTTCTCCGGCACATCCTCCAGCCGCGCATAACATTTCTCACCCAGCACTTCCATCTCGTTCGGGTTCACGGGAATAATCCGGTAGCCCGCGCCCTGCATGTACTCCGTCACGCCATGACTTGGCCGCATGGGATTCGAGGACAACCCGACCACCGCAATCGTCTTGTAATTGTTCAGAAGTTCAAGAATCGCATCGGCGCCGGGGTGCCCTAAAGAGTTTGCGCCATCCGGGAGGAGCACTCTCATCGCGCGGCGAGTTCGCCTTTGCCGGCGCGCTTCAGAATCACGCGCGCCATGGCCGACAAGCCCTTTTCATTCTCTTCCGTAGTTCCAATCGATATGCGAATCGCCTCCGGAAATCCCATCCAGGCCAGCGGCCGTACGATCACCGCCAGCTGCAGCAAATCATCGCTCAGCGCCTTCGCATCCGGCCCCACAACCATGAATACAAAATTCGCTTCGCTCAGTACCGGCCGGAATCCCAGTTTCGCCAATCCCTCGCTCAACCGTTTGCGTTCCACAGCATTCGTCTCGATGCACCGCGTCACATGCTCTTTGTCATCCAGCGCCGCCAGCGCCGCCGCCTGCGCTACTCCGGACGTATTGAACGGCGTTCGCAGTTTGTTCATCGCGGAAAGCAGCTCGGGCCTCCCGATAGCATATCCAATGCGCAGTCCCGCCAACCCATATACTTTCGAAAACGTCCGCAGGATCAGCAGATTCTTTCGCTCGCGATAAGCTTCTACGGAATCCCGCAGGCCCATGCTCACCGCGTAGTGGATGTACGCCTCATCGAGCACCACTAGCACGCCGTCTGGAACCGCCGCGAGAAACTCGTCAAATTCTTCGCGCCCAAACGCGCTTCCCGTAGGGTTGTTGGGATTCGCCAGGTAGATCACGCCCGTTTTCGGCGTGATGGCCTTCGCCATCGCCTTCAAATCAAACGCAAACTCCCGCTGCGGTACGCGCACCAGCTCCGCACCGCTTGCGCGAATCGCCACGGAAAACGGCGCGTACGTTCCTTCCGACGTCAGCCCTTGCAATTCCTCGCGCAGCAATACGCGCGCCGCCAGGTCAATCAGCTCGCTCGATCCCAGTCCAATAAAAAGCTCATCCGCCGAAACGCCGTGCCGTTCCGCAAGCGTTTGTCGCAGCGCGTGTGTCCCGCCGTCCGGATAACGGTTCGAATCCGCCAGCACGGCCTTCGCGGCTGCAACCCCTTTCGGAGAAGGCCCCAGCGGGTTCTCATTCGAAGCGAGCTTCACCGCGTGAATCTTCAGCTCGCGCTCCACTTCTTCAATCGGTTTTCCCGGAACGTAAACGGGCAGCCCGCGCAGATAATCCGGTATGAGGTCTTCAATCGTTCGCGTCATCTACTCCAGTTTACTTCCCCAATGGCGTCGACGCCAAACGCTGCCACCGCGCGCGGTGGCCATTCTCTAACTCGCGCTTCTCACCACATTAATAGCGCCCTCTCAAGGCTAACCCCATCGCCATTGTCATCCTGAGCTTAGCGAAGGATCTCATCCGTTCAAGACGTCGTCGTAAATGTGCGGCTGGGATCCCTAAATGCTGGCAGATTCCGAAGATGAGATCCTCATAAATACGCGTTAACGCTTAGAGGTTCTTCAATTTCGCCACTTCTCGTACCGTGAGCGAGCGAAATTTCCCCGGCGCCACATCCAGAACCAACGGCCCCAGTTGCACGCGCTTGATTTTCTCCACCAGAAATCCTACGCGCTGAAACATTCGCCTGATCTGCCGGTTCCGCCCTTCAATCAGGATCACCTCGTACCAGGGATTCGCACCGTCCTCCGCCAAGCGTATCTTTGCCGGTGAAGTCTTCACGCGCTCCCCATCCTCGAGTTCAATCGTGATTCCTGCTCGTAAACGCTCGATCGCTTGCTCGCCCGGTTTTCCGCTGATTTTCACCAGATACGTTTTCGGCACGTGCGAGCCGGCTTTCATCAGCTTCTGCGCCAGCGCGCCGTCATTGGTCATCAGCAGCAATCCTTCGCTCGCGTAGTCCAGCCGCCCCACTGGATAGACGCGCTCCGGACAATTTTTCATCAACTGCATGACCGTCGGCCGCCCCTCGGGGTCGCTCACCGTCGTCACATAACCCTTTGGCTTGTTCAGCACGAAATACAGCAGCCGCTCCCGAATCTTCAGCGGCGCACCGTCTACGCAAATCACGTCGTGCTCCGGATCGGCCTTCGTCCCCTGCTCCACCACCACTTTCCCGTTGAGCGTCACCCGCCCCGCGGCAATAATCTCCTCCGCCTTGCGCCGTGACGCAATTCCGCTCGCCGCCATGATTTTCTGCAATCGTTCGGAAGCCATCGTGGGAGCCAACGCTAACCGGCAGTCTGGGCCGTCTTAGCGATATCCTCACCGGCTACGAGAAAAAACTCATTTCTGGCCCCAGCGATGCGCTCTTGGCGATATGGCCGGTACTCTTCACTTTCATAGAAGGCGACCGCGGCCTCCTTGGAAGGCCATTCGACGATCACAAAAATCCCCGCGGGGGCTCGCTTGCCTTCGATTCTCTCCACTTTAGGCGTGCGAGCCAGGTACCGCCCGCCGTGCCACTCAACCATCCCGGTCACATTCTTGATGTAGTCCGGAACCCAGCTTTGGTCGGTTATCTCAAGTTCCGCGATTAGGTAATATTTCATGCGAGATTCTCCCGTCGGCTAGAGTCCAAACGGACAAACTTCAGGAATGCTTCGTTGCCTTGGCGGCCTTCTCAATCTTCCGCAATTTCTGCGCTTCCTTCTGCTCGACCAAGCGGTATCTTCCCCGCGGTATTCCCTCCAATGTCAGCGGCCCCAATCCGATGCGCTTCAACTTTTCCAGCGGATGCTTTTCCTTAAACAACATGCGCCGCAATTCTTCCTTCTTCGAATCCCGCATCCGCACTTCGTACCAATAATTTGCCGCTCGCCCCCGCGTTGCATCCGGCTGCCGCACCGTTTGCATCTTCACGCCAATCTCTTTTCCGAGCCGCTCCAGGTCCGCCAGCGTCAGCATGCCCTTCACCTTCACCTGGTAGACCTGTTCCAAATGCGCCCAGTTGTCCAGCATTTCCGCCGCCAGGTCGCCGTCATTGGTCAAAAACACCAGCCCCGACGCCGTATACTCCAGATTCCCCACCGGAAACACCCGTTCCGGCAATCCCCGCAAACAATTTCGCAGCGTCTTCCGCCCTTCCGGGTCCGCCATTGCCGACACCACTTCCGGTGGCTTGTTCAGCACGATGTACACGCGCCGCCCTGGGTTCGCTTCGACAACTTTCCCCGCCGCCTCAATCCGGTCTTTCGCCGCGTCCGCCTTCGTCCCCAGCTCCTTCACCACGCGCCCGTTCACGCGCACCTGTCCGCTGGCAATCAGCAGCTCTGCATGCCGCCGCGAAGCAATCCCCGCCCGCGCAATAATCTTCTGCAATCTTTCCTGCATGGTTTCTTTCTTACAATCTCTGGTAGGGGCACGATACATCGTGCCCTTCTTTCGGTTGGACTCTGCTTTATGTCTGTCTTGCGGCTGCTTCTTCGTCTTTTCCTTACATCCTTACTTTGCCACCTCTTTACCTCGTCCTTTCACTCCCCCGCTGCCGTTGCCTTCTGCGTCTCGCCGCCCTCGCCTTCGGGCATCCCCTCATTATTCGCAGCCGTCTCTTCCAGCAATTCCTCCCGCGCTTCCATCGCGGCCAGGTCCGTGCCTGCGGCAGTTGCTTCGCGATTCTCCGTTGCCGGGGCAATGGTCGCCTCGTTAGTCGAACCATTCTCTGCTGGCGCAAATCCTTCGTCGCTCCCCAAAGCTTCCCGCGCCAGCGCCTCAAATTCCTTCAAGCTCGGCAGCTCCTCCAGGTCACTCAGCCCGAACCGCATCAAGAACTCTTTCGACGTCTTATACAAAATCGGCCTCCCCATCACTTCTTTGCGCCCCGCTGTGGTAATCAAGTGCTTGTCTAGCAGCGTGCTGATCACCCCCGAAGTATTCACGCCGCGAATCTCGGAAATCTCCGGCGAAGTCACCGGCTGCTTGTACGCAATCACCGCCAGCGTCTCCAGCGCCGGCATCGACAGCCGCAGTGGCGGCCGCAAACTCTTGATGAACCGCCGCACCACGTCATGCTGTTGCGGCTTCGTATACAACTTGTATCCGCCCGCCACCGCGCGAATTTCGATCCCGCGCTCGTCGCCTGCGTAACTCGCCACTAGCTCATCGAGCGAAGCCTGTACCGCCAGCTTCTCCTCGCCCAGCGCTTTCGCCAGTTGCTCGATCGTCGCCGGCTCATCCGCCGCATAAATAACCGCTTCCAACGCCGCTTTTCGTTCTCCATTTGTCATTCGAACTCCCTATTCCCTATCCCTAACCCCTACTTGTACTCCTCATCAATCATTTTGATTCCGCCGCTTTCATCAAAAACCAAATCAAACATCTTGCGCTTCCGCACCAAAATATCCCCAAACTGTTTCTCCTGCACCAGCGCCACTGCCTGCAGCTTCACCATTTCCAGAACCGCCAGGAACGCCACAATCATCGCGTGCCGCGAGGGACACGCCTCAAAAAACTGAATCAGGTTCACCGCATTTTCCGCGCTCGCAATAATCTGCGTTCGCAATGCTGCAATCATTTGCGCCACGGTGAACTGCTCGTGCCGCAATTCGATCCGCGAAACTTCTTTTCGCCGCTCCAGCACTTGCTGGAACACTTTCACCAAGTCCACTAGGGAAACCACCAGCTCGCCTTCGGTTCCTTCGTCGTTGTAGAGCGACTTGTCCGGCTTCGACCACACGTTCTCTTCAATCTGCTGTTTCTGATACAAAAGCTGGGCTGCGTTTTTAAATTTTTCGTGTTCCACGAGGCGTTGCACGAGTTCCGCGCGCGGATCGGCGGCTTGCTCTTCTTCGTTCGCCAGCGGATCCGGCGGCAGCAGCATTTTGCTCTTGATGTAAATCAGCGTCGCCGCCATGTAAATAAATTCCGCAGACACGTCCACGTCCAATTCTTCCAGCTTGTGCAAATAATCGAGGTATTGCGCGGTGATTTGCGAAATCTGAATGTCGTGGATGTTCATCTTCTGCTGTTTGATCAAGTCCAGCAGCAAGTCCAATGGTCCTTCGTACATGGGGATCTGGATTTTGTAGGCCATCTTCTGCGCGGTCGTCTCCACGCTTTTCTTCTCGGCCTTTTCCGAGCCGCCCCCGGTCATTTTATTTCCCGGCGTCGCCATTGGCTCCCTTTTGTCGCTTGTCATTCTGAGACTATCCGATAAGGATAGCCGCAGGATCTCAACGCTGACTTCAATCGAAGCGAACCACAGTTGAGGTCCTTTGCTGCGCTCAGGATGACACCGATGACGGAATCCCCCGTTTCCTAGTCATGCCTTGGCGCTGCCCGCCGCGCCGTCAATCTCTTTTCTCTTTTTCTCCCAACCGAACACCGCCTGGCGAACACGTTCCATTGTTCGTTGCGCGACTTTTCGCGCCTTGTTCGAACCGTCGTCAAGAAGCTCCAACACCTGCTTCGGATTCGTTTCGTACTTCACTCTTCGCTCTCGGACCGGCGCGATCCACTTGATCAAATTCTCCGCCATCGCCGCTTTGCACTCGATGCAACCGATCCCTGCGGTCGTGCAACCTTGCCGCACCCACTCCAGCCGCCCCGGCTCTTCCGCCGAGAACAGTTTATGCCAGTCATACACCGGACAAACATCGGGATTTCCAGGATCGGAACGCCGCTTGCGCGCCGGGTCCGTCACCATCACTTTCGTCTTTGCGCGAATGTCCCCGTCGCTCTCGCTCAACGTGATCGTGTTCCCATAACTCTTCGACATCTTCCGCCCATCGAGTCCCGGTATCCGCGGCGTTTGCGTTAGCATCGCGTCTGGCTCGCGTAGCACATGGCTGAATTCCACGTAATCGGCGACGACCGGATGCCTTTCGATGAAGTTTCCTGCGCCTGCCTCCTGAATTTGTCGACGAACAGCGCTCTCAATCGAAAGGATCTCCTCCCGCGTCGGAATGGCTGCATGCAACGGTGCAAAAGGACCAACAAGAACCAAAGCCCGCTCAATTTGTCTCCAGAGCATGACGTTCTCAGCGCGATACAGAAAATCCTTAAACCGCGCTCCCCAAAAGGTATTCAGTCGTCGTACGATTTCGCGAGAAATCTCCACATGCGAAACCTGATCTTCCCCCACGGGCACCACCAACCGCGCCCCCGGTTCTCCATAAATCACAATGTCGGCCGTCTGCAGCACCGGATATCCCAGGAACCCGTAATTGTGCAGGTCCTTGTCCTTGACGTTCTCCAGCGCTTCTTTGTACGTCGGCACACGCTCCAGCCAGCCCAGCGGCGTCACCATGGAAAGCAGCAAGTGCAGCTCCGCATGCTCCGGAATCACCGACTGCTGAAAGATCACACTCTTCGCCGGATCGAGCCCCGCGGCCAGATAATCAATCATGATCTGCAGCGTGTTCTCCGCGATCGCGGACGTGTCCGCGTAATCGCTCGTCAGCGCGTGCCAATCCGCAATAAAGTAGAAGCAGTCGTACGCAGGGTCATTCTGCAACCGCACCCAATTCTGCAACGCGCCAAAATAATGCCCAATGTGCAGCCTTCCCGTCGGCCGCATCCCGCTCAAGACCCTGCTTTTCTTCGCCTTATCCCCTGTTGTCACCACGCGCTCCAGTTCCAAACGGCAAGAACCTTGAGGCCTAAAGGCCTGAACTACAGCTCATGCAAACCCCAAGGCGGTCGGATGCTTCGGCTGATAGAGGCCAATCTCCCCTCCACCAGGAAGCTTCATCTTCGTAATCGAACCCCATCGCGCTTCCTCAACCTTTGAGCACTTCACACCCTTCTTACCGAGCGAAGCCATCTCCGCTTTCAAGCTGTCGCACATGAAATAGAGTTCATACGGTCCGTTCTCATTGGCCGGGTGGAATGCCGCCTCACCTGGTGGCAGCGCAAAGATCAGCCAGCCATGGCCTGCATCCACAGACTTGAGGCCAAGAACGTCCCGGAAGAAGGCGCGGTCTGCTTCCGAATCCTTACTGTAAACAATGACGTGAGTGCCAGATATCATGTGGTCCTCCTTCCCAAGGCCTCGCCAACAAAGAAAAGCACCGGTGTTAAAGTTCCCAGCTTCAATAGTCGTTCCTGCTTCAGGGGCTAAAGCTCAGTGATCCTAGGCGATTTACGCTGCCCCGGCCTCCTAAAAGCAAAACGCCGCCGCACACCAAACACAGAACAGTCAGGAATGCCTGTTCTACTCAAACCCAGCAATCAGCTCGCCGCTACGTTTTGCTTGCCACCCGATCCCAGCAGTTCGCGGGCGATGATCATCCGCTGGACCTCGCTCGTGCCCTCATAAATCGTGATCACCCGCGCGTCGCGGTACATGCGCTCGACGTCCGTCTCCCGCGAATACCCCACGGCTCCATGCGCTTGAACGGCCTTGTACACCACGCGGTTCACCATCTCGCTGGCGTAAAGCTTGGCTTTGGAAGCGCTTGCCCCCGTTTTCGTGGGATGCGCGTCCTTCAACCACGCGGCATAGTGCGTCAATCCCCGCGCAGCCTCAATCTCCGTCTGCATATCCGCAATCATCCACTGGATGGCTTGAAACTCGCTAATGTTTTTCCCAAAGGCCTTGCGCTGCTTCGCGTACTTGATGGTTTCTTCCAGCGCCCCTTGTGCCAGCCCGACGGCCTGTGCGGCAATCCCGATGCGCCCGCCATCCAGCGCGCTCAGCGCAATCTTCAACCCTTGCCCTTCTTCCCCCAGACGATTCTCCACCGGCACCATGCAATCGTTCAGCAAAATTTCCACCGACGGCGACGAACGCTGGCCCATCTTGTCCTCATGCCGACCAACGCGAAAGCCGGAAAAACTTGGTTCAACGAGAAAAGCGCTGATGCCTTTGCCGCCCGCCCCCGGATCAGTTTTTGCAAAAACAATCAGCACGCCCGCAGCGCTCCCGTTCGTCACCCAGGTCTTGGTGCCATTCAGTAAATACATTTCACCGGACTTGGGGGTCGGAACTTTAGCTCCGACATTTCCACCGCCACTGGATCCGGCTTTAGCCGCTTTGGGGGTCGGACCTGCAGGTCCGACACCACTGCCGCCCAAGCCGGCTTTAGCCGCTGAGGAACTGCTGTTCTCTCCGCTTCTTACCCGACGCGCCGTCGCCTGTATTCCCGCCGCATCGGAGCCCGCGGCAGGCTCCGTCAGGCAGAACGCACCAAGCGTTTCTCCCGTGGCCATGCGCCGCAAATATTTTTTCTTCTGCGCATCAGTGCCAAACAGTAGCAGCGGCGCTTGCACCGCCGAATTCGTCACGCCCAGCGCCGTGGACATCGCCGTAAACACGCGGGCCACTTCCTCCAGCATCAAGGCATACGAAACAGTATCGAGGCCCGGCCCGCCCCATTCTTCGGGAACCAGCATGCCGCAGCAGCCCATTTCGCCGAGTTTCCTGATGGCCTTCGCAGGAAATTTCTCGGCCTTCTCCCATTCCTTCACGAACGGGCGCACTTCCGCCTCCATGAATTGGCGGACGGTATCGCGAATCAGTTTTTGGTGGTCGTTGAGCGAAAAATCCATCGCGTCTGTGGTGGCGCAGGCATTCCTGCCTGTGCGGTTTAGCCTGTACACGCCCGGCCCGGTGGACTCAGCGCAAGAAGTGTACGCACGATGCTAACACGGCCTGCCGAGAAGCAGAAGGCAGGCGGCAACTCCGTGGTGTGTCAGGTTGACCGCGGTGGGCAGTGGCTGAGTCCGACGGCCTATTCAGTAATGGCCCTCTGAGGGCTAGACGGAGCCGGCGGCTTTCCCTTTGAGGAATTTAGTGTCGGCAGCCAGGCCGAAGGCCTCCAGCACGCTGCCTTGCACTTGTTTTGTGAGGGCGTTGATCTCGTCGACGCCGAAGTTCTGGGGGCTGACAAAATATCTCAACTGCCTCTCTCCCGCAGGAGTCTCGACAATCCGCAGGACGGCGTCCGCGACTTCCTGAGCATTTGCTGCCGTGGAGGAAAGTGCCGCGTTGACCTTCGCAGGGATTTCCTTGACGGCGCCATACGTATTGGTGCGGGCTTCGTCGGAGCCGGTCACGATATTGCCGAAAATAGCAGTCTCATATTGGCCGGGTTCGACAATCACGGATTCAATTCCTTGCGCGGCAAGTTCGTAGCGGTACGACTCGGCCAAAGCCTCCAGTGCAAATTTGCTGGCGCAATAGAAACCGAAAGACGGAAGGACGACGCGGCCGGCGCCGCTGCTGATGTGCATGAGCACGCCGCTGCGTTGGCGGCGCATGTGCGGCAGCACGGCGCGATTTACCCGCACCGGGCCAAGGAAATTCGTGTCGATCTGGCGCCGCGCTTGTTCCGAGGTGACCGTTTCCGCGAGCCCGGAGAGAACGTAGCCGGCGTTGTTGATGGCGACGTCGACGCGGCCCGCTCTGGCGACGGCGGTTTCCACAGCCCGTTCCACCGAAGCGTCGTCTGTCACATCCATCTCCAGGATGTGAATGGCCAGCGACTCTTTTTCCGCAAGCCCGCGTATTTCGGAGGCATTTTTGGCATTGCGGCCTCCGGGGTCACGCATCGTCGCGAAAACGGTGTGCCCCTTGCGAGCCAACGTTTCGGCGAACAGCCTGCCGAAGCCAGAGCTGGAGCCGGTGATGAGAACTATTTGCTTGGAATTCATGCTTATCCTTCCATGCCTCTTGTCGTTATACCGTCAAAGGGCTTCGATGCCGGAACAAAGTGGTTGGGTACAAACGCATCCGTCCTACCGCGGAGCGTCCACAGTCAAGATACCCATGGCGAGTGTTCCCGCCGCAACTGCCAACACAAACGCTGCGGGTCCAATGCCTTTGACATCGCCTACGCGCAGATGGGACGCAGTCGCCACCACAAAATAGAGGACCAGGCCGATGCTCGCCGCCACTCCCATGGATGGCCACCAGATACCGAGAACCAGGCCCAATGCGCCGGCAAGCTCACATCCCGCCAGAAGCGAAAAGTACTTCAACGGCACGCCTACGACTTCGTGGATTACGTGCACGATGCGCGGATCGCGGCGAATCTTCCCGAGGCCGGAAAACGCCACCATTGCCGCGAATAGGACTGTAATGAGCAGATATGCAGTATTCACGTAACGCACCTTCAACACGGAAAATCATACGGCAGAATAACCCACGAAAACAGGCCTTCACACAGCCGCCCAGGGCGCGTTGCTTTTCTAATTCATAATTAGCGGCCGGACCGGCTTTTCCTGATTCTTTGTTTCTTGCGACCGCTCCCACGTGTTGCTACGGAAGCCTTATAAGAATCGCCGCGTTCACGCGTACGGGTACCCGCGGCGAAAAAATCAAGGGCCACGCCCAATCCTTCGGCGTAGCGCGTATTTTTCTGCTCTTCCCCTCAGCGTGGCCGCGTGGTAAGGCCGGTTTGTTTCCAGAGCTTCTCCCATTGCCAGATGCCGTACATGGCTTTGTGGGTGCGGTAGCCGAGCTGGTGGGCCAGCATCAGAATCTGACCGCGATGATGCGCCTCGTGCGAGAACATGTAAGCAAACATGGCCCCTCCGGCGGGCCACGTTGGCGCCCAGCCGTCGCGAGAGAACTTTGCAACGCGGCGAGTCGTAGCGGCTGAGAGAGCATCCGACAACATGCGCAGGCACTGCGCGGCGCTTTTTCTGTGCGCGGCAGCAGCTTGCTTCATGGTGCAGCGGTCGGGATCGAGTTGCGACAGACGCTTCAGATGCGGCGCTGTACGCCTGAGCCACTTGCAGCGGACATTGTGCAGATGCGAGAAGATGGCCGCGATGGTCCGGCCATTGCCTTTTTGACCCGGCGGCTGGGCGCGCCATGCACGAGGGTCGAGAAGTGACAGGATGAGTTGGTTCATTGCATCGTTGCACGCGTAGGTTTCAAGCAGGCTGTCGCGAATCTCGGCCAGCGCAGCATAGGATTGAAGTGTCACCGCGTGGGACTCGAGTGCCATGGGAAGCTCCGCCAGTTTAACTTAATGTCTTCAAACGAAGCACACTCAACGTCACACTCTACTCGAAGACGTTTCTCCGTTGGTACCTCAGCGGAATGTTGTCACGATCCGAGAAGGAAATGACCGATACCAAACAAAGCCATTACAGCGCAAAAATCTGATGAAGAACAAATAGTTCTCGTAGACGATGTGGGGCTGAGGCTGTCGTAAATGTGCCCCAAACTCTGCGCTTTCTGAATAATTCTCGCGCATCCGCGGGATACAAACTCACAGCGCGGGCTATCTGGCGATCAAACGCCAGGGCAATGCTCCCGAGGCTACGCAAATCATGTTGGGAAATAAGCCCACGTCCATGGAGCACCGTTTTCCGTTCACAGCTTAAACAACTCGCGCATACGTTTGATTTGCGAGCGGCTTACGGGAATTTCCGTGTGTTTCTTGTCGTCCATTTTCAGCATGTACGTTGCATTGAACCACGGCACGACTTCCTTGATGTAGTGAATGTTCACCAGGAAGGAGCGATGCGGCTTCCAAAACGATTCGGAATCGAGCGCCTCGGCCAGTTCTTCGAGCGTGCGGTAATTCGACGTTCCTTCCACTTCGCGGCCCATCACCGAAATCATGCCGCCGTCAATCGAAGCCCAGATTATTTCCTCGCCATCCACCAGCAACAAGCGCTGCTGCGACTTCACCAAGACTTTGACCGGCGGCGAGGAATTCTGTTTCGCCGCACCAAGCTGGCTGACGAGCTGCTCCAGACGCTCGGTGGCGGAAGTCTGCGTCTCCAGCATTTTGCGTGCCCGCGCAATGGCCTTGGCGATGCGCGCCTTGTCAAACGGCTTCAGGACGTAGTCCACGGCGTTTACGTCAAACGCCTGCACGGCGTACTGGTCAAACGCGGTGGCAAAAACCACGTGTGGCATTTTCATCTTTCGTTCGACGATTTTTTTCAGCACTCCGAAACCGTCCAATCCGGGCATCTTCACGTCCAGAAACACCAGATCCGGAGAGTGCTCCTTGATCAAGGAGACGGCTTCGACGCCGTTCTTCCCTTGCCCGATCACATTGATCTCGGGAAAGCCTTTCAGGAGGAACGCGAGCTCGTCGCGCGCGGGCTTCTCGTCATCCACGATGATGGTGTTGATTGACATTCCGCTGGCCAGGCCTCAGCCTGTTCCCCTTTGACGGTGACCCAGTTGCCGAGTATAGGCGTACCGTGTCTCGGCAAGCAAACCGGACGGGCCGACTGGCTGGCAGAGGGGCCGTACTTCCCGCTCCCCGCTATCAGTGGCCCGGACGGACGAAAAATGGGCCTTGGCGGCCTAAATTAGGACGAAAATATGAAGAAATTCACAGATCCCAAAGGCGCGAAAACGGCGCAAGTCCTTAGCAGCACAATCATTTATAACGGCCCGGTCTTCGGGATTCGCCGCGACGACGTCATCGAACCGAGCGGGGTCCGTGCGAGGCGCGAAGTCATCACTCATCCGGGTTCCGTGGTGGTTCTTCCCGTGCTGCCCGACGCGAAAATCCTTCTTATCTGGCAATACCGGCACGCTACACGACAGTATTTGTGGGAGTTAGTGGCGGGCCGCATGGATCCCGGCGAAACTCCGAAGGTAGCCGCTGCTCGCGAACTGATTGAGGAAACCGGCTATCGCGCAAAGCGATTGCGAGTTTTCCTGGATGTCTTCCCGACGCCCGGCTTCCTGGAGGAACGCATGTTCCTCCTTCTGGCGGAAGGGCTGACCGCTGGGGAAGCCGAGCCGGAGGAAGATGAGAAAATAATTTCCCGTGCTTACACACGTCAGCAACTGGAAGAGATGATTCGAAGCGGGAAGCTTCGCGACGCCAAGTCCATCGCCGGCATTCTGTACTACTTCCGGTTTCTTGCCCCGCAAAATGGACACAGGAAGTAGGACCGATTTAAACCGATTATATAAAAAGCATAAGCCTACTTATTTTCAGCAGAGAAAACGATTGTCCTCTTGACTACGCTTCCCGTTTTGATACACTCCGCGCGATTCGTATCTTTAACAGCGTTAGGGTTATTCGACCGGCGCTGCGGAGCGAAATCTCGAGTCCCTGTCAGGAGGGTAATCGAAGTGCAAGGCACCGTGAAGTGGTTCAATAATTCCAAAGGATACGGCTTCATCGGGCGCGATGATGGCCCTGACGTTTTTGTACATTATTCCGCGATCGCCGGCGACGGCTATCGCACCTTGCAAGAAGGAGACCCGGTCGCCTTCGAAATTGTCCAGGGACCGAAAGGCCCGCAGGCGGCCAACGTCTCAAAGGGGGCTGGATGAAGGAGTAGGCAATTATTCGGCCGGCAGGGAGCGCCCACCTGTCGGCCTTTTTTATTTGGAAACGGAATTTACAGAAAAGCGACGGCTTCAATGCGGCGTATTGGAGTTTGCCGGCCCGGCGCGATAGATTGTGGGATGGCTGGGTATTGCGGCGCCGACGCCCGCTCCTCCCACTAACCCCACCAATGCCCCCATGGCGACCTCGGCGCCGCGTCCTATGCCACACAAGTTGAACGAGCCAGTTGAACTGGAACATCTCGACGCGGCTGCGGTGATAGCCGCGCCCGCTCCAGCTCCAGCGACGCTAAGGATAAGAGCGTTGCGGCCGCGATGGCTCTTGTCGAGCACCGTCACGCGCGCGACGTTTTCTTTGGGAATGCCGATGTCGCTTGATCCTTCACGCATCTGAATCGCTTCGTCGGTGACAGTAGCGAAAGTTCCGACATGTTTCTTCATGCCGGTCTCAACGAGCTCAATCTTTTCACCGGAGCGAAGACCGTACAGCGCTTTCCAATCGCCCTTTTTGTCCTGGGCACATAACGAGCACGGAAGCAGAATCAGGGAACATGCCAATGCGGTATTACGCATATTGAGGCCTCTCTTCTGTGCACACAAACGACGTTACCGGAGATTCCCTTTGCGCCCTCGAAAACGCCAAGGACCGTGCGTATTTTGCAAACAGCCAAGTTCAGCACGAAGCTCTCCGCCACCGAGAATCGCAAGAAAATGGCAATCGGCACGCGCCGGGCGACGAAAATGGGATGAACGAGAGTACCGGCGCACTTCCCACCGCTTGCGAACTGGCCACGAAACGTTGTTTCGGCTTATCCCAACGCAAAGAGAGTAAGATTTCCTGGCCCTCCGCGGCAGTTCCCAAAGCGGTCTTCCCGACGAATTGCCCATCCGCCTGAAGAAGAACCGATACAAGGAACTCCTTCGAGCCGGGGACTCTTTCAAGAATCAGGAAAGCTTGCACTTCCAGGCGATGATTTGTGCCATTGAGTTTCAACGAGAACTCCTTCCGTACGGAATTTGGGAACCCAACGGCTACGATTACGGCACGGGCACGGTATCGCCAGCGAGCAGGTTGCCGCATTGCACGGTAGTGGCATTGGCAATGTTGGCTGCGCCCGTTATCAACGATCTGGAATCGCAGAACAGATCCGTCCCATTACCACTTATCTGGGTGAAAGGACCCGTTCCCACTGCCACTGAGGACAGATTGGCCACAACCAAACCACCGTGACCGCTGCCTGTAATGCTTGAACCGACCAAGCTCGCATGAGAGTTGTTGGTCACGAAGACGCCCTGGCCTTGGCTGCCGGAGATGACCAGGTTGGCGCCAGCGGTCAGCGTGCCGGCGTCGGAAACGAAGACGCCCGCAGTGCTCCCACCGAAGGGCTGGCCGGAATTGGCAATGCGGAGCTTGGTATCGCCCAGGTGGAGTTCGGAGCCATCTCTGACCGAAACACCGTTAAAGTTGGTCCCGGCGGGATTCTCGATTGCCACATCCGTAGGAAAAGTGATTGGGAAGTAGGAGTTGAAGCTTTGTATATCAACAGTCCCGTGTGCCTGGATGTCGATGCCGACCTGCATGTTACGAACGGTGGTGGTTTGCATAGTGACGTGCCCCGAGCCGACAAGCAGGCCCTCACGGAAGGACGCCCCTGCGGAATTCTCAAACAAGGAGCTCTCGATGTGCACATCGGAGATGTCGAGGGCGGCAAGCGTGGCAAACCCGAGCGACTGGCCTTGGTCGCAATTCACGACGACTGGAACAGGTACAACACCAATGCCTGGCGCGGTCTGGGCATTCATGCCTAGAGCGGCCAAGCCAATCATGACCAACAGCATGCAGCTGTGCTTCATTGTAGGCCTCCGACGGAATCTGACTTTGTGTTTTAAATGAGGACCCTTGGGTGAAGCCTAGGGAGCATTCCCGGGCATCGCAAGCGACAAGGGGCGACAATTGCTTGCGCTGGGGAAGTGTCGTGCTTTGACGTGGGCTCGCAAGCAGGATCTGGCTTCGCTCCAAGCGATCCGCCAGCTTCATTCTGTGCGCTAACGTGTCCTAAATAAGTAACTTAGCCGCAATCAGCCGGCTTAGTCGCGATTACCTTTATGCGCAGGCTATAAATTTGGCTTGGGGATGTCTGTTCAATTCTGCACATAAAGTAGTGCTTCAACGTTTTGGTACTCAGTGGCCTCTTGCGACAGAATTTGGCCGGTGACGCGAGCGGGAGCGGTCATGGTGAATCTACCTGTCTTCGTCTTTCTTGGGGCGGTGGATGGCTCTATAATCCGTGAGCATGGACAACAAACAGATCGCGCGAATCCTGCGGGATACGGCGCAACTACTAGAGATCGATGGGGCGATTATCGGGCGATACCGCAGCTACGAGAAGGCTGCGGAACTGATTGATAGTTTGCCCGACTCCATCGAACAGCTCGTCAAGGAACCGGAAAAGCTGAAGGAGCTTCCAGGAATCGGCGACCGCATGGTCGACCACCTGCAGGAAATCGTGAAGACGGGCGACTACTCGCTGAGGAAAAAGCTGCTAAAGAAATATCCCGCGACGATTTTGGATTTGCTGCAACTGCAGTCGCTGGGCCCGAAGAAAGTGGCTTTCCTGTGGTCCAACTTTAAGGCCGGCACCGTGGCGGGCGTGGAAAAACTGGCGAGGGAAGGAAAACTTCGCGACTTGCCGGGCTTCGGAGAGAAAAGCGAACAAAATATTTTGAAGGCCGTGGAGGTGTTCAAGAAATCGAGCGGACGATTTCATCTGGATAAAGCCGAAGCGGCTGCGCTGGCGATTGGCGCGCACATTGAGAAAGCGGGAAAGGCCGTCGAGTCGGTTACGCCTGCGGGCTCACTGCGGCGAGGAAAGGAGACTGTCGGCGATCTCGATCTCCTGGTCACGCTCGCCGACGGGCATACGTCGCAGAAGCACGTCGACGCGCTGGCCGAGCACATTCTTACATTTCCCGGGATCGATCAGACGCTGGCACATGGGGAAAACAAAGTCAGTTTCACGCTAGAGAGCGGGCTGCAAGTGGACGTCCGCTTGCTCGAAAAGGAAAACTTCGGCGCTGCTCTGCTCTATTTTACCGGCTCGAAAGAGCACAACGTGGCGCTGCGCGGGCGCGCCAACGACATGGGGCTGACGCTCAATGAATATGCGCTGGCGACGTTGAAGGGTGAAAAACGCGTCGCCGGGCGCACCGAAGAAGAGATCTATTCAAGGCTCAAGCTGGATTTCATCCCGCCCGAGTTGCGAGAGAACACCGGCGAAATCGCCGCCGCCGAACACCACAAGCTGCCGCATCTGGTGACCTTGAAAGACATGAAGGGCGACCTGCAGATGCATAGTACAGCGAGCGACGGCAAGAACTCGATTGAGGAAATGGCGGAAGCGGCGCGAGAACTTGGCCACCAGTACATTGCGATTACAGACCATTCGAAGGCCGTCACAGTGGCTAATGGCCTGGACGAAAAGCGCATGGCCGCACACATCAAGAAAATCCATGCCGCCAACGAAAAGGACCTGGGCATTCGCGTCCTAGCCGGCGCCGAAGTGGATATTCTCAAAGACGGATCGCTCGACTACTCCGACGAAATCCTTGCGCAACTGGACGTGGTGGTTTGTTCGATCCACTCCTACTTCAACGTCGACCGCGCGGCGATGACGGAGCGCATGCTTGCAGCCATCGAAAACCCTTACACTCAGATCATCGCGCACCCCACGGGGCGCTTGCTGCTGCGCCGCGATCCGCTCGATTACGACATGGAAAAGGCGCTGGAAGCCTGCGCGAAGCACGGAGTGGCCATGGAGTGCAATTCCTATCCCGACCGGCTGGACCTGAAGGACGTCTATCTTCGGATGTGCAAGGAGCGGGGCGTCAAAGTGGTCATCTCCACGGACTCGCACAACACCGGGAACCTGGCCTTCATTCGCTACGGAGTCACTATGGCCCGCCGCGGCTGGCTGGAGCAGAAGGACGTGATCAATACCCTGCCAGTTAGCGATTTCCTGGCTGCGCTGCGCGCCAAACCAGGAGCTGGCCGCTCAGGGGGACAGAAAAAGGGGGCGGCGAAGGGGGACTGATAGTGCACCAGCGCGCAGGGCAGGTGTCGTCCCAGGGAACATTTTTGAGCTGGTTGTCGTACCTTATGGGTAGAACGGCATATTACGGAGGGTATTGGAAATGAAACTGCTTCTCCAGCGCTTGACAGCCGTCCGGCTGGGACTTGTTTGCGGGGCCCTGTTGGCTGTTTCCGCGGTCGCGGCTAATGCCGAGGATGTCACCAAGTCGTTTGCTGTGACTGGGCGCGCCAATGTGCGCGTAGAAACCAATGACGGCGGAGTGCGGGTCACTTCAGGAGACGCGAAACAGGTCGAATTTCGCGTTGAATATCAGGGTTATGAGCTGGGTAAGACTCTGCGCGTCGACGCCCATCAAGACGGCGACAAAATCCAGTTGACGGCGCGCGTCACCGGACATTGGGGATTTTCGTGGGGCGGCAATTCGCGGCGGCTGTACATTGAAGTTCGCATGCCTCGCGAGGCTGACCTGCAGGTGGAAACGGGCGATGGGTCCGTGCAGGCCGAATCCATCAATGGCACGGTGAACGTGCACACGGGCGATGGGTCAGTGAAAGCCAATTCGTTGAGCGGCACGATCGACCTTCATACCAACGACGGCAGTATTACCGTCGAAAACCTCAAGGGTGATATGCGGCTGCGCACGGGAGACGGCTCGATTGAAGCCCGCGACTTAGATGGCAAGGTGGAGGCTGACTCGGGCGACGGGCACATTCGCATCGCGGGCCGGTTCGATGCGCTCAACGTGAAAACGGGCGACGGCAGCGTGAATACGCGCGTTCTCCCCGGCTCCAAGATGGTTTCGAGTTGGACGATTCGGACAGGTGACGGCAGCGTGGACCTGGTGCTGCCGGCCGATTTCCAAACGAATATTGACGCCAGCACGGGCGACGGGCACATCAGCCTGGGCGTCCCGGTCACTGTGGAAGGAACCTTCAGCAACTCGCAGATTCATGGAAAGATGAACGGTGGCGGTCAACCGCTGACCATCCACACGGGCGACGGCTCAATCCGACTGAGCAAGAGTTAGGGTGAGTCGAACCACGAATGACGGCGTGCCATAGCGGACGCTAGTTCCAGTACTTGGTCCATGCAAACTAGCGCACACGGTTGTCCCATTTTGACGACTTCTGTTCACGCTCCAAACATGGCAATCCACTGAAAATAAAGGGCCTGCCTTTTGGTATCTGGCGTGCACTTCTCTTTCCCGGATTGTCAGGAGACCGCTGTGATCATCTTCGCCCTCCTTGCCGCCCTCATTCTTCTGGTAGCGGTCACGCTGATCAGTTCCATCGATTTCTCCCGCACGCGCCGGCACTGACACGCGTTCCTCGACGACAAATTGGCCGTGCAATTAATAGCCGCTTCAGAGCCCTCTTCCCGCCGACGCCTCTGGTAAAGCATAATCACAGCCCGAGTATGGCGGGCACGCTCACAACTGAAACCGCGGCTGCTTCGGCACGCCCAAGGCGAGCTCGCACTTGGATTGTTCTCTTTCTGGTGTACACGCTCATCGCCGTGCTCCTAACCGGCTACAAGTATCTTGACGATCTCACCCGACAGCATCCCGGCACTTTCTACTTGCGGGTTTTGGAAGAAAGCACCGGTGTCTACTCTGTTTTTCTTCTGCTGCCGCTTGTCTTTCGCTACGCTCGCGTCTACCTCTTCGAGCGCAAAGGTTGGCTGAAGCTCGGGCTATTCCACCTGGCCGCGGCGATTGCTTTCTCCGCGACGCACACTTCGATGATGGCCATCAGCCGGCATTTTCTTTCGCCGCTCATGGGCCTAGGTGCCTACGACTACGGCATCATGTCTTACCGCTACCCGATGGAGTTTTCAAACGACCTCATCGGATTCACCGTCATCGTGGGCCTGTATTCCTTCTACCAACGCTTGCGAATCGCGCAAGCGCAGGAACTGGCTGCTGCCGAACTCCGCACAGAGTTGGCTGAGGCGCAGCTCGAAAACCTGCGTTTGCAATTGCAGCCGCACTTTCTTTTCAACACGCTGAACACGATTTCTTCGGTCATGTACGAAGACGTTCAAGCCGCGGACGCGATGATCACGCAACTGAGCGACCTGTTGCGGCTCACGCTGCGGGCTTCGCGCACGCATGAGATTCCGCTTGCGGAAGAACTGCAAATCACGCGGCTGTACCTCGACCTGATGCAGAAGCGCTTCGAGAACAAATTGCGCGTGTCCTATGTGATTGACCCATCTTTGAACGAGACACTCGTGCCGCAGCTTATCTTGCAGCCGCTGCTGGAAAATTCGCTTCGGCATGGAATGAAATCCGGAAACGGCGCGATGGAGCTCTCCATAGCGGCGCATCGCGAGAACGGCAGCCTGATTCTGCAAGTCTGTGACACCGGCTGCGGTCTCGCGGTGAATGATGCGGCGCAACTGTTCGGCCGTGGGCTCGGGCTTTCTAATATTCGAGATCGTTTGGCGCATTTATACGGCGAGCGTCAGGAGTTTTCGATTGCGAACCGGTCCAGCGGAGGCGCGGCGGTAACGCTCCGCGTTCCCCTGCACACGTCAACACAAACTCGCCGAACTTCCGAATGAGCTTGCCGCCTCCACTCCGCGTCCTCATCGTTGACGATGAAGCGCCGGCGCGGCGCAAGATACTACGGCTGCTGCGCCAAGAGTCCGCCGTAGAGATTGCCGCCGAAGCTGACGGCGGTGAAGCGGCAGTGGCGGCGATCAAGAAACATCGGCCCGATCTGGTTTTCCTTGATGTGCAGATGCCGGGACTGGATGGCTTTGGAGTCATTCAGTTGCTCAACACCGCAAAGATTCCGCTGCCGCGCGTTATTTTCATCACCGCGCATGACAAGTTTGCCCTTCGGGCCTTTGAAGTGCACGCTTTCGACTATTTGCTGAAACCGGTGGGCGAAGAGCGCTTCCGGGAAGCGCTTCGGCGGGCAAGAATTCAGCATGAGCAATCGGCAGATGGATTCGCTTCCCGCCTGGGCGCGATGCTGGAACAACTGCAGCGCGAAAAGTCGCTGCCGGATCGCTTGCTCGTCGAGGAGGATTCGCGAGGGGTTTTCGTCCCGGTGAAGGAAATCGCCTGGGTGGAAGCGGACCGGAACTACGTGCTCCTGCATTGCGGCAAGAAAATACACACGCTGCGGAGCACACTCGATGCGGTGCAAAATTCGCTCGACCCCAAGCTGTTCGTGCGCATCAACCGGGGAACCCTTGTGCGGCTTGACGCCATTCGTGAGTTGCTGCCGTGGTTCCATGGCGAATACAAGGTGATGCTCCACGACAATACGGAACTCCGCTGGTCGCGGCGCTACGTAACGCAGCGCCCGGAACTCTTGAAGCTCACCTGAACTGCGCTGCCTCAGGCCGAAAGACGCGAGCAACGCTATCACCGCGTCAGATGACGCGATTCATTCATAACGGAGAGCGACCATAGGGTCAATTCGTGTTGCGCGGCGCGCAGGCAAGACCGCGGCCAATGTGGAGACGGCGAGAATAAGGAAGCAGACCGATGCAAGTGTGACTGGATCGGTCGGAGTGACCTCAAAGAGAAGGCTCTGCAGAAGACGGCTTAGAGCAAGGGAACCTGCCAGGCCGAGGAGCAAGGCGATCGCGGCCAAGGTGAACGCTTCGCGAAGAACCAGGCGAACAACGTCCGCCGAGCGAGCGCCCAGGGCAACACGAATCCCAATTTCGTTGGTACGCTGGCTGACGGAATAGGAAACGATGCCGTAGACGCCGATCATCGCAAGAGCAACCGCAACTCCCGCGAATATCAACAATAAAATAGCCTGAAAACGAGGGCTGGAAACGGAATCGGAGAATACCGTTTCCATGGTTTGGATGTCGGACACTGCCTGGTCGGGATCAACGCGGTGGACGGCTTCCTCCACAGAGCGCGCGATCTGGCCGGGATCGCCGGTGGCGCGAACGACGAGCGTGGCGAAATACATGGGCGCCTGCGAGTTGGAGAGAAAGATGGTGGGCTCCGGTGCGTCCTGCAATTGTGCCTGGCGGGCGTCAGCGACGACGCCGACGATTTCGACGGGCTTCTCGATGGTCCAGCAGACTCGGAGCTGCTTGCCGAGAACATTTTGGCCGGAGTAGAAGCGGTCCACGAAAGCGTGGTTGACGCTGGCGACAGGCTGAGAGTTGAAACTGTCGCGGTCAGCGAAGTCCCGGCCACTCAGTAAGGCAGTATTCATAGCTTGGAAGTAGCCAGGGCTAATGATGAGGAACTGAGCGGACGGCGAATCGGCCGGCGAAGGAGCGGGTTGGTCTGCACGACAAAAGCAGGAGCCAGAGATCCTTTCCGTGAGCGGGAGGAAATGGGTTGAGCCGGCGGCCCGAACGCCGGGGGTATTGCGGATTTCGGCGAGGATAAGATCGAAGTACTGGGAGCGCTTGAGATTATCATGATAGCGCGCGGGCGATGTCCAGATATGCATGGTTAGGAGATGCTCGGGGCTGAAACCGGGATCGACGGAGATCAGACGGGCGAAGCTGCGAAGCATGAGACCGGCTCCAACGGAGAGAAGAAGCGCGAGGGCCACTTCCGCTACAACGAAAAAGCGGCGGAGAGATTGATGGCCGCCAACGCCGCCTCGGAGAGTACCCTGCTTGAGGGCGTTCTGAAGGTCCACGCGAGAAAGACGCAACGCGGGTGCGAGTCCGAAGACGATGGCGGTAAGAAGAGAAGCGAGGAAGGTGAAAAGCAGAACCCGCGCGTCGACCGCAATGGGTTCGCTGCGAGGCAGAGGCGCGTTTTGCGGAATCAGCGCGAGGAGGCTGCGCAATCCGAGTTGAGCGAAGAGTAGTCCCGCGGTCATGCCCGCGAGCGAGAGAAGCAGGCTTTCCACGAAGAGTTGCCGAACGATGCGAGAGCGAGCGGCGCCTAATGCGGAACGAACGGCCAGCTCGCGGAGGCGACCAGTTCCGCGCATCAGAAGAAGATTTGCGACATTGGCACACGCGATTAGAAGAAGAAATCCAACGGAAGCCAACAAGACCCAGAGCGGACGGCGAACACTTCGCGTGACATCTTCGAGCATAGGAAATACGTTGGCGCTCCAGCCCTTGTTGTTGTCGGGGCGCGCTCGGACCGTGAAGTTGGCGACGCGAAGCATGTCTTGCCGAGCCTGGCCGAGCGAGACGCCCGGTTTGAGGCGCGCAATAACGGTTAGGAAGCGTCCACCCTTCCATTCCTCCGAGCGGGTCAAGGGCAAGGGAGTCCAGACCTCACATTTGAATTTCGGATAAGAAAAATCGCGAGGCATTACACCTACGACCGCGTAGGGGACGGCGTCGACGTCTATCTTTGCACCGATGATTTTCGGTTCCGCGCCGTACTGCCGCTGCCAGAAATCGTAGCTGAGGATGACGACATGATCATGGCAGGGAATGCCATCGTCGGCGATAAATGTGCGGCCGAGCAGGGGTGGAACGCGAAGAGTGCTGAAGAACTCCGGAGTGACTTGCATGCCCTGAACAGCGATCGGTCGTCCTTGGGAGCTGAGATTCGTCATCAAGCCGGAAATGGCAGCCATAGATTCGAAAGATTGAGCGTGATCGTGCCAATCGAGAAAATTGAGAGGGTTTACGACGTTGCGCGGACTGTCAAACTTGGCGGAAGCCTCCCAGATGCGGACGAGGCGGTCTGGCTCGGGATAAGGCAACGGACGGAGAAGAATAGCGTCAACGACGCTGAAAATCGCGGTGTTGGCGCCAATGCCGAGAGCGAGGGTAAGTACGGCGACGGCCGTAAAGCCCGGGCTGCGTTGCAGCATGCGGAGGGCATAACGGAAATCGCGCGCGCACTCTTCGAGCCAGCCAATGATGTCCACGGCGCGAGTGTCTTCCTTAAGGAGCGTGCTGTTTCCGAAGCGTCTTTGCGCATCGAAGCGGGCGGCCTCGGGCGACATGCCGGCGGCAAGGTTGTCCGCGGCGCGCATCTCCACGTGGGAGCGCAACTCTTCGTCAAGTTCGCGGTCCAATTGGTCCTTCCGCAACAGGCCCTTCAAGCGTGCAATGAAAGACACGATACACCTCCCTTTCAAGCGAATCGGAGAACCTGGGCCACGGCCTGCGTGAGGCGCTCCCAATTCTTTTCTTCCACCGCAAGCTGTTTGCGGCCGATGGAAGTGAGGCGATAGTAGCGAGCGCGGCGATTGTTTTCCGTTGTGCCCCACTCCGCGCTGATCCATCCGTCCTGCTCCATGCGGTGAAGCGCGGGATAGAGCGACCCTTCCTCGACGCGCAGGAAGTCCTTTGAAACCATCTGGATATGAAGAGTGATGCCGTAACCGTGCAGGGGGCCACGCGCGAGGGTCTTGAGGACGAGCAAGGCGAGAGTGCCCTGCAGAAGGTCGTTCTTGGGCTTGTTCAAGGCCGCTCCTATAGATAGCTATGGGTACAGACGGCCCATCTTGCAAAATGTTTCACTGCGGGGCCAAGTCAGACCGCGCGCGGCCGCCGTTTAGCCCGTTCGTCCCCGAGAGCGGCCTGGTTGTCCCAAGCCTATTGTGCGCCGTACCTGCGTTGCATTATGAACAGGGCCATGAAAACCCTTCGACCGTTTTGCACTCTTTGCCGGCTCCTGGTGTTTGTGGCGCCGATGTGGCTGGTGTGGACCGCGAGCGCCCAGTCCAAGACCGACGTGGGCTGGCCGACTTATTCCAACGATCCGGGCGGCACGCGCTATTCTCCGGCGGCACAAATTGACCGCAGCAACGTTGGTCAGCTTAAGGCGGCGTGGACGTTTCGAACCGGGGCGCTGCCGCACGACGAGGAGCTCGACAAGAAAGCGGCGTTTGAGGCTACTCCCATCCTGGTCGACGGGAAACTCTTCCTGAGCACTCCGTACGATCATGTGATCGCGCTAAACGCGGAGACTGGCGCCAAATTGTGGGAATTTGACCCCAAGCTTGAGCTGCCGTACGGTTCGTCGGAAGTGACTTCGCGCGGAGTCTCCGCGTGGCGCGGCCCACATGCCAAAGCTGATGCGCCTTGCACCCTTCGAATCTTCATCGGGACTCTCGATGCGCGCTTGATTGCGTTGGACGGAAACACGGGAAAGCCATGCAACGACTTCGGAGAAAATGGCGAAATTGACCTCACGACTGGTGTAAAACTGCGCGACCCGGGCGACTATCAAGTCACATCCGCTCCCGCAATTTTCAAAGACTTGGTCATCACCGGCTCATCGCTTGGAGACAATCGGGCGGTGACGCTGGAGCGCGGCATTGTTCGCGCATTCGACGCGCGCAGCGGCAAATTGCGCTGGACTTGGGATCCCATTGCGCCGTGGGCCTATCAGACCACTCCTCGCACGGGCGCGGGCAACGCCTGGTCCACGATCTCTGTGGACGCCGGGCACGACCTGGTTTTTGTCCCCACCGGCAGCGCTAGTCCCGACTATTACGGGGGCATCCGTAAGGGTGATAACCAATGGGCGAATTCGGTTGTGGCTTTGCGGGCGCGCACGGGCGAATTCGTTTGGGGATTCCAGGTGGTGCATCACGATCTATGGGATTACGACGTGGCTGCGCAGCCGGCGTTGTTTGCGTGGAAAGACGGAACGCCCACGATTGCCATCACAACGAAGATGGGTCGCGTGTTCGTCTTGAACCGGCTGACAGGCGCGCCACTCTTTCCCATCGAAGAGCGCCCGGTGCCGAAGAGCGACATTCCCGGCGAAGAGGCCTGGCCAACGCAACCGGCTTCGACGATTTCGCTGGTTCCAGAAAAATTATCACCCGAGGATGCCTGGGGAAAAGATGCCCAAGAAAAACAATGGTGCACGGAGAAAATCAAAGCTGCGCGAAGCGGGGAAATCTTCACGCCGCCGAGTCTGCAAGGCACGCTGGTTTTCCCGAGCAACGTCGGCGGTGTGAACTGGGGCAGCGCCGCGTACGACCCGCAGCGGCACCTGCTGTTCGTGGACACAAATCGCTTGCCGATTTTCGTGAAGCTCATCCCGAGGGATGAACTTGCTGATGCGCGGAAGAATGCGAGCGATCTCGACCGGCTGCACGGCGAATTTGCGCGGCAAACGGGCGCGCCCTTCGCGATGTTCAGGACGCCGCTGCTGGCGCCGAGCGGACTTCCTTGCAATACCCCACCTTGGGGGACGGTTGCAGCCGTGGATCTTTTCGCGGGGGAAAAAGTCTGGGACGTGCCGTTGGGAAGCTTCATTCCGGGCATGAACACGGGAACGATCACGCTCGGTGGGCCGATGGTGACAGCGGGCGGGCTGGTGTTCAGCGCGGCAACAATGGACAACGGCTTGCGCGCGTTTGACTCGGAAACCGGCAAAGAACTGTGGAAATACGATCTTCCGGCCGGGGGACAGGCTACGCCGATGACCTACACGCTGAAAGGCAAGCAGTACCTGGTGATCGCCGCCGGTGGCCACGGGAAACTGGGAACCAAGCAAGGCGACTATGTGATCGCCTTCACGCTGCCATGAGTCAATCGGAGGAAATGAAAATCACAACTCAACCCACGTCCGTTCTCGAAAATCAAAAAGCATCTTTCTTCGCCGATGGAATGCCGATTGTTGTGGTCTTTGGCGTCGCGAATTTTCTATTGCATCTCTACTTCAACAATCGCTACGGCTACTTCCGCGACGAATTCAATTACATGGCTTGCGGGGACCACCTTGCGTGGGGCTATGTGGATCACCCTCCCTTGATTCCGTTCCTTATCAAAATATCCCGGCTGCTGCTGGGCGATTCGACACGAAGCATCCGAATCGTACCGGCCCTGGCAACGTCGGCTGCCGTGATCCTGACGGCCATGATCGCTCGGGAACTCGGGGGCCGGCGCTTCGCTGTGGCGCTGTCGGCATTGGCGTTCATCGCTGTGCCCATGTATCTCAACGACGGCAGCGTCATGACCACCAACTGTCTCGAGCCACTGCTGTGGATGGGGTGTGTCTATTTCGCGATCCTGGTGATCAAGCGCGAAGATCCCCGCTACTGGCTCTGGTTTGGCGTCGTCGCAGGCATCGGTTTGGAGGAGAAATACTCGATTGTGGTTCTCGGATTTGCCATCGTGGTGGGGCTCTTGCTCACCGAGCAGCGCCGCATCTTTGCCAGCAAGTGGATCTGGCTCGGCGGCGCGTTCGCGTTCTTGGTTTTCCTTCCGAATTTTCTCTGGAATGTTCAGAATCACTGGCCCTTTGCGGAACTCATGCACAATATCAAAGCCGAAGGCCGCGACGTGGTCCTTTCTCCCGCGGCGTACTTCGCGCAACAGGTCCTCATTGCCCATCCGATCCTCGCGCCGATCTGGATTACCGGCGTGCTTGCCTTTCTTTTCTCCGCCAGGTGGAAGCCCTATCGGTTCCTCGGCTGGTGCTATCTAACCGCACTCACCGCATTCGTCGTTCTCAAGGGCAAGAATTACTATCTCGCGCCAATCTATCCGGTCTATCTGGCAGCCGGGGCCGTGGTGATTGAGAGTTATATCGCGCGCTCGCGGCAAGTGTGGCTAAAGCCCGCACTCGTCGTGCTGATTCTCGCGGGAGGGGTCTGGCTGGCCCCGGTTGTCATGCCGGTTCTTCCCGTCGATCAATTCATCTCCTATATGGAGAAGCTCCCTTTCAAAGTCCCTCGTAGCGAACACAGCCACATGCGCGCCATCCTGCCGCAACACTTCGCTGATGAATTCGGATGGGAAGAAATCGTGGCCAAGGTAAATGAGGCCTACATCCGTCTTTCCCCCGAAGAACGGAGTGGCTGCGGCATTTTCGCGCAGAACTACGGGCAGGCGGGCGCGATCGATTTCTTCGGACGCCGCTACGGACTGCCGCCCGCGCTCAGCGGGCACCAGACTTATTTCCTGTGGGGCCCGCGCGGATATTCTGGAAATTGTCTGATCGTGCTGGACGATTCCAGACGAGCGCTGGAAGGCCTCTTCGAGCGCGTCGAATACGTGGGCAAGTCTACGGACAATCCTTACGCGCTGGAACAGGAGCTTTCCGTCTTCATTTGCCATGGCGCAAAATTCGGAACTCTCGCGGAGCTCTGGCCGCGATTGAAGAAATGGCGCTAGGAATCCATTGCGACCGCGCGCAGCAGGGGTGATCCTGCTTTCTGAGATACAATCGTTCCCGGAAAAATGACGAAATCAAAAGCCCACGGCCGAGGGCTGCAGCTCATCGCCGCGTTCAAGCTATTGAAAGGCTTGGCGCTGCTCGCGCTGGGCATCGGCGCGCTCAAACTTCTGCACAGGGACGTCGAAGCCATTGTCGTGCACTGGATCAACGTTTTTCAAGTTGATCCCCATAGCCACTACCTGCAACTGCTTCTCCAGAAGTTGTCGATTCTCGATGACCGCCGATTGAAGGAACTCAGCGTCGGCACATTTGTTTATTCAGCTATTTTTCTGACCGAAGGCGTAGGCCTGGCCTTTCGTAAGAGCTGGGCCGAGTATCTTACGATCATCACGACGGCTTCCCTGCTCCCGCTCGAACTCTACGAACTCGCCAAACACGCCAGCATCGGCAAAGTACTGGCACTGGCGATCAATCTAGCCGTGGTGGTGTATCTGGCCCTGGAGATCCGCCGGTTTCCAAAGCGGTCCTGACCGCTCTCCGTCTCTACATCCCGAAGTCTGCTTCACGAGTAACAGCAAGCTCTACGGAATCGTCAGCGTGTACCCTTCTCGGACGAATGTGGCGGCTTCTTGGCCTTGGTACCGGTAGATGACGATCAGGAATTTATCTGCCCCAACGGCTGGGTCGCCACCAAGGGCGTTGTTGGTCACCACGAAATTAATTACTCCACCTCGAACCCGGCTGCGCAGCATGTCCGTCACGTTGACAGTTCGACCCTGAATACCGTAGTAGGCGCGGATGATCCGAAGGACGTTCGAATCGTCGCGGTCGCGGCCGCCGTAGTTCCCGCCACGGTCGCCCCAGTCATCCCGATCTCGGTCGCCGCGATTCGCGGAGCGGTCGTCCCGGTCATCGTGGTCGCGACGGACTTCAAAAATGCGCACTTCCACGAAGCCGCCTTCCCGGTAGTCGAATTCACGCTGCTCATTCCGGCGGTTTTTCGCGAAGATGCGGAGTGATTTATCGGCTCCCACGGCGGGATCCCCGCCCATGGTTTGATTGGTGACCGCGACTCGGCCATTCACACCGCCGCGCCCGATCAAATCGCTGAGAATATCGGTGACATCCGTGCGCTGATTCTTGAACCCGTAGTCGGCGCGCACGATCTGCCAGCCTTCTTCCTGTGCGACCACTCCGGCGCTAAAGATGCCTGCGCCAATCGCGAAAATAACCACAGCGAGAACAAACAACACGTATCGATTTGCAAGCTTCATTCAGGACTCCTTCAGGGCGAAGGCCCTCCGTACTCTTTTTCTCACTTTAACCTGATTCCGGTTCCCGGTAGTCCCCAATGCAACTGCAATTGTCCTGAATGTCTACAGTGCCGGAGGGGCTCTAATTGATTGCGGGTTCCCGTTTCGTTTGCGGCAATCGAGTGACTATCGCCGATTCGGCGCTGCTCGTTGCGCTTCGCGAGTAAAGGCAGCTAAACTTCGAGTCCTATGAAACGTAGACTCATCATCGTGGCCGCGATCATCCTTTTTGGCCTGCCAGTACGCGCTCAACAACCCAAGGCCCTTTTCTACCTGACGCGTGAGCCCAAGTCCGTACGGTCCTTCCTGGCCCATGCCGACAAAATCGACATCCTCGTTCCCACCTGGTATTCCGTCGATGCGAATGGCCTGGTTTCGGGTGGTCCCCATTCGCTGGTCCTCGAAACGGCGCGCCAGCACCATGTTCCTGTGATGCCGATCGTCGTCAACGGTGCATTTTCGCAAGAAGACATTCATAAACTGCTTGCGAATCGAGCGGCCTACGAAACCATGGCCACCAGGCTGATGGCCGCCTGCAAGGAGAACGGCTACATAGGTATCCAGTTCGACTTTGAAAACATCCATTGGACGGACCGTAACGCACTCTCGAGTATGGTCGCCAACGTCGCTTCGGAGTTTCATAGCGCCAAACTCCAACTCACCATCGCCACCGTGCCGAATGCTCCGGGCGCGCCCGGCGAAGGCGGATTTTCCAATTGGATCTACGAGAATTGGCGCGGTGCGTACGACTTGACGGCGCTCGCGCAAAGCGTGGATCTCATCTGCTTGATGACCTATGACCAGCACACGCGATGGACGTCGCCGGGTCCCGTTGCGGGATGGGCGTGGACCACCGGCAACCTCGAGTACGCCCTCAAGTTCGTACCTCGGGAGAAACTATCGCTGGGCATCCCACTCTATGGCTATCATTGGTTCGCCGGCACTCCCGTAAAGGCTCCTGCGCAGGCTGGCTTCCCTCCCACAGACAAGCCCAACCCAAGTGCTGAGTACATCGCTACCGACGACGCACTGGAGCTCGCCAGAGTTTATGGAGGGCGCATGGAATGGGATCCGGTCGACCGCTCTTCCTGGTTTTTCTTTTATCGCGATGACCTGCGCGAATGGATTTATTTCACCGACGCGCACACCTTCCGCGAGCGCTATTCCCTGGTAAGAGACCGCAGCCTCGAGGGATTCTGCTCCTGGGTTCTTGGGACGGAGGACGCTGCCATCTGGGATCTCTTGCCTTCCCACAAGTGAGGTCGTGCGGCGCTCGCTCGTTTCCGCTGCCGCGATTTGCAAATCCTGAAGTCTTCCCTCATCATTACTAGTTTGTTCGGGGACGCAGCACGCTTCTGCTGCGGTAATTCTTGTTCTGAGTTCATTCTTACCGTCGATCGCATTCTGATCGTTCAATAAAAAGGAGCGGCATGGAAAAGCCTTCCAAAATCGCGCCCGCCAAAGGAAGACTGGGGATTCTGCTTCCCGGCATGGGCGCTGTCAGCACGACCTTCATGGCCGGAGTCGAGCTTGTCCGCAAAGGCAAATCACAGCCGGTGGGGTCGCTCACGCAGATGGGCACCATTCGCCTGGGCAAGCGCACGGACGCGCGTTCGCCGCTTATCAAGAAATTCGTCCCACTTGCCGAGCTTTCGGACCTCACGTTTGGCGGCTGGGATATCTTCAGGGACAACGCTTATCAGTCCGCGGCGAATGCAGGCGTCCTGAATCCACAGGACCTGGAAAAGGTAAAGCCCTTTCTATCCACTATCAAGCCGATGAAGGCCGCCTTTGACCACGATTTCGTGAAAATGATCGACGGTCCAAACATCAAGAAGGGCAAGAACAAGTACGAACAGGCGCTACAGATCAAGGAAGACATCGCCAACTTCCGCAAAACTTCGCGCGCTTCCCGCCTGGTAACCTGCTGGTGCGCGTCAACCGAGTCGTTCGTCAAGCCGGAGGAGGTTCATTCCACGCCGGAGAAGTTCGTCGAAGCCATGCAGTCCAATCATCCGGCGATTGCGCCTTCGATGCTTTACGCCTGGGCGTCGGTGACCAGCGGGGTGCCCTTTGCCAACGGCGCGCCCAACCTGACCGTGGATATTCCTGCGATCCAGAAGCTTGCGCACGATCATAACGTGGCCATTTGCGGGAAAGATTTCAAGACGGGTCAGACGCTGATGAAGACCATCCTCGCCCCAGGATTCAAAGCACGCATGCTGGGGCTGGAAGGCTGGTTCTCCACCAACATCCTCGGCAACCGCGATGGCGAAGTTCTCGAGGATCCGGGTTCCTTCAAGACCAAGGAAGAGTCCAAGCTCAGCGTGCTGGAATATATTCTTCAGCCGCAGCTGTACCCGCAGCTTTACGGCAAGATGTGCCACAAGGTACGCATCAACTACTACCCGCCGCGCGGCGACAACAAAGAAGGCTGGGACAACATCGACATCTTCGGCTGGCTCGGCTATCCGATGCAAATCAAGGTAGATTTCCTCTGCCGCGATTCCATTCTAGCCGCGCCGATCGTCCTCGATCTCGTGCTGTTCCTGGACCTGGCGCAGCGCGCGGGAATGCGCGGCATTCAGGAGTGGCTCAGCTTTTACTTCAAGTCGCCCATGACCGCGCCGGGGCTGTACCCAGAGCACGACCTCTTCATTCAGTCCATGAAGCTGAAAAACACATTGCGGTGGATGAAGGGCGAGGACCTCATCACCCACCTCGGCCAGGAGTATTACGACTAGTTGGAGCTAGCCAGCGTGGGCGGCAGCGGATTTTGCTTCGACAGCGTCCAGCACGCGCGAGGAATAGACCAGCGCGGCGCCTGCGTTCATGGCGACAGCGACTCCGAGCGCTTCGCTGATTTCTTCCTTTGTGGCGCCGGCTTTCAGCGCCGCGTCAGTATGCACGACGATGCAGCCGTCGCAGTGAGTTGTCACCGCTACGGCCAGCGAAATGAGCTGCCGCGTTTTTTCGCCGAGCTTGCTCGTCTTGGAATTGGCAGCGCTGAGCGTTTGATAGCCGCGAACCGTGTCTGGCGAAACCTTCATCAGGTCTCCGATGCGAGCGCTGACTTCCTTATGATATTGATTCCAATCCATCATCATGGCAATTTCTCCTCTCGTGTGATTCCAAAATCGATCGCGATTATACTCTCTACCTCTATGAGTGTGATATCTTCACCAGTTCACCCGAGCCTGCCGGGTCGTA
>WNFT01000160.1_pt1 | contig 49540 bp, 39 predicted proteins | sample 5400191 | NCBI WGS metagenome assembly WNFT01 (sample SAMN13153359, study PRJNA577476) | soil metagenome | isolation source: 80 cm saprolite under Madrone tree | place: USA:California | collected 2016-06-14 | reverse complement strand
GGATTAGTAAATAGTTAATCGTGAATCGTAAATAGTTGCTGTTTCGGTTTGTGGGCCCCGACCCTCTCAGGTTTGGTCTTGAGGATTCCTGATCCGTTAACCATTTATTTACGATTCACGATTTACGATTTACGATTCACTGTCTTGATATGTGGTTGACAAAGAAAACTCGTAACCTTAAATTGAAATTCCCCTTGCTGGGAGGTCGTCTAACGGTAGGACTGCGGACTCTGAATCCGCCTATCGGGGTTCGAATCCCTGCCTCCCAGCCAATTTCTCATTTCATTTCATCCCTTTTTTTGTTTGTTCATAGCTAACTAGTCGTGAGGCTAACGCTCGGATGTGTTTCCGGCGCCCGACGGCAAGACTACAGGCAGCCAACTAATAAATTGGCTGCCCGTAGTTCTGTTCCGCTAATGCCGGCCGCTGAATTCTCCTCGGCGAAAAGTTTTAGAAATCGAATCTGATGCCGAGCTGAAATTCGCGGTTATAGCTCGAGTTAAAAGTGAATGAAGGCGAACCTGATACGAACAGGCGCGGCGTACCGAAGTTTGTTGTTCTCGTTAGGCGTCCGCCGCCCGTCGTGCTGAATGAGTAAAGCGTGTTGTTGACAGCCTGCACGTTCGAGCTGTTAAAGATGTTAAAGCCTTCCGCAAACAAAGACAGGCGATAGCGTTCGCCAAAGCGAATGATTCGTCCCACCCGCATATCAATCTGATAAAAGCCGGGACTCGTAAATTGGTTCCGCAAGGTTCCCGGTGCGCGGTCATTGGCGGTGTTGCCGTCGTTGTTCGGGTCGCCGGAAACTGCCGCCGAGTAAGTAAAACCTGACTGCGCCGAGAGAATCCCGGTGATCAAGTAGTCGCTCAAAAGAAAGCGGATGGCCTTGTTGTCGCTGTGTCTAAAAGTTCCGGTCTCATAAACCGGACTGAAGATAAAGCGGTGGCGAACGTCCAGATCTGAAATCCCGTATTCGCCCGAAAGATCAAACTGATTCTGCGCGATCTTCGCATCGTCAGTTCCCGGAACTACTGATGTCTGATCCGGTTTGCTGTCTTTGGCTTTCGACAAAGTGTAGCTCATGTTGAATTGCAAACGATTTGCAAAGCGCCGGTTCAATTGCAGGCTCAGTCCCTGGTAAAAAGACTTAGCCGTACTTTCAAACAAGCTGATGCGCTGGAATTGCGGGATCGGACGCGTGCTTGGAAATCTTTGGACCGTCAAAGTCTCGCCGGTCGCCGTCCCTGAGGTGTCAAAAACCGGATACGTGGTGGGAACCGGCGCGCTCAAGTTTGCGTTTCTGGTGCGGGTCAACTTGCTGCCGCGAAAGATTTGATACTCTGCGGAAAAAGTCGTATTGGCAAATACTTCGCGTTCGAACTGCAAATGGAATTGCTGCGTGAAGGGCTGTTGGTAACCCCTGGCAAATAGATAAAGATTCGGGGTGACAGCCGCGACGTTTGTAGGAACGCTCGAGAAGGTGTTCGGGTATGTCGGGCAAAGAAGCGGTGACGTCGTGCAATTGATATCGATAGCGATGACCTGAATTCCGTTCTGTGAGTGGGCCGTGCCGGTAATGATCGATGGAGTACGTGCATAGAAGATTCCGTACGCAGCGCGAACCACCGTTTTCGGATCGAAGGAATAGGCCATGCCGAGTCGCGGCGCGAAATTGTTTTTATCTTTCGGTTGAAATCCGGTATTGAACCCCGCGGCCGCTAAAGCCGAATCGGGATTGCTTAGCGGCGGTTTGGCAATTGCCTGATAATCGTAGCGCAGGCCCAGATTTAAAGTTAGTTTGGGAGTGGTGCGCCAGTCATCCTGGACGAAGAATCCGTATTCCGAACTGTTCGGGAATGTTGTTCCTCCGGTGGTTCCTGCTCCCCCAAAGCTCTGACGGTATCTGGAGGGTGTGCCGTTAGCCAGTGCCGTATAACTCGGGAATGTATAAGAACCACTGAAGAGTCCGGGAAAGAAATTGAAGATGCGGTCAAACAACAAATCCGCGCCATATTTGACGCTGTGGTCACCGACGATCCAAGTCTGATTATCGATGAATTGATAACGCTTGATAGTCGTTTCCCGTGGGCTGAAGTTGTTGCGCCCGAAGGAAAATGTACCGTCACTGATGCCCCCCGCCGAAGCGGTGACTGCCGTTTCCGGACTGGTTGAGTTTGACAATCCGGGCTCCCGATCGCGCGAATACTGGAAACGAAATTCGTTGATCAAATTGTTGGCAATGGAAGAAGTCCAAGCGGTTGAAAGCGTCGAAGTTTTTACATTACTGTTTCCCGTGTGCTCCTGGGCGCTTAAAGTTCCTGAGTTTTCCAAGTTCGTTCCAGTAAAATTCTGCTGATTGAAACGAATCCAGAGTTGGTTGCGGTCGTTAATATTGAAATCTGTCTTGACCAGAAAGGTGTCCTGGACACGATCGATATTGTAAGACGCTACTTTCGGCGTCAGCAGAGTTTGCACGCTCGCCGGAGCAAATGGCAGCGAACGCAAGACGACCGGATTCGGAAGCTTAGAGCGCTGGCCTTCATAAGCGCCGAAGAAGAAGGCTTTATCTTTTTTGATCGGGCCGCCGATAGTTCCGCCGAATTGATTGATCTGGCCGGGGGGACGCGGACGATTGACCGCAACCAAATTCGGATTGCGGGCGTTCAATGATTCATCGCGGAAATACTCAAACGCGCTTCCCGTAAATCTGTTGGTTCCCGATTTGGTTACAACGTTGATAACCGCGCCGGCGGCCCGTCCGAATTCTGCCGAAAAGCCATTCTGGTTGACTTGAAATTCCCTAACCGTATCAATCGAAAATTGTGACGGTGCGCGTCCCGATCCGGTTCTTCCGGAAGCTTGGCCGAAAAAGGTATTGTCGCTACTCGTTCCGTCAATCTGCAGACTGTTTAAGGTTCCCTTCTGTCCGCCAACTGCCAAGTCGCCCGAGCGCGTCGGGTCGCGAACTATTCCGGGAGTCAAGGTAACAAAATCAAGAAAATTCCGCCCATTTGTCGGCAGATTCATCACGCGGCGTTCATTGACGGTTGAGGAAACGGATGTTCGCGTCGTTTCCACACCTTCGCCGTGAGCCTCAACGTTAACGACGTTGGCGGTCCCGCTGACCGTCAGAACAACTTGGAGCGTATTCTTCGCGCCCACCGTAACCTTTACGTTTTCGTAGGTCGCCGGAGCAAAGCCGCTGACCGCAGCAGTCGTAACCTTATAGTTTCCCGGCTGCAAAAACGGCAGGACAAAGGTGCCGTCGTCGTTTGTCTGCGCGGTCTTTTCATAACCTGTATCTATATTGGTTGCGGTGATTGTAACATTCGGCACCACCGCGCCGTTTGGATCGACAATGGTGCCTTCGATATTGCCCGTCGTCGCTTGCGACTGAGCAGAGGCGCAAATTGCCATCGTCAAAACTAAAACGGCGAGCAGACAAAGGCGGACTACAGGGGATTTAGTGACACTCATATTTTTCCTCATACCAAAGATTTTGGATTGAACTAACGTCGCTTGCGCTATGGCGCGGCAAGTGGCAGCAAAACAATTTATCCGGTGGCCGGGGGATAGTAGTAGATAGTGAGGATATAGATCAAGGAACAATCAGATAAATTTTTGATGAAATAATTTTGACGTAAAACGCGAAGGCACTGCGAAAAGTCTACTGTCCGGCGGGAGTTCGGGCTGCGGGCCGCCAGAATGAAGTCCAACCTCGTCCACTTAACGCCTGCACCAGGCTCATCACGCCCATGTAGCCAAAGCCAAAGAAGAACAGGAACAGAAACGGCACGGTGCCCCACATGTGCATGCGAATGGCGTAAAGAATTGCCAGCAGGAAATAGATCGAGAAGCTCAACTCCAAAAGTGGCAGCAACCCGCGCTTGCGCTTGTACTTCTTGCGTTTCCATGTTTCATCGTGGGCTTTTTCAACGCGGTATTTTGGGGTACGCACAAATTCGCTCTTGATCCCCAGTAGTGCCTCTAACACCGCGCGCGCGTTAGAGAACGCCAGGCCAATTCCCAGGGCCATCACCAGCGGCAGATGCAACAAACGCGGTGCGCGCTTCTCGTCGAGATACCACACAGCCGTGCCGTAGAAAAGAAATACAGAAATCGAAGAGAAAAAGAGCAGCGGCAAATCCAAAATCATCAAGTGGTAAAACGGTTGATTGTAACGAACCAGCAGCAGCGGAAACTGAAGGAAACTAGCGACAATCATCAAGGGATAACTAATGTTGCCGGTTAGCCGGAAAAACATTTCCAGCCGCACGCGCATTGGCAGCTTTGAACGCCAGATGCGTGGATAGAGCTTTATGCCCACCTGCATCACGCCTTTTGCCCAGCGACGTTGCTGCGCCTTGAACGCATTTATCTCAACCGGAATTTCCGCTGGCGCTTCTTCGTCCAGCAGATAAACGAATTTCCAACCCATCAACTGCGCGCGAAAACTCAGATCCGTGTCTTCGGTGAGCGTATCGTGTTGCCAGCCACCGCTCATCGCGATTGCATTGCGGCGCCAAATGCCGGCGGTGCCATTGAAGTTGAAAAAGCCGCCGGTGCGATTGCGCGTGGTTTGTTCGACAACAAAGTGTCCGTCGAGCATGATGGTTTGCAGTCGCGTCAGCAAATTGTATTTCGCGTTGATGTGGGACCAGCGCATTTGTGCACAGCCAACCATGGGGTCGGTAAAAAAATCAACCAGCTTGCGCAAACAATCGGGATTGGGAACGAAGTCGGCGTCGAAGATGGCCAGCAGTTCGCCTTTCGCGGTCTTCATTCCATTCTCAAGGGCGCCGGCCTTGAAGCCGGTGCGATCCAGACGGTGAACGTATTCAATATCAAAACCCAACCCGCGATATTTTTCGACTGTCTCCTCGGCCAGTTTCACGGTCTCGTCGGTCGAGTCGTCGAGCACTTGAATCTGAAGTTTATCGCGCGGGTAGTCGATCTCGGTGATGGCTTTCACCAGCCGTTGCACTACATACATCTCGTTAAAGAGAGGCAACTGCACGGTGATGACCGGCAAGTCTGCTTCGCTGAAGTTGGCTTTCGGCTGCGGCACGAATTTGCGATAGCGCCAAAAGTCGATCACCTGCTTAACTCGATAGCCGCCGTAGATCGCTAACACGCCGAGGATCGCGAAATACAAAATCAGAATCGTCCAATCAAAACTGTCGAGTTGATAGAGTGGACTGATGTTGCCCCAGGTTTTATTGACCAGGTCCTGGAAGTAGCGCTCAAAGAGCACGTCTGGTGCGGGACCGTTGGGCGTTGGCCATGGGGTTGGTGCAGGTGCGGTTTGAAAAATCAAAGCCATAGTACTTGAACAATCTGTTCGTTAAATCTTAAACGCCGTCTGGCTGTGCCCGGACGGCGCGCGCGAAGGATTCTATCCTGAAGGGTACCGAAGGCGGAAATCGCGTCAACTCCTTGGAGTGCGGCGGCCCGGCGCCGCTTTGGTCCGCGGCGATTGGTCGCCGCATCGTTGAATCAACCCAAGCAGGCATGGCCGCGTCAGGTCGCGACCGGCCAAAGCGCTGCCAGGTCAGCGCACTCCAAAGAGTTGTCGCATCCATTTGATCAGATACGACGGTGCGGGGCGCTGTAATCACTCGGCGCAACCCTTGTGTCCGCAGGCAAAACATCGGGAAAAGCGGAAATAGGTAACCGAGCAGGTTGCGGCTTGCGACCCGTTAGACGCAGCCCCAAATCGAGCAGGCCCGGCATCACGTAAAAAACAGCGACTGCACCCAGCAACGCGCCGGTGATGAAACGCGAAGCATGCGTGTTGTTCCAAATCCCAAAAACTCCGAGCGCGTAATCTATCGCGAGCGGGGCGGCCGCAATGAACAACCATTTCCGAGGCGGCGCATCAGTTTTCTTCAACGAGCGAAGTAGCGGATAGAAGATGGTCGCAAGCGTAAAGCCCAGGTACAAGCCGAAGCAGCGAGCGCAAACCGCAAATGGATGTCCGGCAATGAAGAACGATCGCTCTGGAATCTGATGGCAGACAAAACTAAACGCGCGATAAATCGGCAGCGCCCAGATTAGATGACCGGAGTTTAAGGCTAACGGCGCGCCAACTATCGCGGCGGTGATCGCAACTGAGCCCGCAACGATGGTCAACCAGATCGCGGTTTGACGGCGAACAGAAGCGCTCTGCGGAATGTAACCATGGGGTGAAGCGTACATGTAGTCTACAAACTTGATCTTTGTACTTTGTGCTTTGTACTTTTGTGCTTTGAACTTTGTTCTGTTCTTTGAGTTTGCTCACTTCAATTTTCTACAGCGAGAAACGAAGTACAAAGTTCAAAGTACAAAGCTCTAAGTTCTAACCCTAAAATCGAATGACCGTATCCGGCCCGCCCTCAATGTGTAGCGTGTCGACGAAACGAATGTGGCGCGACTCAGTAGTCATAACGACCGAGTGTGTGCGTTTGCCCGCGCCGAAAAATCTGACGCCTTTCAACAATGCGCCGTCAGTGACTCCGGTGGCCGCGAAAATAATCTTGCGGCCGGGCGCCAGATCGTTGGTGTCATAAATCTTGTTTGCATCTGTTATGCCCATCGACTGCAAACGCTCCAGGACCTGCTCCTTTGGTGGCACCTTGTCTTTGTCAACGCCCAGACGTTCAGGATCGAAAACCAGTCGGGCCTGTATCTCACCGTTCAGGCATTTCATTGCTGCCGCGGTGATTACTCCTTCCGGCGCGCCGCCAATGCCCACTAGTGCGTGTATGTTGGTTCCGGCAACTGCCGCAGAAATTCCCGCGGAAAGGTCGCCATCGCCAATCAAACGTATGCGCGCGCCGGCTTCGCGCACATCCGTGATCAATTTTTGATGGCGTGTACGATCGAGAACTATTACGGTCAAGTCTTCCACATCGCGACCCAGCCGCCGCGCAATATTCTTGAGGTTGTCCTTGACGGGCGCATCGAGATCCACCACGCCCCGCGATGACGGCCCAACTACAATCTTGTCCATGTAAAGATCCGGCGCATTCAAGAGTCCGCCGCGTTCAGCCGCCGCCAGCACCGCGATGGCATTGTTAGCGCCCAACGCGCACAGATTTGTTCCTTCAAGCGGATCGACTGCGATATCTACCTGCGGGCACGATTCAGCCAGCTCCTCGCTAACGCCATAGCCGCCGCCGACTTCTTCGCCGATGTAAAGCATCGGCGCCTCATCGCGTTCGCCTTCGCCAATAACAATTCGGCCACGCATCGGCACCGTGTCCATCACTTCGCGCATTGCCTCGACCGCGACGTGGTCGGAATACTTGCGGTCACCCTGGCCCATCGTGCGCGCCGCGGCAATTGCTGCCGCTTCACAAACGCGCAAGAAATCCAGAGACAGCTCGCGCTCTGTCCTTAATTCTTGGCCCATTGCCTCAGTTCTCCTGAATCCGGAATTTGGCTGCTGACCGCCTCGAATGCCAACACCAGCAGATGAAGAAGTGCGCGCTCATACTAGCAGAGCAACGAAAGAATTTGTAGCCAATCGCGCGGTTTCGCATCTTCCTCACCCGACAAAATCATCGACGGAATTGCATGCATTCAGCTACACTCCTTGAGTCGGGACGCGGCGACACAGTGCTGCAACAACTTGAAATTGCACCGGCGTTCAGCGGGACCGGTGTTGAATAATCCCAAGCCGCACTCCCAGGAGAAGATTTGAATGGCTACCTTGCTTATCGTCGACGACGATTCCCTCATTCGCGACACGCTTCACGAACTTTTTTCCGAGAGACACGAATGTCACACGGCGGATCGCGCCGAACAGGCGCTCGCCTACCTCGACGTCGAAACTTACGATGTTGTTTTGACTGACATTGCCATGCCCGAACTTAGCGGTCGCGAATTGCTTAAACACATCCAGGCGAACCATCCCGCGACCCCGGTGATTGTTATCTCAGGATTGTCTAACGAAGCCGATGCCAGGGCGCTAATCGACATGGGTGCGTTTGAGTATTTCGCGAAGCCGTTCAAACTTGAGGACATCGAGGACGCGGTTGATCGCGCCATTGCGCGCCATCAGGAATTAGCTACTGCAGGTCAAAGCTCAGATCAGGTAGAAGAGTTGCAACCAGCCAAGACACTAACGGGACGTCCGAAGCTAGACTAAGAAAAAGGGCGGCCAGATTGGACTTCGTCAGAAAAGAGCTTTGCCGCAAACTAAAAACGCACCCTTCAGCTTGGCTCTAATTTGGTTCTAATAAGGTCGCAAACATTTGACTTAACAGTGTGACCTGGCGTAGAACTTCGCGATCATTCCCCCAATTCCAAATCGGCTTTTGTTTAATTGAAGGAGGCTCTTATGTCTGCTACGCAACCGGCACCGATCAATGAAGACAAGATGAACGAGTTTCTAGGTAAGGTGGTGGGAGATTTTGGCGCCGCGCTGAGTTCTTCTCTGGTTTATATCGGCCAAAAGCTTGGCCTTTACAAGGCGCTGGCGCAGGCCGGGTCAGTCACGGCGGCGGAGTTGGCACAGCAAACTTCAACCAATGAGCGGTACGTTCGCGAGTGGCTTATTAATCAGGCAGCGAGTGGCTATGTTGACTACGATGCAGCGAGCGGTCGCTTCTTGTTAGCACCAGAGCAAGCGGTGGCTCTTACGGACGAGACGAGTCCGTTTTATGTTGGCGGTGGCTTTTATGTAATCAAGGCGATGGGCAACGCCGTGCCACACATCGAGAAAGCTTTTAAGAACGGTGGCGGCTTGCTTTGGGGAGACAACGATCCTGATCTTTTCATCGGCGTGGAACGATTCTTCCGGCCAGGATACGCGGCACATCTAATTGCATCGTGGATTCCATCACTCACCGGCATTGAAGAGAAACTAAAGACGGGCGGAAAAGTGGCGGACATCGGCTGCGGTCACGGGCCTTCCACCGTGATTATGGCGCAAGCCTATCCCAACTCGCATTTCTGGGGCTTCGATAATCACGGCAAGTCAATCGAAACGGCGCGACAACGAGCGAAAGATGCCGGCGTTTCGGACCGAGTTACCTTCGAAACGGCGAATGCCGGCGATTTCCCAGACCAGCAATACGACTTGATCACGTTCTTCGATTGCCTGCACGACATGGGCGATCCCGTGGGCGCGGCCAAGCGCGCCTATGAAACGCTATCATCAACCGGTAGCGCGATGATCGTTGAGCCAATGGCCGGCAACACGGTTGAGGAGAATTTCAACATCATTGGCCGAACGTTTTCCGGGGCGTCGACGCTCTGCTGCACCGCTAACTCGCTGGCACTTGGCGGACCGGCGCTGGGGGCAGTCGCGCCGGAATCAGCCATTCGGGAAGCCGTGATGGCCGGCGGCTTCACTCAATTCCGGCGCGCGACGGAGACGCCTTTCAATCGCGTCTTCGAAGGGCGAAAGTAGGACAGTCATTCCTGCCTGTCCATTTTAATTGATGCTTTTCGTAGGACAGGCATTCCTGCCTGTCCTTATTTTTTAAGGAGAAAACGGGACAGACAGGAATGTCTGTCCTACTGTTTCCACGGCGGTAGCGTCTTGCGCGCCGCCTTTTCCTTCTTCAAGCCCAACGCCCAATCAGCCTGCATCAGCGTGTGAATGTCGCGCGTTCCCTCGTAGATGATTGCCGCTTTGCAATTCCGCAGGTAGCGTTCGACCGGATAGTCGTTTGAATAACCATTCGCACCGTGGACTTCAATCGCCATCGACGCGGCTTTCTCGCTGCGCGTCGTTGACTGCCACTTGGCGAGACTCGTCGCCCGTCCGTTTGGTTGACCCGTGTTCTTCAAATAGCCGGCACGCAGCCAGAGCAGGTGAGACATCTGGTAGTCGGCTTCCATCTCTGCAATTTTTTGCTTCACCAATTGGTGGTTGGCAATTTTTGTCCCGAAGGTCTCGCGATCAAGCGCATACACAACAGACGCATCACGCGAAGCGCGGATCACGCCGGTGGCGCCGGCGGCGACTGTGTATCTTCCCTGCTCGAGGGCGAACATCGCGATCTTGAAGCCTTCGCCTTCTTCACCCACGCGATTCGCTGCCGGCACGCGCGTGTCTTGCAGCGAGAAGTACCCGGTGTTGCCGGCGCGAATGCCCAGCTTGCCGTGAATCGTTCCGGAAGTGAAACCCTTCATGCCACGTTCTACGATGAAACACGACATTCCGGAGTGATCGCGCTTGCGGCGCTTCTCTTCATCCGTCCAGCAGAAGAAAAGAAAGTTGTCGGCGGTGTCAGCCAAACTGATCCACATCTTCTCGCCGTTGAGAACGTATTCATCGCCTTCACGTAGCGCCGTTGATCGCGAGCCCACAACGTCTGAACCGGCGCCCGGCTCGGTTAGCCCATAGGTCGCGAGCTTCTCGCCCTTCGCCTGCGGCACCAGATATTTTTGTTTCTGTTCTTCAGTGCCCCAGGCGTAAAGCGTCAACGAATTCAGACCCGTGTGGACCGACATGGCCACGCGCAGGAAGGTGTCAACCGCTTCCAATTCTTCGCAGACCAGGCCAAGCGAAATGTAATCAAAGCCGGCGCCGCCGTATTCTTCGGGAATGCACACGCCCAGCAGATTCAGCGCTGCCATCTTTTCAAATATGCCGCGCTCAAAATGTTGTTTCTCGTCCCATTCTTTGATGTAGGGCGCAACTTCCTTCTGCGCAAACTCGCGCACGGTCTGGACCAGCGCTTTGTGATCTTCGGTCAGCTCAAAGTCGATCATTGAAATGTCTCTCTTGATTTTGGAGGTTAAAAACGACCGGACATGTTAACTAGTCCAAAGTCCAATGTCCAAAGTCCAACGTCACGAAGAAAGTCCAATGTCCAATGTCCAACGTCCAAAGTCCGCTGCTCGAAGTTCGAAGTGCAAACCAACAAAGGGGCGCTTAACACTAATTACCGGACCTTGGACTTTGGACCTTGGACTTTGGACAGTATTTGGGACGTTGGACTTTGGACGTTATACTCGCCGCCATGCCGAAGAAAACGAAGTCGAGAATTGTTAAAGTTGGTCTGATCCAGATGAGCTGCGATCAGAAGCCGGAAAGTAATTTGAAGAAAGCAATCGCGCGCATCGGTGAAGCCGCAAAAAAAGGCGCGCAGATCATTTGCCTTCAGGAGCTTTTCCGCTCGCAGTATTTTTGCCAGACCGAAGACATCGAGCTCTTCAAATTAGCGGAAACAATTCCCTGCCCCACCACCGAAGCGCTGAGCAAGGTAGCAAAGGCGAAGAAAGTTGTGATTGTTGCTTCCCTGTTTGAGAAACGCGCGGCCGGCGTCTATCACAACACCGCGGTAATGATCGATACGGACGGAAAAATCGCCGGCAAGTATCGCAAGATGCATATTCCGGACGATCCGCTTTACTACGAAAAGTTTTATTTCACGCCGGGCGATCTGGGTTTCCAAACTCACAATACGAGATATGGAAAAGTCGGGGCGCTAGTTTGCTGGGACCAGTGGTTTCCGGAAGCTGCGCGGCTGACTGCGCTATCGGGCGCTGAGTTTATTTTCTATCCGACGGCAATCGGCTGGTTGCCCGACGAAGGGGAAGAGATGAACGAAGCGCAGCATTCGGCCTGGGAGACGATTCAACGCGCACATGCGATTGCGAACGGTGTCTACGTGATCGTAGTTAACCGCGTGGGCCACGAAGGGAAGCTGAATTTCTGGGGCCAGTCGTTTGTTGCCGATCCGTTTGGCCGCATCATCGCGAAGGCATCCGCTGATAAGGAAGAGGTGCTGGTGGTGGATTGTGATTTGAACAAGATGGATGAGACGCGCCAAAACTGGCCCTTCCTGCGCGACCGGCGCATCGATGCTTATCAGGGATTGCAACTCCGCTACGGCGATTAGGAGATGAAATACAGCTTCACTGACTTTCTCGGCAACGTCGGCGTCGTGCTAATCATCGTCGATTATCTGTTGCTCCAGCTAAATCGCATCAGCAGTAACTCGTTCAGCTATTCGCTGTTGAATGCGGTCGGCGCGACTTTGATCATTATCTCGCTCCTTTTCAACTTCAATCTCTCCGCTTTTATTATGGAAGCCATCTGGGTCGTCATCAGCCTGTTTGGTCTCTATCGCTATTTTCGTGCCCCAGCCATTGGATCATGAGCCGCTCAACATGACTCACCTACCGGCTGAATTCGCAACCAAAACACCTGCCGAGTTCGGGTTTTACATGCCCGCGGAGTGGCGCGCGCATGAGGCCACGTGGTTAGCGTGGCCCAAAGATCCTGAGACGTGGCCTGATCGCGTGCCGCAGGTTGAAAATATTTTCCTACAGATGATGGCGGCGCTTGCGCCTAATGAAACTGTAAATCTGTTGGTTGATAATGAAGAGACTGAACACTCGGTGCGCGCGCGTTGCACGTTTGCCGGCGCCGACAACGTCCGCTGCCATCACATCGCTACCGTCGATTCGTGGATACGGGACTATGGTCCAAACTTCTCAGTTAACGATAAGGGCGAATTGGCCTATAACGATTGGGGGTTCAACGCCTGGGGAAATAAGTACGAAGAGCTTAAGCAGGACGATTCCATCCCACAACGTCTTGAAAGTCTATTGAAGGCGCCACGATTCGACCCCGGCATCGTGATGGAGGGCGGCTCGATTGAAGTGAATGGCGCTGGCTGCGTTTTGACAACCAAGCAATGTTTGTTGAATCCCAACCGCAATCCGGAACTAAGCAGGACTGATATTGAGCAGTATCTGAAAGATTATTTGGGAGTCGCGAAAGTTCTGTGGTTGGGCGAAGGGATTGTCGGCGACGACACCGACGGTCACATCGACGACATTGCGCGCTTTGTTGCCGATGACACGATCGTTTGCGCGGTTGAAGACGATCCGCTGGATGCGAATTACGAGTTGCTGCAAGACAACCTCAAACGCCTGCAAAAGATGACTGACGCGCGCGGCCAAGCCTTTGAAATCGTAACGCTGCCAATGCCCGGCGTGGTTGGCGGCGCCAGCAGCAGTAGGCGCAACCTCAATCGCCTGCCCGCTTCATACGCAAATTTCTACATCGCGAATAGCGTCGTGATCGCGCCGGTGTTTGGACATCCGAACGATGCGCGTGCCTTGGAAACTTTAGAGCGAGTCTTTCCCGATCGAAGAGTGGTGGGAATCAATTGCGAGCCGCTGGTGTGGGGTATGGGAACGATTCATTGCGTCACCCAACAACAGCCGAAAACATAATCCGCAGATTACACAGATTACACAGATTTCGTTAAGACAAAACGGCGGTGCTCTAGACTTCTTGCGCCGAAGTTGATTAGAAGTCCGACTTCGTGTCCCGTCGCCTTTAGATAATTAATAACCTGAGCTTCTTCGGTTCCACTCGTTCGAGCTAGCGCCTTCAACTCGACTACGATTGAACTAAAACAGATGAAGTCCGCACAGTATTTGCTCTCAAGGGGTTGGCCCTTATATTCCAGTGGTAACTTTACCTCTCTGACAAAAGGAATATTTCGATTACTAAATTCGATCGCTAGCGCCTCTTGACACACCGGCTCGAGGAACCCGCATCCGAGTTGCCGATGCACTTCCATGCACGCTCCAATGATCGAGTAAGTGCGAGGGTCGGTTTCGGTAAGATTTCTGAGCACCTCATAGATGTTATCAGTGGTCCGGCCTAATCGGTGTAATCTGCGTAATCTGCGGATAGTATTTTCCTAGCAACTTCTCTTGCATCGTCGAGGGTGCGGACGCGGCCATCGAGCTGCATTTCGTAAACTGCTTTTGTGATCTCGCCGACCGTCGGCCCAGGTGGCAGACCCATGTCGAGCAAATGTCGACCCAGCAAGATCGGCGTTGGTGGTTGTTGCTCGACTTCCAATTTCTTCGCACGCTGAATAAACCACTCCTGAGCTTCCGAGCCGTACCACTTTTCGCGCGGCACCCAATCAGCGTTACGTCCCAGTGAGTCGGCTTTCGCGACGCGATACAAAAGATCCAGTTCACACTTGCGCGCCAGCCGGCGAAACGCTCCATCGCCCACCTCCTCGCGCTTCTTAAAAAATTCGCCCGGCTTCAAATGCTCACGCACGAGTGCTATCACCTGCGCGCGCACGTCATAACCGTCAAGCGTGTAGATGTTCAGGCGATTTAGAAAAGTTTCTGCCGACGCCACACCCGCTTCCTCATGACCGCGCGAGCGCAACCGCCCATCAACAAATTCAGTCGTCGCCGGCTTGCCAAAGTCATGGGCCAATGCAGCCAGCATAACCGTGACCTGTTTCGCGTAAGGCAGATCGTCAATCAAATTGCGCGCGCCATCGATGACCAGACCTGTATGAAGAAACACGTCGCCTTCGGGATGCCATTCGGGATCCTGTGGAACATCGATGAGTGCTTTGATTTCCGGAAACAACTGATCGATAACGCCTAAATCTCGCAGCCATTGCAAGCCTATCGACGGACGGCGCGAACGCAGCAGGAGTTTTTCCATCTCGGCCCAAACGCGTTCAGAAGGAAGATCGGTCAGGTCGATAGCCCGGCAGAGCTCGACTGTTTCCGGCGCAACCTCAAACTCAAAGCGCGCCGCAAGCTGTGCCGCTCGCAAAACGCGCAAACTGTCTTCAGCAAAAGTCTCGTTTGCAACAACGCGCAGGACTTTTGCTTTGATATCGGCTCGGCCACTGAATGGATCGATGATTTCCTCCGTTAACGGATCCTGCAAGATGGCGTTGATGGTGAAATCCCGGCGGCGGGTCGCAGCTTCAATGGACATCGATGGATCGCCTTCGATCGCAAAGGCGCGGTGGCCACGGCCCGACTTTCGCTCGCGGCGTGGCAGCGAAATGTCCAAATCAGAACCGAGTTTGTAAACAGTGAAGGCTTCGCCAACAATATTGACTGGGCCAAACTCATCCAGCAGAGCGCGTAGCTTGAGCGGTTCGACGCCGTAGACCTCCAGGTCCCAATCGGTCGGCTCGATCTGCATCAGCAAGTCGCGCACACAGCCACCAACCAGCAACGCGCGACCGCCGGCATCCCCTATTGCCTGCGCCAGAACCAGAACCTTCTCGGGAATTTGAGACATCGAGTCCAATGTCCAACGTCCAATGTCCAATGTCAATAATTAAAGAGGGTGTCTCACAAGAAGTTCAGAGTACAAACTTCAGTTTGCCGCTGGTACGACAAGACGACCTAAAGGTTGGACTCTAAACCGCTCGAATGACGTTGGACATTGGACTTCGGACTATTCTTCCGGGGATTCAACCAGGATCTGAACGCCGCGTGTTGATGGTATGCAACTAATGATTTGCGCGCGATCAATTTTTGTGAGGTCGGTACCGGCAGCGTGCCAGAGCTTTACCCAAAAAGTTCGCGTGTCACCGTGAATGGCGAAAGTTGAGCCGTCATTCATCACAGCTACCGGCTCGGCGAGCACACCATCGCGCAACTCTTCAAGCAACTCAGGAATGAATTGCTTGAACTTCTCAAATTGGACCAACACATCGCGGTCTTCGATTTCAGCGGGCGGCAATTCCACCGGCTCGTCTGACTCGAGCAGCAGACGCGTCTCAGTTTGTTCGTTACGTTTCTTAACTATAGGCATTTTTGGATCAGTCCAAAGTCCAATGTCCAAAGTCCAACGTCAAGATGAAGTAAACAAAAGGCCTTGGACTTTGGACGTTGGACATTGGACTATGCTTCCAGTCTCTTCAGCAAATAAGCCTCAAGCTCGGCAACCTTTACCCGTTCCTGTTCCCACGTGTCGCGGTCGCGCACTGTCACCTCGTTGTCCTCGAGCGACTGGTGGTCCACTGTCACGCAGAAAGGCGTGCCGATTTCATCCTGCCGCGCGTAGAGTTTACCAATGCCGCCGGTGTCGTCGTACACGGCACGTAGCGACGGTTGCAGCGAACGCTTGATCGATTTCGCCAAAGCCACAATCTCCGGTTTGTTTTTGGCCAGCGGCAGGACCGCAGTCTTGATCGGCGCGAGGGCAGGATGCAATTTCAAAATCACGCGCGTCTCGCCTTTATCGTTTGTCTTCTCAGTGTACGCATCCATCAAAACTGCAAGCACTGTCCGATTCACGCCCGCCGCCGGTTCAATCACGTACGGATAGAAGCGTTCCTTTGTCGCTTCGTCGAAGTATGAAAGGTCTTCGGTCGAGTCCGGATTCAACCGCTTTCCTTCAGCGTCTTCCGGCTTCTTTGAATGTGTGCGCAGATCGAAATCGATGCGATTGGCAATCCCCATGAGCTCGTCCCATTGCTTTTCTGCACCATCGCGCTCAGGAAAGAAGCGATACTGAATATCTACAGTGCGTTTAGCATAATGGGCCAACTCTTCTTTCGGTTGTTCATACAAACGTAAATTGTCGCCAGCGATTCCAATATCCAGAAACCATTGCCGGCACGCATCAATCCATTCCTGGTGCGCAGGCTCATCTTCGCCGGGCCGCACAAAGTATTCCATCTCCATCTGTTCAAACTCGCGCGTGCGGAAGATGAAATTTCCGGGCGTCACTTCGTTGCGAAACGATTTGCCGATCTGGGCCACGCCGAAGGGCAATTTGCGCCGGCTGGTCGTCAATACGTTGTTGAAGTTAATGAAGATTCCCTGCGCGGTTTCGGGGCGCAGATAAACCAACGACGCTTCGTCGTCTTCCGCAGCCGCGCCCACGTGCGTGCGAAACATCAAGTTGAAGGGACGCGGCTCAGTTAGATTGTTTGAGCCACAGTTTGGGCACTTGCCGTCGTTCAACTTGTCGGCACGCAAACGGGTGTTGCACTCGCGACAATCAACCAGCGGATCGCTGAACGTATCCTCGTGGCCCGAGTATTTCCACACCAATCGATTCAGGATGATCGACGAATCCAGCCCTTCAATGTCGTCGCGCTCATAGACCATCCAGCGCCACCATGCCTGCTTCACGTTATTGCAAAGCTCGACGCCGAGCGGCCCGTAATCCCAGGCGCTGCCGAGACCGCCATAGATCTCGGATGAGGGATAGACAAACCCGCGCCGCTTGGCGAGGGAGACGATTGTTTCAATGTTAGGAGCTGACATAAGAACGGTGAATAGTAAATGGTGAATGGTAAATAGTAAAAGCCTTCGCTTAAAGCGAGTGCGGAATTCCGCGCATCACTATTTACGATTTACGATTTACGAAAAAAGGAGCGCCACGATGCGCGCTCCCTTTTCCAAACCAAACTCGAACGAAGTGAACAAACTTATCTGCTCGGCGCCGGCGCCGCGGGGGCTGGCGCTGCGGGCGCGGGCGCCGCTGGCGCTTGTACGTTGACGTTAATCTTCGTGCCGCCGCCTCCGAACAACCGGCCTCTAAACGCAAACAAAACCACCACCACGATGATCACGAAGATCACCAGAACCGCGACGACGCCTGCGTTGCCGCCGCCATCACCATTATCACCCATTTGCAGCCTCCTGTTGTGGGAGTTAAGGACTCAACAAACAAGGGGGATGCGGCAATGATTATCACAGGCATTCGGGCAAGGTCAATCATCGTCACAGAAAAAGAAAGGGAGACAAGTCGTTGACTTGTCTCCCCATTTAGACCAGATGGCCCAGGTTATTGTTTCAGTTAGTTAACGACGGCCTCGCCGGCGCGCACCGCGACGACGCGGCGACGCGGCTGCACCTGCGGCGGGTCTGACGTCGCCTGCCTGAACCGTTGGTGTAGGTTGTGGCGGTGTCGCCCCGCGCGGAACGATCCATAACTCGACGCAGTCTTCTTCGCGGAATCCACCGTTGAGAACTACGATGCGAGATTGATCGATTCCTCGCTGCGCCACCAGGTAGTCGCGAGCGCGTGCGCCAAGTAAGTCCGCCTGACCGATGCGACTCGTCCTACCACCATAGGCAATAACATAGGTTGTAGTTGAGGGATCGTTTTGCAAGTCAACCGCAAGGTTATCGAGACGAGCTTTTTGATCGTCGAACGAGCAACTGCAGCAGACGTCAAATTGTCTTGAAGGATTCTCGCGTGGCGGCGTCGGCGGCACATAGGTCGTCGCCTGCGTGGTTTGGCGGCAGGCAGCATCGCCCGAGCCATCGTCCACTACCAGTATCGCGATAATCTTCTGTCCGGCAAGACCGGTGGAATCCACTGTGATCGTCGGCGTGCCCAGGCCCGAAAGTATCTTGGCGTTGGCAGGACTGACGGTCCAGGTGTAGTTCAGTGCGGAAGTGCCCGTGTATGCCACGTCCGCGGTGTAGGTGATTATTTCGCCTTCATTAACCTGTGCCGGAGCTGACACGTTAACAGGATATGGGCAAGGAGACTTCATTGGCGGCGCCGGTTTGTAATTCAGCGCAACGCATTTGATGCGGCCTGCTTCAAGAACAACCTCGCGCGTCCAGTGCTGACCGTTAGGCAAAGTAATCACGATCGTGTGAACGCCTGGGTCGCGATCGAAAGCGCGATAGTCTGTTGAGGTTTGTCCTTCAGGACGGCCATCAATTTCGATTGGCAATCCGCCAGGCGTGCTCAGAATTTTGATAGTTCCATACTTCGCCAACCGTCGCTTCTTCGCATAGGCGGTAGAAGCCGGATGGACCATGCAGAAACTGACGGCCAGCAACGCTGCGAAAGCGAACTTGCCGTAGTTGCGATTCTTGCGAAGGATTTGTCTAAACATTTTGATTAGGCCTCCTCCGTATTTTGGATTTGCGCGGCCAATTTGCCCCTGGCATAACGCCGGCGCAAGCCAGCTCCGAAAGCTGCAAGACCCGAACCGAATAACAACAACGATGCTGGTTCCGGAACTTCAGGAGTCCCCGGAGGCGTCGGTGTAGTTGGCGGCGTGGGTGTTTCGCAATGATCGCAACCATGAATAAAGAAGAACGGAATCGCGGCCAGGAACAGCAGTGGCCACTTCGGGAAGCCGCCGCCTGGCACTGTAATCTCACCACAGTCGCATATTGTTCCTTCAACGTCTCCCTGATCGACGACCTCAACACCAGCTTGTGGATCAGAGCTGACGGCCACGCCCGCTAGCAATGTGTCTGCGGTGTTGGCTGGAGCAGCGTCTACGGTGGAGTTGTCAGGAATGGCGGCCACGCCCGCGGCAGATGACTGTTGCGCGGTGGATGTAACCGTTGAAGCACCATCTCCGTCGGCCACGAGTGTGCTCGTGTTTTGGGAAACGGTGCGGAGCCGAAGCTCTGGAGGATTTTGGTAGCCGCCAATCACCTGAATCACCTGGCTGATCGCAACGGGCGCCGCATGTGTGGGCGCGCCGCACAAAAGCAGGAGACTAAGCGTCGCGGCAATTGGACGAAAGGCTCGACTCATCGGTTGAAAGTCCCTCCTCGTATCTTCCCTCTCAAGAAGGAAAACGATAACAACGTTTAACTGTGAACTACTTGTGCGAAAGGCCCTGTTTATCGAGTTCTGCTTGAAACCGCGCAATGCGCTCTCGCTGGTTGATAGGAAAAGATGGTTAATAAAGAAGGGATTCCAATTTCACTGCGGCTTTTGAGGGCGCTTAACTCGAATAAAAAAGGAGGTTTGCGTGAAGCAAACCCCCTTCCGGATTCAATCTGGAAATCTGAGACCTGAGATCTGAGATCTGAGATCTCAGAAGAACACTCAAGCCATTACGGACGCGGTAAAATTAACGCCTAGTCAGGCTCGCCGGCACTGGCCGCTTCTGCCTTTTTGCCTTCATCGCGCAAGACGGCCTTCCGGGAAAGTTTGATCTTGTTCCCTTCCTTGCCGATGCATTTGACGAGTATCTGCTGACCTTCCTTTAACTCGTCGCGCACGTCTTTCACGCGGCGGTCGGCAATTTCAGAGATGTGGAGCAGTCCGTCCGTTCCGGGAAAGATTTCCACAAAAGCACCGAAATCGACGATTCGTGAAACCGTGCCCAGATAGGTTTGCCCGATCTCAGCTTCCGCCGTGATACCACGAATGCGGTTAACAGCAGCTTCCGCAGCCGCGCTGCTCGCCGTTGCAATCGAAATTGTGCCGTCGTCCGAGACGTCGATCTTCGCGCCGGTTTCTTCAACCAGCGATCGGATCATCTTGCCGCCTGGTCCAATGACGTCGCGGATCTTGTCAGGATTGATTTTGATTTGGATGATTCGTGGTGCATGTGCCGAGATGTCTTCGCGCGGCGCCGCCAACGCTTTTTCCATCACGCTAAGGATGAACAAACGCCCCTTCTTTGCCTGCTCCAGAGCCTCGGCCATGATCTGCGAATTGATGCCCCCGATCTTTATGTCCATCTGTAAAGCAGTGATCCCTTCGTTTGTGCCGGTGACTTTGAAATCCATGTCGCCGTAGTGGTCCTCAGCGCCAGCAATGTCAGACAAAATCGCGTACTTGTTGCCTTCCATCACCAGGCCCATGGCCACGCCCGCGACCGGCGCCTTCAAAGGCACGCCTGCATCCATCAACGAAAGTATGCCGCCGCAAACGCTGGCCATCGACGACGAACCGTTTGATTCAGTAATGTCGGAAACGATGCGAATCGTGTAGGGAAAAACTGATTCATCGGGCAGCACTGCTTCGATTGCCCGGCGCGCAAGGGCGCCGTGACCAATCTCACGCCGGCTCGATGAACCAAAGCGGCCCACTTCACCGACCGAGTAATGCGGAAAGTTGTAGTGGAGCAGGAAGCGGCGTTTCACTTCACCCTTCTCGAGGTCGTCCATGAACTGCTCGTCTTCCTTGGTGCCGAGCGTGGTAGTTACCAGCGCCTGCGTTTCACCGCGCGTAAACAAAGCAGAACCATGGACACGCGGCAGCCAGCCAACTTCGCAGCTTATCGGACGAATTTCAGAGAAGCGGCGGCCATCGGGGCGTCGTCGCTTGTTGAGTATGTCGTCGCGGAAAATGGTTTCCTTCAGATGATCGAAAATCTTCTTCGCCATCTGTCTTTGCTCAATCTGGTCCTCCGGATAAGACTCGACGACTTCTTTCTTCAGCGCATCAACGGCGGCATAGCTATCGCGTTTTTCCTGGCTGGTCGTATCCAACGCCGCCCGCAGGCGATCTGAATAGTTTCGTTCAATCTCGCCCGACATCTCTTCGTTGAGCTGAGCGGGCACGACTTCGCGCTTCTGTACATCAAGCGCCTTGTACAGTTCTCTCTGCCAGCGGCAGAGGCGATTGATTTCCTTATGCGCAAGCATCAGCGCCTCAACCATGATCTCCTCTGAAACTTCGTTCGCCCCGGCTTCGACCATCACGATGGCTTCTTCAGTTCCTGCCACAATCAAGTTCAAACGCGATTCGCGCACTTCGTCATACGTTGGGTTAATAATGTAGCGGCCTTCAATCAGGCCGATGCGCACGCCCGCAATCGGATTGAGGAACGGAATATCGGAAAGATAAAGCGCGCAGGAGGCGCCCGTGATTGCAATCACATCCGGGTTGTTGTCGGGGTCCGCGGAAATGACGCTGGCGATAACCTGCGTTTCGTTGCGATAGCCCTCGGCAAACAACGGCCGGCAAGGACGATCAATCAACCGACTGGTCAGCGTTTCTTTTTCAGTAGGCCGTCCTTCTCTACGAAAATAATTTCCGGGAATGCGTCCGGCGGCATAGTTTGCTTCACGGTATTCCACCGTCAACGGGAAAAAATCAATCCCCTCCCGCGTAGTCTGGGCGCCGACGGCGGCCACTAACAGCATCGTGTCACCATATTGGATAATGACCGAACCATCTGCCTGCTTTGCGACGCGACCGGTTTCGACCGTCAAATCCTTGTCGCCCAATTTTATGGATTCTTTAAGGTATTTCTTAACTGGCATTTTCTTGTCTCCTTCAGACAATGGCCTGAAACCTGTTCAGGCACGCGAGCGTCCCGCTTGCCCTTTGGCATATCGCGCGGCTCGCGATTTGCAATTTAGTTTTTCAGTTTGACCCCGCGACGTGACGCGTTGGGAAATTGTGAACGCAAAAATAAAGGCGGCACGAGCCCGGTTGACCGTGACTCATGCCGCCTTTTGTGCGTTACGCTAAGGCCGAACGCGTCCGCCTGCCTGGGAGTTTCGCCGTCACGTTCGGCACCTTTGGCAAGCTCTTCGATAGACGCGGGCTTTCGAAAAATCCGAGATCCGAAGTGATCTCGTTACTCTAGTTTCTTACTAACGTCGTAATCCCAGACGATTCACTACCTCGTGATAGCGTTCAATATCTTTGCGCTTCAAATAATCCAGCAAACTCCTGCGCTGCGAGACCATCTTAAGCAGGCCGCGCCGCGAGTGATTGTCTTTCTTATGGATTTTGAAATGCTCGGTAAGCTCGTTGATTCTTTTGCTGAGTAAAGCCACCTGAACCTGAGGCGAACCCGTATCCGCATCGTGGCTGCGGAAATCGTTTACAATCTGTTCTTTCGTTTCTTTTGCTAATCCCACTACTTAAGATGATCCTCCCAGACCGCGGTAATCTGTTTAAAGACAGTAACCGCTAAGATTAAGTGTCGGAGTAAGTTAGCACGCGCGCCGCGAGAGTGTCCAGCGGGCGCAATCTGAAAACTGGAATGCTAATTACTAAAAGGTTGATGGATGATTTTTGATAATTTTTCCTTTTCCTTGCGAAGGGCTTCAAGACTTTGTCCTAGATTCTGGTCGAACTCGGTCCATTCTCGTCGTATTTCGGCTGCCTCCAACCGTCGCCTCCAGAGCAGATAGTGCAGACCTAAGTTCATAACTAAGCCGCACGCATCCCACCAAGAGAGACTTAACCATGAGTGTATCCAGTAGCGACATATGGCAGTTATTATGAGTAAGGCAGAACTGATGATTGCGACGGCTGGTTCACCAAAGGAAGTCGGAATAGTTCTCCGATTTATCAAATACGGTTCATATCCCCAGAACACATTCGTTTGAACTAGATCCTCAATTAAGGGGCGTAGATAACACTCTACATATCTGACTAAGCCGTATTGCTCAACCACCGTTTGAGCCCATATGATTCCCACAATTTGTACCCCCCTAACGTGGTCCATATAACCACTCTTTTAATACTGGGACCGTATTGCCAGACTTGTGTCGCCATTGCCAAGTAAAGCGGAATGAGCGGTAGTAGGCCGACTTGTAGAACGATCCAATATGACGCACGTGTAGACAACGCTTGGTATTCAGCGGTGTGAAGTTGGATGAGAGCGCCGACTTGCGAATGAGCTAGGTCACTATCCGACGATGGCTGATGGGTGTTGAGATGTGGTTCAGGCATGTATGTTACGCATCATTCTTAATAAAAAATGAGTCACCGCCAAAACCTATTTGAAGGTTCTTCATCGGATCCCTGCAGCTGAGTTGTCGCAATCCAAGAAGTGCCGGTTTGGGCGCGCGTAATCTATGCGAATGAGCATCGACGGTCAAGTTTTCGAGCACAATGATGCCAGGGCAACTGGTCGCTCGAGGTGAAGTATTGACGGTTCGCATGACCCTTTCCCCGTCTGTTAGTATGCATCCAACTTCAATTTTCAGGATTGCAAGCAAGTATGACAGACAAGAGGAAGCGCATCGTTATCGCAGGCGGCGGTTTTGGCGGACTCTTTACGGCTCTTGACCTGGCGGGTGCGGGCGACGTCACGCTCATTAGCGACGAAGACCATTTTCTTTTCGCGCCGATGCTTTATGAATATCTGAGCGGCGAAGTTGAAGAATGGCACATCGCGCCTCAGTACAAAGAGCTGCTCGACCGGGATATAAACCTGATTCAGGACAGGGTCGCCGGCATCGACCTTGAAGGTCACTTGGTGACGTTCGAATCAGGCCGCGGATCTTTAAGCTATGACGTGCTCGTGCTTGCTGTTGGCGGTGTAACAAACTTCGCCGGTGTTGCAGGCGCGGCGCAGTTTTCACTTCCCTTTCGCAAGATTGCGCACGCCGATGCGTTACGGCAACGGATGGTTGAAGCTCTTGACGCGGTGCCGCCTGATTTGCCACCGCAGGACGTTCGCAGTGCGCTGACGTTTGCGATCGTCGGCGCTGGCGCCAGTGGCGCTGAGCTTTCCACAAAGATGGCCGATTTATTGCGTGACGCTTTTGAGCGTCGCGCGTTGCGTGGCGAACCGCGCATTCTGTTGATCGAGATGGGTGACAAAGTTGTTCCCGGTATGGGTGAAGAGATTCGCGCCTTCGTGGAAAGCGCGTTGCAGGAGTCACGCGTCGAACTGCACACGCTGACGAGAGTCTTACGTGTTACAGAGAACAGTGTGACTGTCGAGCACAACGGCGCGCAGACGGAAATCAAAACAGCGGCAGTGGTTTGGACCGGCGGCGTGTTAATGAACCCGTTGATACAAAAGCTGAAGGCAGACAAAACTGAGCGCGGTTTATTGCGCGTCAAACCGACGCTTCAGCTGGTGGGCCACGATAACGTGTTTGCGTTGGGTGACATCGCCTTTTTTCCTGACGCTACACCGACACTCGCGGGCACGGCACAACTTGCATTACAACAAGCCCGTCTCGCCGCCCGCAACCTAAAGTCGCTGATCGCCGGCGATCCACTTCATACAAAACACTTCGAAGAACTTGGCGAAGCGGTTAGCCTGGGAACTGAGCGAGCTGCCGTACTGGCCGGAGGCAAAACGTTTGGTGGACCACTCGCGCGCCAGGCGCGCTTTGCCATGTACACATCGCGTTTACCGACCTGGCATCATCGTCTGCGCGTGGGCGCGAGTTGGTTTTTTGAAGGCACAGCCCCGCGGCCTCTATTGCCGCTTGGAATTCAGAGGTAGTCGTGACCGGGCGAGCGCGGGATTCCAAACGAATCATAGTTTCCGCCACCTTTGCGGCATTCAGCATTCTCCTGTTGTCCTGCGCGAGTCCGTCGAGTAACAACCAACCACTGAATCTCAACCAGCACGACGCCGCGGCAGCATCACCTGAGCCCTCTTCGTCTGCAACTCAAACTCCAATCGCTGGTCAACCTCCTGCGAGCCAGGCTTCCGAAACTCCACCGCCGGAAAACACCGAACCTGCCGCCGACACAACGCTGGCTGGTAGCTATGTTGGCAGACTAAAACTGATCATTCCGGTTCAGGGCGTGCGGCCGGATCAATTGCAGGACACGTTCATGGATGCGCGGACCGAAGGCCGGGTCCATGACGCCATCGACATTCCAGCTCCCGCCGGGACGCAGGTGCTCGCGGCCGCCGACGGCGAGATTGCCAAACTTTTTCAAAGTGAGCGCGGGGGCACAACCATCTACCAATACAGCAACGACAAGAGATTGGTTTTCTACTATGCGCATCTGCAACGCTACGCCGACGGCCTGGCGCCGGGAAAATTTGTGCGCCAGGGCGAGGTCATCGCTTTCGTTGGCGACACGGGAAACGCGGGCGCCGGAAACTATCATCTACATTTCTCAATCTCCGTCATTCCCAACCCAACCCGCTACTGGGAAGGCACGAACATCAATCCTTATCCACTGCTAAGAAATGGCCGATAGTTCAGAGTCCAACCTTCAGGTTGCCGGTCACGCCGGCAATCAAGATCAAAGCAATCGCGCACGTGCTGGAGTCTCGAGGTTGGGAAGGGCGGCTTGCCCCCGCCCGGCTGGAGAGCCACTCAATCTGAGCGGGGGCAAGCCGCCCTTCCCAACCATGAGCTTTTGGTTCTTGAGTGTTTCAGTATCTAACAAGGAAGCCCGCTAAAGTCTTCTCGACACCGTTCGCTAATCGTGCAAGCACAGTTGCCGGAGTGTGGATTTCAATGCGAACAAGACGGCGCACCACCCGCCATTTGCGTGGGAACGCTCGTTGCTACAGGTTGGCGCAAAGACGAGTATGGCCGTGCTTTAACTGGCGTCAGCAAATGGCCAACTCCGAACACAAAGGAATGAAAAACATGAAGAACATTCGTAATTTAACTCTCGGCGTGATTGTCACGCTGCTGCTTATCACCGTAGCAGGTTGTGTGACCGAGCCTGCTAGCAATTCCAACAGCGCAAGTCCATCGCCGTCCGCATCACCTTCGCCCTCCGCGACAGTTCGCAGCGCGCTTGAGGTTCCGGTGACCTTGCCGGTGCTGGATGCGCTGCTTTCTGACGATGCCTTCCGCGCGAAAGTGAAATCACAGGTCGCACTCAGCGACACCGAAATAACTCAACTGCAGAAAATGGCCGCGGAAGAAGTTGCCAAACTGCGGCAAGCGAATGCTGAAGATCAAACTGGGAGCGCGGAGGAATCGCGGCAACGCGCGGCCGAAGCGATACGCGGCGCCGTCGGGGAAGAAAAGGCCCAACAGCTTTTCGCGCTGGCCCGCTACTACTGGGTGAAGGGCAGCGACGCATCGGCCTCTGACAAAACCGTTGAAAGTTCAAGCCCAGCCGCGCCAAACGCAGTTCCAAAAGACACGCGTGTCGTTGTAAACATTCCCGCCTATCGCATGGACGTTTTTCGTGAAGGCGAACTGGTAAAGTCGTACAAGATCGGCATTGGTTACCCTGAATTTCCTTTACCGACGGGAATGCGAAAAGCACAAAGCATCATCTTCAATCCCACCTGGACACCACCCGACGAACCCTGGGTCGCAAAAATGAAGAATGTTAGCGTCGGTGAGAAGGTTGAGGCCGGCAGCAAACTAAATCCGCTTGGCCCAATTAAGATTCCGATTGGTTTGCCCTCGTTGATCCATGGAGGCAAATCGCCGGCGAAGTTAGGAACATTTGCTTCGCATGGCTGCGTTGGCTTAACCACGCCGCAAGTGCAGGATTTTGCGAAAGTGCTGGCTCAAACTTCGGGAACAGAACTTTCAGACGCTCTTATGCAGTCGCATCTGAAAGACAAGACGCAGACGAAGGTAGTGAAGTTGGACCATCCCGTGCCGGTGGAGCTGCGGTATGAAACGATTGTGGCGGAAGATGGCAAGCTGCACATCTACAAAGACGTTTACGATCAGGATTCAAACACTGAAGAAAATCTGCGTGCGGTGCTGCAGGCAAACGGCATCAGCATGCAAGACCTGAGCGAAGCCGAGCGCACGCAGGTTTTGAGCGCGCTCAACGCTATGTCGCAGCATCCACAAAGCGCACCGGCCGCGAAGGCCGCAACTACAGCTCCATCTCCATCAACTGGTATGAATTCAACTACGAACAAAGCAGAGAAAAAGGCTGCCGTAGCAAAGACCAAACCGATCGCGAAAAATCAAAAGGAAGTTGTGATTGAAATAGCAGCGCTAAAAGGCAAGGGCTATCCGGTGGCAACTAATCTTGACACTGGTGCCGGCAAACCGCCGGTACTGCCGGCGGTTAGAAAAGGCTAGGCAGCGCTGGCGGCTTCGCAGGAATCGAGTTCGGGTGCTTGTTCAATCGGAGCGCCGGCTTCGCCAAAATACGGACGATCATTCTCAATCGCTTCGAAATATTCCTCGATGCGATTAAGAATTTCATCAACCGAATGTGAGTGATAAAGCGAAGTGCGGAACAGCGCGCCACCTTGCAGGCCCCGCGTAAACTGACCAGCGAGTTGCTTCATGCGATTGATGGCTGGTGTCACAGGCATGTCTTCGCGCAGCATGTCGAAATATTCATGCAGGATCGCGCGTTTGTCAGCGAGCGTCGGCTGAAAGATTTCCCGCCCATTCATCACATCTTCAATCTGCCGGAAGATCCAGGGGTTGGCCATTGCGCCCCGCCCAATCAAAACGCCATCGCAACCTGTCTCGCGAAAGCGGGCAAACGCCTGGACAATCGTCATCACGTCGCCGCTGCCTGATACCGGCACGCTGACAGTTTCCTTTATCTGCTTTACCAGGTCCCAATTCGCGAGACCGCGATAACCCTGTTCCCTAGTTCGACCGTGCAGGGCGATGTGTTCGACGCCGCATGCTTCGGCGAGTTTTGCCGTTTCGACGGCGTTGATGGTGTGGTCGTAAAAACCGGCGCGAATTTTTATCGTCAGCGGAATCTTGATCGCCTTCTTAATCTCTTTGAGAATTGTTTCCAGCCGTGAATGATCTTTCAGCAAGCCTGAACCGCCGCCATGCTTCACAACCTTCGGCGCCGGACAGCCGCAGTTGATGTCGAGAACGTCGGCGCCAATTTCTTCCGCCATCTCCGCTGCCATACGCATGCGTTCCACCTGCCCGCCAAAAATCTGCACCGCAAACGGCCGCTCGTCTTCGTAAAAACGCATCTGCCTTTTTGATTTGGGATTGCTGCGCGTCAAGCCTTCGACGGAGATGAACTCGGAAACGCTCAAGCCCACGCCGCCGCGACGCTTGAGCAAACGGCGAAATGACACGTCGGTCACACCTGCCATCGGCGAGAGGATCAGCGGCGGACTAATCGCGATGTCGCGAATTTTGAATGGTTTGATTTCCGGTGTCATTTGTTTGACTAGACTCTAACTAATGTCTCCGCCGGTGGACAAGTACGCTGCGAACAGTAGAAAAAGGGACAAGCCATTATTGGGTTCAGAAAATAGCTTCGATAGATGCCTCACTCACGAGTTCATAAAACGTGGCTGCTTCCTTTCGGGATGTCTGACGAGTGTTGGGAAGGGAAAGAACGCGCACCGTGGTGATCTTGTCACGCCGGGTGAGGGTGATTTCGTCGCCGGCTTTCACAGCGTGCGACGACTTGGCAACGCTGCCATTGACGGAAGCCCGGCCAGCATCACAAAGACTTTGCGCAAGAGTACGTCGGGAACAAAGGCGACTTGCTTTGAGGAAGAGATCGAGGCGCATGACTTCAGTTTCAAGTTCCAAGTCTCAAGTTTCAAAGGCACCGGGACTTGAAACCTGAGACTTGGAACTTGAAACTTATTACGGTTTCGGAAAAATTCCGAGCAGCTTGCCCTTCTTCTTCTCGGGAGGCTTCGAGCTGGTGCCTGTTTGCACGTCAGCGTTGTCCGCCATCTTTTGCGGGTCCAGTTTCAAGAGTGGCGCAACCGACTGGCGGTAGTTTTCTGAAATCTTTATGTACGCTTCAGTGCGCAGGTTCTGAAGGTAGTCCTCGCGCTGTTTGCTTGTTCGCTCCATAGTGATCGCTTCGCGCACCTGGTTCTCATTAAATGTCACGGTGGTGGCTGCCACGGTGCGTTCGTCGACACGGAAAATTTGATACCCATCGTTACTGCGCAGCGGCTCGCTGATGCCGCCAACCTTGACGTCTTTGACAGCGCCGGCAATATCGTCTCGCAAACTCGGCATTTCAAATGCGCCCACTTTCCCTTTCGTTTGCGGAGCAACGCGAACGCCATTCGCTTCGCGCTCGGAATTGGCAATGGCGACGGCGGCAAAGTCTGCGCCTGCGCGTAACTGGGCTACGAGCTGCAGAGCTTTAGCTTTCACCTCGGCTTCGTTTTTTCCGGCGGAACTCAGAAAAATCTCGGAAAGGCTAACACTTTCAGGTTTGCGAAACTTATCCTGATGCGTCTGAAAATACTTTTTTAACTCATCAATCGTCAGACCGAAGAAGATCTTGCGATCGACTTCCTGCTGAATGACAGCCTGCTTCATCATTTCAACGCGCATGGTTTGTCGCGTTGCCACCGGATCGACACCGCTTTCGCGCATGGCTGCGTCCAACTTTTCCACCGAGGTAATGCCCTGATCTTTTGCCACTTCCAGCATGCGCTTGTTGATCTCAGCTTCAACGTCGCTTGAAAGATCGAGTTCCTTCCCTCGCTGCATCAGAAGCTGTTCGTTGATCAAGGTGGCAATAAGTTCTGACTGCCGCTTGTTGACTTCGTCGCTGGCCTGTTGTTCCGTCATCCCCTGCTGCTTTAGCGCTTCAATGCGTTCTTTGGATTCGCGCCGCAGCATCGAAAGCGTGATGACGTCGTCGTTGACCTGGGCAATGACTTCATCAACAACCTGGAGTTCACCTTCCTGCGCCAACGTTGGGGCTGGATTGCAAATCAGAATGCAGAATATGAAGAGGCCCGCAATGGCGAGGGAAATAAACTTGGATTTCACAGTATTACTCCTTAAAAAGTCAGTAGTGGATTATCAGTGTCCCGGTTGTCAGTAGTTAGTGGTCAGTTGTCTGTTGCTGGTTGCTCCAAAGACCGGGCATTGAGCCGTAGATTTGAGCACAGAGTGGTCACTTCCAACAAACTAAGGTCGCCTGTTACTCCAACTGACCACTAACTTCCAACTACTGACTATTGCTTAATCTGCTCGAGCACGCCACGCAGCAGGTCCAGCACCTGATCCTCTTCTTCGTCAGTCAAACCCAGGCGCAGCACGCCGCTGGGCGTGAATGTCCGGGCCTCGCGGGCGCCTACGAACGCCATCAGCTTTTCCGCCGAAACGCGCGCCTTCTCGCTAAACTTTACCGCCACGCCGTCGCTCGTCTTATCTATCGACAGAATGCCAACACTTTCCGCCAGCAGGCGCAAACGCGCGTAACCAAACAGTTGTTCTACCGACTCAGGCAAGCGTCCATAGCGATCGCGAATCTCTTCGCGAATGTTTGCCAGCGCCTCGTCATCACGAGCTGAAGACACGCGTTTGTAAGTCCGCAGTCGTTGGCCCATATCGTTTATGTAGTCGTCGGATATCGCGACGTCGACGCCCAGATTTATCGTGACGCTGGTTTCATCTTCCACTACTTCACCGCGCAGTTCCGCAACCGTGCGTTCCAGCATCTGCGTGTAAAGATCAAAACCGAGCGCATCCATGTGTCCCGATTGCTGGCCGCCGAGTAGATTTCCGGCGCCGCGCAATTCCAAATCCAAAGCCGCAATGCGAAACCCGGCGCCCAGATCTGAAAATTCACGAATGGCTGCCAGGCGTCGTTTTGCAATCGGTGTCAATTCAAGTTCACCGGGAATAAGGAGATAAGCGTACGCGCGACGATTTGATCGGCCCACGCGACCGCGCAACTGGTAGAGTTGAGAAAGACCATACTGTTCGGCGCGGTTTATGATAATGGTGTTCGCGCGTGGGATGTCTATGCCGTTCTCGATTATGGTCGTGGCCACCAGCGCGTCGTACTTAAACTCAATGAAATCGAGCATCACGCGCTCCATCTCTTTTTCGTTCATCTTGCCATGACCAACGGCCAGCCGCGCCTGCGGCACTAGTCGCTGCACCAGGGCGGCGATAGTTTCAATTGTCTCGACGCGATTATGAATGAAGAACACTTGCCCGCCGCGGCCCAACTCGAGTTCAATCGCCGACTTGATCACGTTTTCTGAAAACTGGACCACCTGCGTTTGAATTGCCAAACGATCGCGCGGTGGCGTTTCAATTAAAGACATGTCGCGCAAGCCGCTCAGCGACATGTTGAGCGTGCGCGGTATCGGCGTCGCCGAAAGCGTTAACACATCAACGCGCTTCTTAAGTTGTTTCAATCTCTCCTTGTGAGCCACGCCGAAGCGCTGTTCTTCATCGACCACCACAATGCCCAGCTCTTTGAAGCGCACGTCTTTCGACAATAGGCGATGCGTGCCAATGACGACATCTATTTCGCCGGCCTCGACGCGTTTGGCGATTTCCTTTTGTTCTTTTGGCGAACGAAAACGCGAAAGCAATTCGATCTTCACCGGAAAGGGCGCGAAGCGACCGCGAAAAGTGTCGAAGTGCTGGTAGGCAAGCACGGTCGTCGGTGTCAAAATCGCAGCCTGCTTCCCTTCCATCACTGCTTTGAAAGCCGCGCGCATTGCCACTTCAGTTTTGCCATAGCCCACATCGCCGCATAACAAGCGGTCCATCGGCGTAGGTTGTTCCATGTCCTGCTTGACGTCTTCAATCGCGGTTTCCTGATCTGGTGTCAGCACAAACTCAAAGCCATCTTCAAACTCGCGCTGCCAGGGCGTGTCGGCAGCGAATGCATAACCGCCCACCAACTTTCGCTCGGCGTAAAGTCGCAAAAGCTCGTCGGCCATGTCGCGCATGGCGCGCTTTGCTTTTGCCTTTGTTTTCTGCCAACCAAGTCCGCCCAAACGATCCAACGTGGGCTGATGTCCTTCGGCGCTTGAATAGCGCTGCACCAGGTCCAACCGTTCAACCGGCACATAGAGCTTTGCGTCTTCCGCGTAATACAGCAGCATGAACTCGCCACTGCGCGTGCCCAGATCGAGAGTCTGCAAACCACCGAAACGTCCTATGCCGTGATCGACGTGAACGACAAAATCGCCTGGTTTCAGATCGCGAAAGTCTGAAAGAAAAGCTGCAGTCCGGAATTTTTTCTTCTTCCTGCCGTCTGACGTCTGTCGTCTGCCGTCCTGGGCCACTCCGCGTCGCTCGATCGTGTGTACGCCCGCTTCGTCAAACAGGTCCACCTCCACGTGAACCAACAGTTGCGAGGCAGGCATTTCAAAACCACTGCTGAGCCGGCCGACCGTTACGAGCGTTTGCGCAGTCGTCACTGTTTCAGTCGCTTCTTCGACTGACCAAAGACGCGCCTCAATCTCGTATTCACCAAGGATTTCGGTAACACGTTCGGCGACTCCTAAACTCGGCATGACAAACATGGTCGTCGTGCCGTTTTCTCGGGCACGGTTCAGATCTGACGCCAGATTCGCGAGCCGCCCGTGATACTTCAACGCAGATTGCGTCTTCCATTCAACTTCAGGCGCCTGCTCTGTCGGGGGAAAAAGAAACAAGGGCGCGCGCGCGTTTCGTGCGTGACCGACTTGGACCTTCGGAGCTTCCGCATCAAGCGCCATTGCCTGATCAAGTTCAGCGGCGGCGCGACCCAGCATGCGTAGCTCGACGCGCTGTAGTCCATCTAGTTTGGCTCGCAGTTCTTCTGCTGAGAGATAGAGTTCTTCAGGCTTCAGCGCGATGTCGTCGGCCGCGTCGGTCTCGGCAAAACGGTCGGCAAGCGTTTGATAAACTTCACCGAGGTACGCGTCGACCGCGGACGGCTCATCGACAACCAGCACAGCGTTCTTCAAGTAGTCAAAAACAGTCGCATTTCTTTCGTGCAGAATCGGCATCAACCATTCCCATCCAGCAAAGCTTTCCGCTTCGTCGGCAAAAACCGTGCGGTCGCGCAGAGCGCGCGCGTAACGGTCGTCAGCCCAACGTTCGCGAGCGACATAGGCCCACTCCCTGAAGTCTCGCGGCCGAACGACCAGCTCGCGCATCGGAACAATTTCAAATTCGCTCAACTGATTGGTGGAGAGTTGTGTTTCGGGATCAAAAGCGCGGATGGAGTCGATTTCGTCGCCAAAAAATTCGATGCGCACCGGTTGTTGCTGACCGGGCGACCAAACGTCGAGAATACCCCCGCGCATGGAAAACTCGCCGACTGCGCCAATCGGATCTTCACGCACATAGCCGGCAGCCACCAATTGCTCGACCAGCTCTTCCGGCGCCTGGGTCTCGCTTCGCTTCAATAAGGCGCCGGCCTCCGCAATTTCTTCAGGTGTTACCGTGAAGCGCGACAATGCACGCGCCGTGAGCAACACAAAATCCCGGCCTCCATGTGCCAGACGCCACAACGTCAGCGCTCGTCGCTCAAGAGTGTCGGGATGCGGTGAAGAACCCGCATATGGATCGCTTTCGGAAGCCGGCAAGAGCAGCACTTCCTGATTGCAGCTTTGTTTGCCTGCCAGCGCGCAATACCAGAAGCGCAGGTCCTCTTTCCATGCCTCCAAGTCGCGGTTCGCCTGCGTGACAATTGCAAAAAGTCTTCCCGTTTCGCGCTGGAGCATCGCCAGCGCCAACGCGCGAGCGGAACCGGCCACCAGACCACTGATGGAAATCACCCGCGCGCCGCGATTGATCTCGGCGACGGCACGCTTGAACTCCGGTGTTTCAGTAACCGAGTTAAGCGCGCGTCTTAGACTTGATGTTTGCAGTGTTGTGCTCAATTCTGCCTTTGCGCCCTCCCTCACGGTCGGGCTACTGCCCCGCTGCTTTCTGCCTACTGCCTACTGCCTACTGCCTTCTGCCTACTGTCCTTTCATCCGCTCAATAATCGCGCTGGTCGATGCGCCTTCAATAAATGGCAAACTAACCACACGCCCACCCGCTGCTTCAACTTCCTCGCGACCGTGAATTTCATCCAGATCATAGTCGCCACCTTTGACGAGCACGTCAGGTAGCAATTGTGTGATCAATGCGCGTGGCGAGATGTCGTCGAAGATTGTTACGTAATCTACCTGACGGATAGCGGCCAGAATCTCAGCACGCTCACCTTCATTTGTAATTGGACGCCCCTCGCCTTTTAGTTCACGCACGGTGCGGTCGCTGTTGATTGCCACCAGAAGCACATCGCCTAACGCGCGCGCTTCTGCCAGGTAACGCACGTGGCCCACGTGCAACAAGTCAAACACGCCGTTAGTAAAAACGAGGGTTTTGCCGGCCGCGCGCAGACCTTGGCGCACTCCGAGCAATTCATCCGGGCTCAGAATCTTTTGTTTCATAGAATCTATAACAATCTAGCATGAGGCGCTGTGCTAGGCTAAATCGGAGCGGGGGAAGCCCGCCTTCCTAACCTGGAGCTGATCAAACTTGAGTTGCAGATTCCTGATAGCCGCCTTTCCAGCTCATCCTTGGCGGTCCAATAGCAGTCTCTCAGGTTAGGAAGGTGGGCTTGCCCCCGCTCTTGCTTCGCTTTACGATGCATCGCATGTCTGTGCTATTCATCGAAGAGAATGATCAAACTCGCGCGCGCGCGGAGCACCTTGCGGCGCTGCGGGCGCTGGTTGGCAACGTCTATCCCAACAAGTTCGAACGCAGTGAAGTGGTTGAGCCTGGCAAGGAAGACACGATCACTGAAGTGGTGGAAAAGTATCGTGGCTTTCAACCGGAGTCCCCCGAGGGCGGCCGCCCGGCCACGGAAGCAATCGAGCTTGCCAACCAGCAATTGAACGCCACAACAGTTCGCTTAGCTGGTCGCATCGCGTCGCCGCCGCGCGTAATGGGCAAGGCCGCGTTTGTGCATCTGTCCGATGGTTCCAGCCGCTTGCAGATTTATGTGAAGCGTACCGATGTTGCCGGCGTTTGTAACGATGCAGTGGGCGGCGAAGTCGATGGCTGGGAACTTTTCAATCTACTCGACCACGGCGACTTCATCGGCGTCGAAGGCTATTTGTTCATCACTAAAACTGGCGAACTTTCGGTGCACGTGCAGAAATTGCAGTTTCTGGCGAAGGCACTATTGCCGCTGCCTGACAAGATGCACGGTATTCACGATCCGGAAATCCGTCAGCGGCAGCGCTATGCGGATTTGATTGCCGGCAGTTTGAAACTGGAACGCGAGCCAGATGAACTAACGCCGCGTGAAGTCTTCGAGCTTCGTTCAAAAATTGTGGCGGAGATGCGCCGCATTCTTGAAGACCACGGCTACATTGAAGTGGAGACGCCGATGCTAACGCCGTTGGCCACCGGCGCGGCTGCCCGTCCTTTCAAGACACATCACAATGCGCTTGACATCGATCTCTACGCGCGCATCGCGCCGGAGCTTTATCTCAAGCGATTGCTGGTGGGTGGTTTCGAGAAGGTTTACGAACTCAACCGCAACTTCCGCAACGAAGGCGTTTCCACGCGCCACAATCCGGAATTCACAATGCTCGAGTTTTATTGGGCGTACGCAGATGTGAACCAGATGATGGATTTCTGCGAAAGCATGCTGCGCGCTGTCGTGTTCAAGGCGCTTGGCCATACCCATGTAAAGTTTGGCGAGTATGACCTCGATTTTTCACGACCGTTCGAACGTATCTCAATGCGGAATAGCGTTGCCAAAGTAGTTGGCGAAGGGAACGTGACCGACGAGAATCTTTTGCACTTGTTTGAGCAGCACGTTGAACCGCAGCTCATTCAGCCAACGCTGATTTTCGACTTTCCCAAACCGATCTCACCCTTGTCGAAAGCTTCGCCCACAGATCCGATGGTGGCCGAGCGTTTCGAGCTATACATTGCCGGCATGGAATGCGCGAATGGTTTTTCGGAATTGAACGATCCGGTTGAGCAGTATGAACGATTCAAGGAGCAGATGCAGCAGCGTGAACGGGGCGACGAAGAGGCGATGCTGATGGACGAAGACTACATCCGCGCGCTGTCGTATGGCATGCCGCCCGCCGCCGGTATTGGTATCGGCATCGACCGCTTCGTGATGCTGGTCACCAACCGCCAATCAATTCGCGACGTGATCTTATTTCCGCATTTAAGGCCGGAACGAAAGCAAACCGAGACCATTGGGGCCGCAAATCAAGATGCCGAAGACATGCCGCCTTCAGGCGGCTAGCCCACAGGGCTTTCTCTTTGCCGAAGCGCCAAAGGCGCGAAATGTAAAAGCCTGGGCCAACGGCCCAGGATCTCGCCAGACATAATCGAAGCGCTGAAAGCGCGAAATTCAATCAATCCCAAACGTAACGTTCGTCATAGTTAATACCGTAGCTCTCAAGGAACTTTCGGTACTCATCCTGAAACGTCACACGCTGATGATGAATTCTCTGCCTGGCGATGTAACGCTTCAAAGTCGGAACCTGTGACTGCCCGATCGAAAAAGCTCCATAGCCTCGCTGCCACTGAAATTTTCTGAAAGCGAGGCCCTTCGTCTTGATCCATTTTGATGAATCGGTCTTTACCTCCTCGACCAACTCGGCAATGTTGATTGTCCGTGCGAGGGAGAACAGGATGTGGACATGATCGTCAAAGCCGCCAATGGTAAGTGATGGCGACTTTAGTGCTTTGAAAATCGAGGCCATGTAGGGATGTAATTCTTTTTCTATCTCAGGAGTAATGAACGGCCATCGGTTCTTGGTGCTAAAAATGAGGTGAACGAGGACAGACGACAATGATTGAGGCATCTCTTGGTTTCCTTTCTCGTTATTTCGCGCCTTCAGCGCTAGTAACGGAGGTTAACCTTTCCTGGGCCGTTGGCCCAGGCTTCTGCATTTCGCGCCCTTGGCGCTTTGATGCAAGATTCCTTGTGAGATGCGATTAACGAGGAGGAAGAGATTATTGCTTGAGACGAGGAACAAGTGACCGGTTATCTGAAGTACCAAACGCGATAATCGTCCCGCCGAAACCGACGGCCCAACCGTGAGTGCTGTCGGAAAAGAAAAGTCGTTCCAGGGTATTGTTCGTCTCGCTGCGCTCGCTGGTCCAATGTGTGCCGCCGTCCGTGGTGTGCAACACAACTCCTTCAGCACCGACTGCCCAACCTTCGGCTGCGTCCAGGAATTTCACATCAAACAAATCATTTTCGACGCCGGAGTTTTGTGACTGCCATGAACGACCGCCGTTGATAGTGCGATAGATCGCGCCGTTACTACCCACAGCCCAACCCAATCGCCTTTCAACAAACGAGGCGGCGTTGAATCGAACGTTGGTCGTAGGCAAGCGTGCATGTTGCCAACTCTCGCCACCGTCAGAAGTTTGCAGAATGGTTGCGCCGGCTCCGACCAGCCAACCGTTGCTTTCGTCAATGAAATCTCCGCCCAACAGCAGGAAGCGCGCGGGTGCCTGCAATCTGGTCCAGGTCTCGCCCGTGTCATGAGTTGTGTAAACCGTCCCTGCTTCCCCGAAAGCCCAGCCACGCCCGGCCCCGGTGAAAATGGCCCGCATGATGCGCGCATTGAGGTCGACGCCGTGCATGTTCACGCGTTTCCAATGCTCGCCACTGTCCGCGGTCGTCATCAGGTAAGCGCGCGGTTCATCATTTGATTTCAGGTCGTAGATGTTTCGTTCACAAACGATGACACCGGTTAGCTCGTCTGCAAAATAAATGTCGCGAATTGCGTCTTCGCTAGGATGGACCAGGCTGCGCCAGTGAGCTCCACCATCAGTCGTAGCCAACAAGGTGCCGCGGCTGCCCGCCACCCAGCCGCGATTTTGATCCAAAAAGAAAACTGAATGCAGCCAGGCCATCGAGCTGGTTCGTTGCTTTTGCCAAGCGCCGTTTGAGGCGAAAACGCTTGAAGAGCAGACAGCAGACAGCAAGCAGCAAACAGCAAAAACTCTAATATGCCTGGGGCCTGTTGAAATATTTCGGGTCATCGAAATCTGCAACCTTCGCTGGGTTAAGCGCTTGCTGTTTACTGTCTGCTAATCACTGTTTGCTATTTAGGGAAAGATTCCCCCCGTGAAAATTCGCGCGAAGCTAAGAATTGGGAAGAAGGTCATGATCTTCTGGAAGCTCTTCAACTTGTTGCCAGGTACGATCACCTGATCGCCCGGAACCAGGTAAGTCACATCGGGAGCTTTGCCCTTGTAGATTGCCGAGACGTTCACCGCAATTGGTTTTAGGTTGCCATCCGCCTGGCGGCGCAACACCACAACCTTGCTGCGGTCGCCTGTTTGCAGCACACCACCCGCCTCACCCAGCGCTTCGGTCACGGTCAGGCGATGGCTCATCAAACGAATTCCCGGTTGGGCCACGTCACCGATGACGCTATAGCGGTATGACGAAGCCTTATCGAGCGAGACTGACACCTGCGGATCGATTATGTATTCGTCATAGCTCTTCTTGATCGCTTCGGCCACTTCGTCAACAGTCTTACCGTTAACGAAAATTCCGCCCGGGATGAGCGCTAGCGAGATGCGACCGCTCGGCGGAATGATAATTCCCGAACGCGAATAACGATCTTGTCCAAACACGCTGACTGAAACAACATCTTCCGGCCCGAGACGATAAGTGTTGAAAAAGTTGTTGTAGTAAGGAACTACGGCCGCTTCTTCTGAAGCCTGTTCGTGCCGGTTGGCCTGTGTGTCAGCGGGTACGTCCGTTGGTTTGTCCGCGGTTTTGTTACCGCTGGCCGGCGTGTCGGAAACCAGAACGTCATCGAGCGAATCAGTGGGCTTCGTCGCCGTGTCCGCTTTCGGTTTCACTTCTTCCGGCTCGCTACCCCGCTTTCCCTGCCGCTTGGTTGCGTCAGAACTATTCGCTTCGGGCGTTTTATCTTCCGAAGTTTTAGTAGCAAACCGTTGCCGCGTCTTAGTCGTTGCCGTGTCTGGCGTGTTGCTTGCCACGGCGGGCGTTTGTGCAAACACACCTGCGGTGGACGACGCCAGCAGTGCGGCGCTTAGCAGGCTAACTAAAACTTTGTTAAGTGACTTCATACAAACCTCCAGGGCGATTGAACAACCTCAGCGACCACGACCAAACAGAATGATCTTTATCGTCTCGAAAAGAATTATTGCGTCGAGCATCAAGCTCTGGTTCTTGATGTAGTAAAGATCGTATTGCAACTTTTGCCGCGCATCTTCAACCGATGCGCCGTAGGGATACTTAATCTGGGCCCAGCCGGTCAGACCCGGCGCAATCAGGTGACGCTGTTCGTAATAGGGAATTTCTTCCGCGAGCTGCGCAACAAAATGCGGCCGCTCGGGACGTGGACCAACGAAATCCATTTCGCCGCGCAGGATATTCCAAAACTGTGGTATCTCATCGATGCGCAACTTGCGAATGATCTTGCCGACGCGCGTGGTGCGGTCGTCATCTTTGCTGGCCCACACCGGTCCTGCTTTTTCCGCGTCCACGCTCATGGAACGAAATTTCATCACCTTGAAAGGTCGCCCGTTTTTTCCAACGCGTTCCTGCTGGTATAGAATTGGGCCGGATGATTCGAGCTTGATTATCAGGGCAGTCACCAGCGCGATGGGCAGCGATAACAGACCGCCAACGAAAGCCACCAGTCTATGAACGACCAGGCGTGCGATACCGGAAATTCGGGCTTGCCTGCCGCGGCTGGAAAAAATCAGCCAGGACGGTCGGATCATGCTTAGCGATACACGTCCCGTTACGCGTTCGTAAAACGATGCGCCTTCTTCAATGTTCACGGTTCCGGCCAAGCTCAATTGCAACAACTCCGCAGTAGGTAGTTGGCCGCGCCGTTCCCCCATTGCCACCACAATGCGATCGATATTTTCGCGTCGCACTACTTCATCGAGATCGGACGTCAAACCAATCACGCGCGGGTTGATCAGACTCTTGCCAAGCAATTCCGGATCAGTGCCAACGAAGCCCGCGATGCGATAGCCGGCATCTGGGCGCTCAAGCATTTCCCGCGCTACCTCAACAGCCAATTGTCCTGAACCCACGATCAAGATCTTTTCGCCAAAGTCAGGATGGCCCAGCAGCCAATGGATCGATATGCGCCAGCCCACCATCAGTCCCAGGGCCAGGGGCAACGCGATAACAGAAATGCCGCGGCCGAGCATCAATTGCGGAAACGCATAGAACGCAAGCGCCAATGCAACCCAGGCAAGGCCCAACGCCTGCACCAGTCGCAATACCAACTCGCGCCGGTCATGCATGATGACAAAATCGTAGAGGTCGAAAAGATAGAACGTCGCCAAACAGAACAAGGTCGCCAGTGCGGCTTTTAGAAAGCCCTGCCGCAGCATCAGTTCGTAGTAAGAATCTTCAGTCCCCAAACGCAAATAGACCGCACTGATTATCGCGCCGAAGACGACCGCCGCCTCGGCAAGCAATAACAGAATGGTGCGGACATTTGCGCGTGATGCTCTCAACTTGCGATTGCCACCTCTTCTTCATCTTCCATCTCTGAAACCAAACGCAGTCTTTCTTCTCCAGCTGACAGTCTGGGTGACCGGTAATTACGTTTCTGGTAGTAGTAAGCGCCGGATTCGAGTTCTTCATCGGCGCGATTCAAAACAACACCGAGCATCCGTTCGCGCGGCAGTTGTTCCAATAACTTGTCAACCATCGCATAGCGCGTCTTGCCGGCACGAACCACCAGCAGCGCGCCATCTGCGCGGCTGATCAGCACGTTTGCGTCGGTAAAGATTCCGAGCGGCGGCGCGTCAATGATGATGAAGTCAAACAGCCGGCGCGCTTCCGCAATCACGCCCGCGAACGTAGGTCCCGATAGCAACTCAGCAACGTCGTCACGCGCCTGACCACCCGGCAACAGGTAAAGTCCGGCCGGATCGAGTCGCACGATGGCATCGCGCAGGCGCAGCTCGCCGCCCAGTACTTCTGAAAGTCCACGCGGCGCGTCGATTGCCAAATATTCGGTCGCGCATGGTTGACGCAAATCGCTGTCAATGACTAGCGCCTTCACATCTTCTGATTGTGCCAACAGCCAGGCGAGATTCAAGGCAGTTAAAGTTTTGCCTTCGCCCATGTCCGCGCTGGTGACAACGAAGGTGCGCATCTGCTCGCGCTCGCCTGCTTGCAGCACGCGCGTGCGCAACGAACGAAACTGTTCGCAATAGGCAGAACGCGGTTGAGTGATGGCCACGAGATGAGGCTCGACGCGCGCAGCGTCCACGTCATAAGAGACGAGGCTGCTAACGCGCGCCGGCCTGGCAGCGTTCAAAGTTGCCCCAACAGCACGCGATGCTTCGCCGGTAGGGAGTGCCGTCCCACCAGCCGCATACGCAGTGTGCGCAGTGAACGCTGAACTGTTCATCGCATCTTCCGTCCGGTTCAGGATGGAAGAAACGCTGAAGAGCTCTTCTTCGATCTGCTGCGCCGAGGGGACGAGGCGATGAGTGCGACTGTCGTCGCGATATGTTGAACTCGATGGCTGTGGCTCAAAGACAACGGCGGACCCGTCGGTGCCTGAGCGTTTCAAAGCGTCGTAAACTCTGCCCATGTGGTTCTCCTTCTTTACACGTCCGACAAACTTAAGTTTGTCGAACGCTCGACTTCACCGGCGGCCCAGAGTTCCGCACGGCCCGCCGCAGAAAAAATTCGTGCCGGTGACTCATTTTCTTCACCGGTCTGAAGTCCCCAATCCAACCGCGGCAACATGTCGAAACTTTCCGCGACTTCTTCAATGATCGAGCGACCAATGGTCAGCTCGCCGGCGGCGTATCCCGCCAGCAATACGTTGTCGCAGATGTTGTTTATGTTGCGCGGGATTCCTTCGGTGCAGCGATAGATATAATCAATCGCTTCGCGGGAAAAAATGTCGGTGCGCTCCGCGCCACTGGCGAGCAGTCGCGAGGTTATGTAGCGATCAGTTTCTTCAACATTTGGCAACGCCTTGATGACGCAGCGCAGCGCCACACGCTGTTTTAATTGACGCAGATCGGGATAGTTCAATACGCTGCGCAACTCCGGCTGGCCGGTCAAAACTATTTGCAGTTGCTTGGCCGTGTCGGATTCGAAGTTTGAAAGTAGCCGAATCTCCTCGAGCACCGCCGGCGACAACCCCTGGGCTTCATCGATAATCAGCACTGTGCGCAGTCCGCGCGAATGACGCGAATCGAGCGCCTGTCCCAACGACACCAACAACTCCGGCTTCGTTTCCCATTTCTGCACGTCGAGCAGGCTGGCCAGGTGTTGATAAAACTCAGTAACCGAGAGCCGCGGATTGAAGATGTAGGCCACCAGCACGGTGCGATCGAGCCGCTGCATTATCCAACGCAGGATCGTCGTTTTGCCCGTGCCGACTTCGCCTGTCACCACGATCAAACCCTTGCCGCTCTCGATGCCGTAATGCAGGTTGGCCATCACTTCCGTATGCGACGGCGTGAAATAAATGAAGCGCGGATCGGGAGTTAACGCGAATGGCAATTCTTTTAGTCCGTAAAATTCTGCGTACACCTTTGAACCTCCAAACTTTGTCTTTCTAGACTGCGAACCGTTCGAACACTTGCGTAAGCTTCAGAATCAACGCCAGCGCCGGAATCGCAAGCACCATGGCCGCGATTGCAGCCGCCAGAATCAACCGGCGACGCCGTGGAATCACTTGTGCTTCCTGCGCGGTCAACAACTCAGGCACCGCCACGAGCACGGGTAGCGCCGTGTAATGGGCCGCGTCCTCGCTGGTTTGAATTGTTAAGAGCCGAGGCACTTCAAACAGGCCCACCAGGAACAGGCCAAAAGCCAGGCCGGCGCCGAGGCCTGCGCCCATCAACATCAAGCGCTTTGGTGCCACCGGTCTCGCCGGCAGGTTTGCCGGGTCAACCACCTGAATGCCTTCCCCCTGTTGCTGGCTGGCTGCATCTGCGCCCAAACCAATCTTCTGCTGTTGCAGCAGCAACGCATCGTATTGGGCTTTCTTTGTTTCATAGTCGCGATCCAACGCGCCGAGACTTACTTCTGCGCCCGGAACATGATTTATGCGATCCATTACTTCGTTGATCTGTTTGTCGATATCGCCGAGTAAGCTCTGTTCGCGCTTGATCTCGCCATCGACTAAGCCACTTTCCGATTCGAGATTCGCCACCGTCAGGTCCGGGCGGTCGCGCAGCTTGTCCTGTTTCTCCTTGATGTGCTGTTTCCATTCCGCGATCATCTGGTCCATAGCCTCTTTCACGGAATCAACTTCCGCCTGCTTGGCCAGTACGTCTGGATGTTTCGGACGCAGCTCCGTCAGCATGCGCGTCAACTGCGACTCGAGGTCCGCTTTACGCGAAACGAGTTGCGACCAGGCCAATGTCGTTTTGGGATCGGTTGTATTTTCGGCGATGTCGTCCTTCGCCTGATCAGACGATTTCTTGACTACCGCCAACTGGCTGGCCAACGCCGACCGTCGATCTTGTAGCCGCCCAACTTCGGAGATGTAGGCCTTCTGTTGTTCCCGCAAACCGGTCAGTTGGCCCACCAAAGATGCAGCTTCAGACGGCAGGTTGCCGACGTTTTTCTGCATGAAGTCAAGCCGCTCTCGGTCAACAGTGTCGAGTTCTTCCTTGGTTTGATTGACCTGCTGATCGATGAACTGTTTTGCTGAACTCGTTGAGTTAATTGTGTTCCTGGTTTGCTCGTCGATGTACTTGCTCGCCAACTCGGCAGTCACTGCTTGCGTGGTTTTGGCGTTGCGGCCGCGGTAGGTGATGTTGAAACCGTTGGTGATGTCGTTGCGGCTGGTGTTGACCTCGACCTTGATGCTGGCGCGCATGTAGTCGATCAAGACTTCCATCGGCTCGCCGCGTTGCCGTTCCGCCTTGTAGAGATCGTATTTTTCGATTAACGGCTCGAGCGAGCTGCGGCTGGTAACAACCTGTGCAATGCTGTTGATTTGCCGCGTCAGGCTGTCTTCGGTGATGGTGGGAACAACCGAATTGGGCAGCGTTGATGGCTTGACAACGATCAGCGTGGACGATTCGTAAAGATCCGGAAGCTGCCAAACGACCCACGCGACTGACATCGCAATCGCAATCGCCGGCAGGATGATCAACCACTTGCGTTTCCAGGCAATTTTTGCGTACTCGCCCGGCGTACGTTGCCGAAATTCAACACTCATGACTTCTCTCCCTCGAAACTTTTCCCGTTTAGAGATTCGCTAAAGCGCTGCGCGCCTCGGACGCTTCTGCAAAGGGCGCTCGTTCACCAAGGCGCATGGCCTGCTCAAGTTCGCGTCGCGCAGCTTCCTTGTCGCCTTTGGCTTTCAACGCCATTCCGAGGTGGAAGTGATAATTGGGCGCCGGATTAGCAGTGCCACTCTTCGCGGCGCGTTCATCCAGCGCAACTGCTTTTTGCAACTGTTCGACAGCCGCGCCATACAAACCTTTTTTGTAGTAAACCCAACCAAGCGTGTCGACGAAACCGGGGATATTCGGATTCTTTTGCACCACGCCTTGCGCCAGACGCACCGCTTCGTCGAGATTGCCTTTGCCGTTCACCGCATACATCCAGGCCAGATTATTTGCCGCAATCACGGCGTTCTGATCTTTGCCGAGCGCTTTGCGATAACTGTCGGCGGCGGCGTCATAGTTCTGACGCGAATCGTCGAGCATGCCAATTAACGTGTACGCCGTTGCATTGTCTGGCCGGTGCTCGAGAATCTTTTGATACTCAGCAATCGCGCGGTCCTGTTGATTGGTGTTGATAAAGAGTGCACCCAACGCCGAATAGGCGGCGATGTAGTTCGGATCGATTTCAAGCGTCTTGCGCAGCTCAACTTCAGCCTGACCCGAGTTGTGCTCGAAGCCATAAGCTTGCGCTTTCAAATAATGAAGCGACGCGTTTCCGGGATATGAGTTCAAGACTTGATCGAGGCGCGCGTGTGCTTTGTTTAGTTCACCCTTGCCTGCATACAAACGTATCAGACCGCTTAAGGCGTTAAAGTTTGTGCCATCGATTGCCAGCGCGTTCTCGTAAAATCCAACCGCCTCGTCCGGTTTGTTTTCCGCCAATGCTACTGAGGCGAGACTGATAAGCGGATAAGTGTCGCCGGAGGCAACGTCACGCGCGGCCATGAAATCCTTGCGCGCAGCCTCAGCGTTCCCCAGTTGTAGCGCCGCCGAGCCGCGCGAGAGGTAAGCCTTCACTTTTATCTCCGCCATCATCTGTGGCGAGCTGTTGCGATCGGGAGCCGTTTGATTAACGCGATCGATCAGTTCAGTTGAAAGTCGCGCGGCAGATTTTGTGTCACCGGATGCGAGGCTGATCTGCACCTGCATTAATTTTGCCGGCAGATAGTCGGGGTAGTAACGTTCGAGGTCGCCTGCAAAAGCCCGCGCCTGATCGACGTTTCCTAAATTGAAGTTTGCCTGCGCCATGAAATAAAGACCGGCGCGCGAGTTGGGTTCCTGAATCAGGACCTCTTTCAAATCGTCAACGGCGGCCAGCAGATCGTTCGACTCTCCGGTTTGAGCACGAACACGCGCACGCAACAGCAGCGCCTGCCGATCGTGCCGGTCCTTTTTCAGAATTTCATCGATTTGCGCCATCGCGGCGGCAGTGTCGCCGCGCATCAACATGATTTCGCCCAGGCGATAACGGCCTTGCGCGAAATCAGGCGATTCGGCAATGATGTTTTTGTAAATATTGATTGCTTCGTCCAGACGATTGACGGACGAATAGAAATCGGCGAGCACTGCGCGGCCTTCCGGCTTGTCCTTGTTCATCTCCGCCAACGCTTTGTAGGCCACTTCCGCTTTATCGAGCTGTTTGTTGACTAGATAAAAACTAGCCAGCACGAAACGTGAAGTGCGGTTGCTGGGTTCAACTTCGACAGCCTTGCTCATTTCCGCTTCCGCATCCGCGGAGCGGTTCAGTTGCACCAGAAACTTGCCGTACTCCGTGTGGGCCAGGCCGGAGTTGTAGTTGACAGCGAGTGCGCGCTTGAAAGTTTCTTCGGCTTTGCCGTTTTCGTTAGTGACAATGTAGAAGCGCGCTAAACTTAGATACGACTCAACGCGTTTTGGGTCCAACTCGATTGCTTGGTTCATCTCCGCCAGCGCTTTGTCGTGCTGGTTCTGCGCAAAGAACACACTGCCCATCAGGATGTGACCTTCGACGTGGTTCGCATTCTTTTGCAGAATTTCTTTGGCGAGTCGTTCGGCTTCGGCAATCATCTCTGGACGGCCTTTGGCGCCGGCGATGTAGTAGTTGCCGAGTTTCACGCGCGCGTCGAAATTATCCGCGTCTAGTTCCGTAGTCTTGCGCAACTCATCAAACGCTTCCGGAAAACGTTGCAGGCCCTCAAACGCGCGAGCCAGTCCCCAGTGGGCCGCGGCAAAGCGCTCATCGATTTGGATCGCATTGCGAAACTCCAGCGACGCCTCCTGGAACTTTTCGTCTTTCAGGTAGACTTCGCCCTTTTCGACGTGGGCGACTTTAGTTTTTTCGGGATTGGCGCAACCGCTGATTGCGAAGATGGCCGCAAGAAGAACTGATAAGAGGGTAGCGTAATAGACGCTGGTTCGGCACTCGATGTTCATTTTTTTCTCCTGTCGTGAACCTGATCTTGATCGGTTCGCGTTTTTGTCTTCACTTTCGTTTTTCCCGATCGGCGGCGGGCAATGCCACCGATGGGTTCGAGAGTGCGACACTCTTACGAAAGGCCTAATTCTTCAGTGGTTCCGCAAATTTACCCGGCATTTGAAGGCGGTAACCGAAACGGTCACATTGCCTTGCAACACTGACGGTTTCTGTACATCAGTCCGGAATGAATTCGGGCAGGATGGTTGAAGTCTCTGCGGCAAGGGCCACCGACGCCTTCAGTGCATCGGCTTCGGAACTTTCAATTGGAGTGGTGATGCGCACCATCGCGCCATCGGAACGACGACGTCGCACGCTATCGATTACGGTGTAAATCTTCCCCCAGTATTCGCTGGCTACCGCGCGCCCGCGCCCCTGATACCAATAGATCAGCAACTCTTTGTGATCGCCGTTTTGAATAATGTACTTGTTGGCGACGAATGCCGGTCTTCCTTTTGGCGAGATGGTGACTCGATCCGGATCGCTCATTACCCAGCCCGCGCCGGGTAAACAATTCAAGGGGCTGTGATAGGTGGCGCCATCGCGTTGGCTGGCGTAGTAACCCACATAGAAATTCAGCACGCGGCCGTCGTCCGTACGATAGTTGCGCAGCAGGTAGTCGCTGGCCCTCAACACAGCCATCGTTCGCTCGTCAAACTGTTCATCGCCGCCAACTTGTTCCCAGTTTTCGATCTGTTTGGGAAAGCTATTCAACTGCTTGCGGTTGACTTGCGCTTCGCCCAGAAAAGCCCAGGCATTAACCAGCAACCCGCCGGAAACGAGCAGCAGAAGAAAAATTGTGAAGCGCCATTTTTTCATTGCAACTCAACTCCTTCGGCCCGCAGGTTGAAATGCGTTTTGCAGACTGGCAGCTTGCGGCAGCTCTTCCCCTTGCTTCTTATCGGTCTTGACGCGATCCAGTAGCCATCCCACTCCAAATAGCATCAGAAAAGCGACGACATAAATCACCCATCCGGAGAAGGTGTGAAAGAAGCCGTCGGCAACTTTGGTCCCGTAATAGCGGGCCAAAATGCCTGTACCGCTTACTCGCAGGGCATTAGTAAAAATTGCAATCGGAACGGCAGAGAGAAGGATCAGCGCCGACCGCCAGAACCGAAATGTTTTGAAATTTGAGAGCGTCCCGCGCCAACCGCTTCCGCTTCCCGGATCGTTGTCGCGCGGATGAGTGAAGTAAGCATAAACGACCGCCAGGGTCACCAGTGTCATCAACGATCTGATTCCGCTGCACGCTTCCACTACCTCGAGCTTTTTTGTTTCATGTGCTCCTAGCGGCATTAGCTCGATAACGTTTCCCTGACGCAGCACCGGAATATCAAAAAGCTGCATGGCTGAAACGGCGCAGCGCGACGCAAAGAGCTGCAAAGGAAACGCGACCTTGTTGAAGATGATTGCGGGTATGGGAATGGCCAACCACAGTAGAAACAAGGGAACGATCATCAACCGCAGGAGCTTGAAACCCCAGAAATAGATGACGGTCCCGGCGAACAAAAAGATTAGCGATGTGCGCTGCAGGTAGAGTTCCGCACCGGCCGTCCCAGCCCAGAGCGCAACCAAACCAAATGCCACAACTGCGAGACCGGTAAGCATCGCCGGCTGCCCTGATTCGCGCGCAAAGCGATGGCGCTGGCTCCAAAGGATGTAGCCGATCACAAACGGGACGAGCAGGCCGTGCGAATAATTTTCGTCAGTCCACCAGTCGTGCCCGAGTTTGCTGAGCACGGTGGCATAGGCCAGCCCGACAGCCGCCGTTACGGCAAAGACTCGCCAGATGTTTTTGACAGGGATGCTTGAGGCGACACTCATTAGGAAAGTTCGTTAGCTTTGTTTTCCTAAGAAAAAGGGCAACTTTTCCCCGTGAAAACCTTTCTTGTTGTCGCGCCTGAGGGCGCACCAACTTGCAGCGAACAGCCAACTCAAGAGAGATGACTCAATTCACTGATACTCTTAAAGGGTCGACATTTCCTGCGTTGCAGCTAAAATTTGACTTCTTTTCGCTGATAATTCAGCGCCCGCAGAATCTGAAACTGTAAGACCCCTTGACAGTCCTTCAATCCGGAGTGTATATAACCAATTGGTTAATTAACTAACTGGTAAATAACGATGTCTTCAGACAGTCTCAGTGCGACGTTCGCGGCGCTTGCCGATCCTACCCGGCGCGCGATCCTGGGGCGGCTAATCACCGGCGAAACGTCTGTTACAAAACTGGCTGAGCCTTTTCAGATGAGCCTGCCGGCAATATCCAAGCACCTGAAAGTGTTGGAGCGCGCCGGACTGATTGCACGCGGCCGCGAGGCGCAATGGCGGCCCAGCCGGCTGGAAGTGGGCCGGCTAAAGGAAGTCGCTGACTGGCTTGAAGATGCTCCACGCGAACTTGTGTGGCAGGCCTGGACCGATCCGAAACAGCTTGTGAAGTGGTGGGGCCCGAAAAACTTTACGGCGCCGGTCGCCAAAATCGATCTGCGCGTAGGTGGCAAATATCTCTATTGCATGCGCAGTCCTGAGGGTCAGGATTATTGGAGCACGGGAACCTATCGCGAAGTGGTTCCACCTGAGCGGCTCGTTTGTACGGATTCTTTTGCGGACGCGGATGGCAACGTCGTCCCAGGGTCTCACTACGGACTGGGTGAAGATTTCCCGCTTGAGATGCAGGTGACGATCACCTTTGAAGACGTTGCTGGCAAAACGAAAATGACTCTGCAGCATGTTGGCCTGCCGGAGAGCATGAGCGACATGACCGGCACGGGCTGGAACGAATCGTTCGACAAGCTTGCCGAAAGCTTGAAATAGAATGCAAAAAGGAAAGTTCAGTGACTGAAACGAACGCGACCGAAACAACCGATCGCGAGATTGTCGCCACTCGCCTCCTGGACGCGCCGCGTGAACTCGTATGGGAAGTTTGGACCGATCCCAAACACCTGGCACAGTGGTGGGGACCAAATGGTTTTACGAACACGATTCATGAGATTGAGGTGAAACCGGGCGGCGTCTGGCGGTTTATCATGCACGGCCCCGATGGTACTGACTACAAAAATGAAATTCTCTACGTCGAGGTGG
>WNFT01000513.1_pt1 | contig 49568 bp, 59 predicted proteins | sample 5400191 | NCBI WGS metagenome assembly WNFT01 (sample SAMN13153359, study PRJNA577476) | soil metagenome | isolation source: 80 cm saprolite under Madrone tree | place: USA:California | collected 2016-06-14 | reverse complement strand
TTCACGATGTTCGTGACGTGGGTTCTCGTGGGAGTGGTGGCAGGCGTGCTGGCCGGACTGGCCATGAAGCGCGGAGGCTACGGGCTCAAGAAGGACATCATCTTCGGTCTCGTCGGGGCCATCGGATTGAGTTGGATCTTCCGCGCCGTCGGGCTGTTTCCGCAGGCCGGAATCGTCGCGATGGCCTTCGTGGCGGCCGTCGGCGCGGTCATTCCGATCGTCGCTCAACGCAAGTTCTGGCCGACCGAGAGTGCTGGCGAGGAGAAGGCCGATAAGTGGTGGCGGTGGGGGCTGGGCGCGGCGGTCGTGGCCGTGGTGGTCTGGATGACCCTCGGCCCGGTGCCGCAGCCGGCAGCGACGGCCGCGGTGATAGAAGAACGGACGTACGCCGTGACGCCCGCGTCCGTGAAGGTGCAGGCCGGGATCGTGACGGGCGAGGTCACCGCGATGAAGGTCGCGGAGCGGGTCGAGAAAGGGTCCGACCGCATCGTCACCGCGGCGAAGCTCACCGCGACGCTCACGCTGAAGAACACGTCGGCCAATCAGACCGTCCGGCTGCTCGACGGAAAGCTCCTCTACATCGACGCCCAGGGGCAGCCGATCAAGCTTGAGGACGGGCGGACCGAACCGACCCTCAAGTTCGCTTCGTACGGCAGCGAGCGGCTCGATCCAGGGCAGGAAGCGACCCAGACCGTGGACGTGGAGTTTCCCGCCGACGCCCTCAAGGCGAAGAGGCTGAAGGAGATCCGGCTCGCGTTCGCGTATATCCCGTCACCGTTCCGGGAGGAGACGGTCAACTTCGCCGTCTCGATCGGCGCGGGCAAGTGAGCCCCGGGAGGTGGCTCCAACCAGGAGTCACCTCCAACTCAGCGGTCGGAGCCTCGATGAGCTTCGCGCGCAGGGCCGGATGAGCTGGATCGGAGCGAAGCACGGGTGGGCTGATCGAGGCCCACGATCGCGCACCGAGGGTATCGATGAACGTCAGTGAATACCGTGACGATGATTCGCAGGGGCTCGCGACCTCCAGCGAGGCGCCGGCGAAGTTCACCCAAATCTGTGCATCGCAAAACGACCTCTTCGCCCTCGATAAGGAGGGGAACATCTACCAGTACGACTTCAACGCGAAGACGTGGGGCAAGCTCGTCGCGAGCCGCTCGATGGACTCTCGCTAGCCAGGCCTAACACGGCAGAGAGGGGCAGGCTTCATGCTTGAACACGTCCTGCAGATGGGTCCGATGCTGGTCCTCGCCGGGCTCGTGGCCGGGTGGGTGGCTGAAGTGGTCTCACGGGCGGACGGCCACGGCTTCATTCGCGATATGGTGGTCGGTCTCGTCGGGAGTGTGGTCGGGGGCGCGACGATCTGGGTCGTCGTCTCCAGCGAAGCTGGAATGTTGGTGATGTTCCTGATCGGGTGCGGAGGCGCAACGCTCGCGATCCTCGCTCAGCGGCGGTTCTGGCGCTCGGTCCGACTCGGGACCGAGCATCATGTCGGCACTGTTCTGATTCCTTCACGACCTGACGGTGGAGGGCGCGCAGGTCACTGATCGGAACGCGGAGGAGAGAACCATGGACGATTCCATTGCGACGCGGATTCCCCCGGTCACCGCCGACGCGGCGGCCGAACGGGTCACGGCGTTCCTTCGGACGGTGTACGGATGGATGTTCGCGGGCCTCAGCGTCACCGCAGCCATGGCCTATGCGGTTGCCGGTTCACCGGCCATGACGCAGACCCTTGCGTCGAATCACATCGTCTTCGTTGGTGCGCTCCTGGCCGAGCTGGGGTTGGTGTTCTACCTCTCGGCGCGCGTACAGCATCTGACCGCGAACGCCGCCACGATCGTCTTTCTGCTCTACTCCGCTTTGAATGGGGTCACGCTGTCGGTCCTGTTGCTGGCCTATACCGGCAGCTCGATCGCAACGACGTTCGTCGCTACGGCCGGGATGTTCGGAGCGCTCGCGGTGTTCGGCTCGACGACGAAGCGGAGTCTCGTCGGTGCCGGGCAGTTCTTCGCCATGGGGCTCATCGGGCTGGTGCTCGCGTCGATCATCGGCCTGTTCTGGCACAACGATGCGCTCCAGTTCCTCATCGCCATTGTCGGTGTCATCGTCTTCACCGGATTGACGGCGTGGGACGCCCAGCGGCTCAAGCACATGGCCGCGGACCTGCCGCAGGGGCGGAGTGGTTCGTACGCGATCGTGGGCGCGCTCTCCCTCTATCTGAACTTCATCAACTTGTTCCTCGTCTTGATCCGCTTCCAGGGTGGCCGGCGGGCGTAAGCCTCGTCCGGCGGTCGGGCCCGCGGGGCGGCGTGGCACTGGACTTCGCTGATCAGGTGGGGAGGAGGAGAGGCTATGGCACGGTGCGAAACGTGTGGGACGGAACTCCAGGATGCCTCGCAGCGGTTTTGCGGCGGCGACCGGTGTAGCGCTGTGTTCATGAAACGCCTCGGCCCCTGGGGAAGCGCTGCGCATCATGAGCCACTTCGAAGGGAGTACGACATGACCAGGCTGTACAAAATTGTGACCGTGCTCGCCCTTATTCTTCTCGGTTCGCTCGCGACGACGCGGATGGCCGACGGCGAGGTCCCCTCCAGCGCCGACTTCGCCGCCTGCAATGCCGCAGCGCCCCACACGGTGAAAGCAGGAACCGTGTCACCGACGATAGCCGACCACGCCCGGGCCGATCGCGCACGCGGCGGCGCGTTGGCGACGAACTCGCCAGATTTCCCGGGCACCGTCATCGAGTCGGCCGATCCCCAAATCCACGGTATGGAGGCCGAAGGAGCAAAGAACGCGAGCTATCAGGCCGCCTATCGCGCGTGCATGAGACGGAAGGGATTCTGACGTCCGCCCTGCACGCGGGTCATGTCCGGCGCTTGGCGTGCGTCGCTCGATCGCGCTGGCGCGCCACCCTCCGGATGTGGCGGACGACGTGGACCTGCCGTTCGATGTTGGCAAGAAGCGTCCCGTTGTTCCCACGCTTCAGCCCCTCCTCGATGAGGGCGCGGAGGACGATCTGCAGGCTCACGGGTAGCTTGAGCGTCGTCGTCGCTCGCCCGGCGGCGACCCGAGCCCGATCCAGAACCTCCTGGGACAGGATGAGGAGAACCCGTGTCTTGTTCGCGAACATCGCACCTCCCGTTCATCTCATGACCTTGGCGAGCACGGCGAGCATCCTCGTCCGGCTCGACCACACTCAACTTGTTATATAAATTATGAATGCCATACGTCAACAAGCCAGGAGGCGAGTGATGACTGCCGGGATGTTCGCGACGTGGCTGGTGGTTGGACTTCTCACGGGCTGGCTGGCCGGGGTGGCGATGCCGCAGGGAGGCCACGGGCTCCTTCGCGACATCCTCCTCGCGCTGGTGGGGAGCAGCGCAGCGGGCGCGACCCTCACGGCCCTCGACCTCGCGCCTGACGCCGGACCGTTCACGATGGCGCTCGTCGCGTTCCTGGGTGCCGTCCTCGTGATCGTCGGCCAGCGCAAGATCGGGCATGCGCACTCCTGACCGGCCCGTGGCACCTTCGGCCAGCGTTCAAGACGGGAAGGTTCGTCTCTGCGGGGTTGGACTGGCATGCCCCTGAACGACATCCAGCGAACGCTGGTCGCAAAGAAGTTCGAGATCCTCCGGGAGGTGAGCTTCGGATTCACTGAAGACCGACTCCTGCACCTTCAGGGGGCGGACGTTTCGCGGTGGACGGATGAGTGTACGGCTGAGCTCCGCAGAAACATCGCTTCGGCGGCGCCACCTCGCATCGACATCGCGCTCCGCGACTTCCCCAAGCTCAGGTGTCTCTCGCTTCAGTGTCGTTCTCTCCCCATGACCAATCCCTGACCGACATTCGCCTCGGGGCGGCCGGTCGCCGTGCTATGCTGACCCCGTTCCGCACTGCACCCTTCAGCGAGACGCGCCGGGCGCCGGGGTTCTCAGTGCTTCAGTTTAGCCCCCCCCGATCCGCCACGTGAGGAGGCGTCCGCTATGCGGTTCCGCTCGATCGTCTGGGTTCTCCTGTTCTTCTTCTTCGTCCTCCTCGTGGCATCGGCCGAGTACGTCGCCGCAGTCAAATCATCGCGCCCCGACACGGCCTCCGCATCCGGCGATACCGCAACTCCGAACGACGGTGCGGATGGTGATGACGACACGAGTTGGACAAGACCGCATTATCTTCCGTGATGAGTCGAGCGCCCAAACTTTACGGCCGGAGCAGGCGCGCCTCGGCGCGCTGGGCGAAGCGGGTCAGCGGGAAGCAGATCACGAAGTAGATCGCCGCCGCCGTCAGGTAGATCTCGAAGGATCGGAACGTCCGCTCGATCGTCTCCTGGGCCGCGCGCGTCAGCTCGAACACCCCGATGATGGCGGCGAGCGAGGTGTCCTTGATCAGGATCGTGCACAGCCCCACGAAGGGCGGAATCATCCGCCGCACCGCCTGCGGGAAGACCACGTAGGCCATCGCCTGGACCTCACTGAGGCCGATCGAGCGGGCGGCTTCGAACTGGCCGCGTGGGATCGACTGGATGCCGCCGCGCACCACCTCGGCCGTGTTCACCGCCATCCACAGGCTCATGGCCAGGACGGCGGCCGGGAAGGTCGGGATCCTGATGGCCAGCGCCGGCAGGCCGAAGAAGATGAAGAACAGCAGGAGCAGCAGCGGCACCGCTCGGACCAGCTCGACCAGCCAGGCCACCACCGCGCCGACCCAGCGCCAGGGCGCGAAGCGGAGCAGGCCGAGCGCGACGCCGCCGGCCGTGCCCACCACGATCACCGCGGCCGCGATGGCGACGGTGCTCAGCGTCCCCCGCAGCAGATAGGGAAGCGTCTGCACGACGACCTGAACACTCACGCGGGCGGACCGCTCACGCGGGAGCGCGCAGCAGGCGGCCCTCGGCCGCTCGCAAGAGCCGGGTCAGGGCCACCACGATGACGACGTACATGACGGCGGCGGTGCCGTAGATCTCGAACGTGCGGAAGTTGTTGAACGAGATGTCGTTGGCCACGAACATCAGCTCGACCATCCCGATCGTCGACACGAGCGACGAGTTCTTCACGAGCGAGACCAGGTTGTTGCCGAGCGCCGGGAAGCAGATGCGCACGGCCTGGGGCATGATCACGTAGCGCAGGATCTGCAGCTCGCCGAGCCCGGCCGAGCGTGCGGCCTCGAACTGCCCGTGGGGCACCGCCTCCAGCCCCGCCCGAAAGATCTCGGTGTTGTAGGCGGCGGCGTAGAGCACCAGCGCGGCGAGGCCGGACAGGAACGGCGACAGCTTGACGCCGAGCTGGGGCAATCCGAAGTAGACGATGAAGATCTGGATCAGGAGCGGCGTGTTGCGGAAGACCTCGACGTACGCGGCCACCAGGCGGCGCGCCACCGGGCCGGGAGCCTGGGAGATGGCGGCCAGCGCGAGCCCGAGCACCAGGGCGAGCACCATCGCCACGCTCGAGATCACCACCGTGAGGCCGGCCCCCTCGAGAAGGTAGGGCAGGCCTCGCGCGATCGCCGCCCACTCGAAGCCGTAGGCGGTCAAGGCTTGATGAGGAACTGCTCCACGTCCACGAAGTACTTCTTCCAGAGCCGGTCGTACGTCCCGTCCGTGTGCATCTTCTTGAGCTCGGCGTTCACCCAGTTGATGAACTCGGTGTCGCCCTTGCGCACGGCGATCCCGTACGGCCTCGGCACGAAGGTTTTGCCGACCGCCTTGAGATCGGCGTTCTCCCTGGCCAGGCTGAGAATCACGATGTCGTCGTGGACGTAGGCGTCGGCGCGCCCGCCCTTCAACGCCAGCACCGCCTCCGACACCTTGCCGAACTTCACGCGGCTGGCCTTCGGCTGGAGCTGCTCGACGTCCTTGTCCTGAATCGCGCCCTGAATGACCGCGACGGTCTTGCCGCCCAGGTCGTCGAGGCTCGTCACGGCGCTCGCCTTGGGCACGAGGATCAGCGAGCCCGACATGAAGTAGGGCTCGGAGAACTCCACCACCTGGCGACGCTCGTCGGTGATCGTCACCGTCGCGATGATGATGTCGATCTTGCTCGACTGGAGGAACGGAATGCGGTTGCCCGACGTCACCGCGACCAGCTCGACTTGCTGCTCGTCGTTGAAGAGTGCCTTGGCGAAGCGGTGCGCCACGTCGACGTCGAAGCCCACGTTCTTGCCGGCGGCGTCCACGGTGCCGAAGGGCGGAAAGTCGGTCTTCACGCCGGCGATGAGCTTGCCGCGCTTCTTGACCGTCTCGAGCGTGGTCTGAGCGTCGGCGGGGGCGGCCAGCGTCGCGATCAACGCCGTGACCAGCGCAGCCAGGATGCTGCGTCGAATGAAGCTCATGCCTGTCCTCCTCGCAGGAAATCGAAGTCGCAGCCCAGATCGGCCTGGAGCACGTGGTCGAGATAGAGGCGCCGGTAACCCCGCTTCGGCGCCGGCGCCGATTTTCCATTCGCCCGACGTCGGAGCTCGGCGTCGTCGACGAGGAGGTCGAGCCTGCGCGCCTTGACGCTCATCTTGATCCGATCGCCGGTCTTCACGAGGCCGAGCGGGCCGCCGTCCGCAGACTCGGGCGTGACGTGCAGCACGATCGTGCCGTAGGCGGTGCCACTCATGCGCGCATCGGAGATCCTCACCATGTCCGTGACACCCGCGCGCGAGAGCTTCTGCGGAATCGGCAGATAGCCCGCCTCCGGCATTCCAGGGGCGCCCTTGGGCCCGGCATTTTGCAGCACCAGGAAATCGTCGGCGGTCACGTCGAGCGCCGGATCGTCGACGCGGTTCGACAGGTCTTCGAGCGACGCGAAGACCACGGCGCGGCCCTCGCGCTCGAAGAGCCGCGCGTCCGCCGCCGAGCGCTTCAGGATGGCGCCCCGAGGCGCCAGCGAGCCGAAGAGCGCGACGAGGCCGCCGACCGGCTGAAACGGCTCGGTGGCACTTCGGATGACGTTGCGATCCACCCAGGCGCCGTCGCCATTCAACCGATCGCCGAGCGTCTGCCCCGTGACCGTCAGACAGTCGAGATGGAGCTTCGGCTTCAGCTCGCGGAGAACGGCGCCCATCCCGCCCGCGGCGAAGAAGTCCTCCATGTAGTGCTGGCCGGAGGGCTTCAGATCGACCAGCACCGGCGCGTCGTCGCTGAGGCGGTTGACCGCCTCGAGCGAGATCGGAATGCCGAGCCGCCCGGCGATCGCCGTGAGGTGGACGATCGCGTTGGTCGAGCCTCCGATGCAGAGCAGCACGCGCAGCGCGTTCTCGATCGCGTGCGCGGTGACGATGCGGTCGGGCGTCAGTCGCGAGTGGGCCAGCGCCACCGCCGCCTCGCCGGTCGCCTCGGCCGCGCGTAGGCGGTCGGCGTGAACCGCCGGAATGGCCGCCGTCCCCGGCAGGGCCATGCCGAGCGCTTCGGTGATGCACGCCATCGTGCTCGCCGTGCCCATCACCGCGCACGTCCCCGCCGTCGTCGCGAGCCGACCTTCGATCCCGTCGATCTGCTGCGGCGTCAGCTTGCCCGCGCGGTACTGACCCCAGAAGCGGCGGCAGTCGGTGCACGCGCCGAGCCGCTCACCCTCGTGGCGTCCCGTCATCATCGGCCCGGCCAGGAGCTGGATCGCCGGAACGCCCGCCGATGCGGCGCCCATCAGCTGGGCGGGGACCGTCTTGTCGCAGCCGCCGACGAGCACGGCCGCGTCCATCGGCTGCGCGCGTACCATCTCTTCGACGTCCATCGACATGAGGTTGCGGTACAGCATGCTCGTCGGGTCGAGAAAGACCTCGCCCAGCGAGATCGTCGGAAACGTGATCGGCGTCCCGCCGGCGGCGAGCACGCCGCGCTTGACGGCCTCGATGAGCTCGGGGAAGTGGCGGTGGCAGTTGTTGAAGCCGCTCGCCGAATCCGCGATGCCCACGATTGGCCGCGCCAGCGCCCGGGGCGAGTAGCCCATCGACCGTGCGAACGACCGCCGCAGGTAGAGCGCGAAGTCGCGATCGCCGTAGTTGGTGAGTCCGCGGGCGAGTCCGGGCAGTCCATTATCGGCCATCAGGTGCTCCCCCCGTGTCGCGCATCACGACGGCTCGATGTCCGACGACGTGATCCGCTTCACGCCGGCGCCCGTCATGTCCTGCCACGCCTTGCCGAGCGAGCCTCCCGCGTCGATGCCGCGCGTCGCGTCCTCGATGACGTACGCGGCGAAGCCAGATTTTCTGGCGTCGAGGGCCGACCAGGCGACGCAGAAGTCGGTGGCCAGGCCGACGAAGAACGTCTGCTGGATCCCGCGCTCGCGCAGGTAGCCGGTGAGTCCCGTCGGCGTCTTGCCGTCCGCCTCGTAGAAGGCGGAGTAGGAGTCGATGTGCCGTCGGTGGCCCTTCCGGATCACGAGGTGCGCGTGAGGAATCTGCAAGCCGGGAACGAGCTCGGCGTCCTTCGTGCCCTGGATGCAGTGATCCGGCCACAGCACCTGGGTGCCATAGGACAGCGACACCGTCTCGAACGGCTTCCTGCCCGCATGGCTGGAGGCGAAGGACACGTGACCCGGCGTGTGCCAGTCCATGGTGAGGACGACGTTCTCGAACGCGCGCGCCAGTCGATTCACGAGCGGGACGATCTGGTCGCCGCCTGCGACGGGCAGCGTACCGCCCGGAACAAAACAGTTCTGCATGTCCACCACGATCAGCGCGTCGCCCGAGCCGGGCCTGAGCTTCACGCCCTGGGCGATCGCACCGACCGGCCCGGCGAGCGCGAGGCCCGTGCCGATCGTGATCAGAAAGCGGCGTCGGCTCATCACACCACCGGTCCTTTCAGGCGCCGTGAAGACGATGCCACACGAGCCCGTCCAGCATCTTCGGATAGAAGTGCGTCGATTTCTGAGGCATGAGCTCACCGGCGTTCACGACGGCCGACAGCTCGGCGCCGGTCGTCGGCGCGATCAGGAATGCCGCCTGACAGCGGCCCTCGCGGGCGGCGCGCACGGCGGCCGCCTGGTCGGCGGTGTAGTCCACGTGGGTGCGGGCGTCGAGCTTGTCGTCGGTGATGCCGAGCAGCGGCTTGAGCAGGGCCTCGTGGAGGACGGAGACGGACAGCTCGCGCCACGCCCGGCTCGTCCGGGCGGGCCACGCGATCGCGCGAGCGGCGTCGTCGCGCAACCGGAACACCATCGCCTTGCCCCCCGCCATCACGCCGATCGTGCGGGACCTCGGCGTCATCGTCGTGGGATCGCCGCCGAAGGGCGCCACGTCGAACCAGGCGCGGGCCGCCGTCGCCAGCTTGTCGAGCGAGAATCCGGGCACGCCGTGGACGAGTCGATGGTTGGCCAGGATCGTCAGCCCCGGCGCCTCCAGCGTGCAGAACGCCATCATCTTGTCGGTGACGCCCGGACGGTTCTTCGCGAACGCCACCGCCGTCTCGTACCGGTGGTGGCCGTCGGCGATGATCACGGGCTTGGGCGCCATCAGCCGTCGGATCGTCGCGATCGCCGCATCATCGGCGATGCGCCACAGACGATGGAGCTCGCCCTTGAGGTCGCGGGCCTCGGCGATGGGCTCGCCCGTCGGCGCCGTCGCGGCGAGGATGGCCCGATCGGGATCGCTCACCAGCATGAAGAGCAGACCGGTGTCGGCCCCGGTCGCCTCCAGGAGCTGCATGCGATCCTTCTTCGGGCCGCTGTGAGTCCGCTCGTGAGGCAGGACGACGCCCCGGGCGTACTCGCTCACTTCACCGAGCGCGATGAACGAGCTGCGGGTGATGGTCTTGCCGCCGATCGTGTACGTCTGCTGATAGGGATAGATGGCCGGACGGTCGTCGGCGGCCCACACGCGCTGGGTGAGCCAGGCGTCGAGCACGCGCCGCGCCGCCTGATAGCGATCGACGTCGGGCTCGTCGCGCGGCAAGGTGATCCGCACGACGTTGTGCGGGCTCATCGCGAGGAGCGTGTCCTGGGTCGGGGCGTCGATCTGATCGTACGGCGGAGCGACGACCGCGGAGACGTCGGCGCCGGTCGCCTCGGCGTAGCGGTATGCGCCGAAGGGCTTCACGTTCATCGGAACGCGGCCCTTATGACGTCCGGCGCTCCCGGCGTGCGAGACGCCGCTGCACGTCCACGATGTGGGCTTCCATGGCCTCGCCGGCCCGCTCGGGCTGATGCTTGAGGATCGCCTCGAAGATCTCGCGGTGGGCGGCCGCCACCTGGGCGCTGTCGTCGGCGGTGAGCGCGGGCTGCGGCCCGACGGCGTCGAACTCCAGATCCATGACCGTATCGACGAGCAGCGAATGCACCGGGTTCCTGGCCGCGCCGCCCACGAGACGGTGGAAGGCGATGTCGTGCAGGCGCGGGTGGACACCGCCGCGGACGACGTCGGCGCGCTCCTCGAGAGCGCCGCGGAGCGCCTTCACGTCCTCCTCGCTCGCGCGCCGCGCGGCCAGCCGCGCGACCTCCGGCTCGATGAACAGCCGCGCCTCGATGAGCTCGGAGACCCCGACCCGGCCGAGCCGGAGCAGCGTGGTGAAGTCGCGGCGGAGGAGGCCGACGTCGACCGCGCGCACGAAGTGGCCGCCACTCGAGCCGTGGCGCACGTCGATCAGGCCACGATGCTCGAGGGTGCGCAGCGCCTCGCGAACGGCCACGCGGCTGGCCCGGAATTGACGCACCAGCTCGCGCTCGGGGGGCAAGCGATCGCCGCACCCCAGCCGTCGTTCGAAGATCGCCGCTTCGATCTGCTCGACGATGTGCTCGTAAACGCGTGGCGTACGAACTGAGCTGAACACGGCGCGGCTACTGTCAGACTGCCGAGCGCAGAAGTCAAGCGGAAGCCCTCGGTACACCGGATCGCCCACCGGCATATAATCACGGGCCGATGACGAAACGTGAGCGGATCGTCGCCACGCTCGCGCGGCGGCCCGTGGATCGACCGGCGGTCGCCTTCTGGCGTCACGTCCCGGACTGTGATCACGATCCCAACTTGCTGGCCGACGCGATGCTCGCGTTCCACCGGCGCTTCGACCTCGACCTCATCAAGGTGATGTCGAGCGGCGTCTACTGCGTGGAGGACTGGGGCTGCCGCGTCGCCTACACAGGCTCGCCGAACGGCGCCAAGCGGTGCACCGAGCACGCCGTGCAGACGGCCGCCGACTGGGAGCGGATCCGGCCGCTCGATCCCGGCCGCGGCGCGTTCGGCCGTGAGCTGGAGGCGGTGCGCCTGATCGCGCGCGGCCGCGCCGACGACGCGCCCGTGCTCCACACGGTGTTCTCGCCTCTGACCATCGCGCGCAAGCTCGCTGGCGATCGGCTGCGCGAGGATCTGAAGGCGGCACCGGCCGCGGTCGGGCCGGCGCTGAGCGCGATTCAGGAGACGGCGACGCGCCACGCGCTGGCCGCCCTCGACGCCGGCGCCGACGGACTCTTCTTCGCGACTCAGACGGCCACGCCGGAAGCGTGCACCGCCGAGGAGTTCGCCACCTGGGACGCGCCGTGGATGACGCGCATGCTCGAAGCGCTGCGGTCGCGCTCGTCGTTCACGATCCTCCACGTGCACGGCAGCGACATTTACTTCGACGCCGTCATGGGGCTGCCCGCTCACGCGCTCAACTGGCACGACCGCCGCACCAAGCCCTCGCTCGCCGACGCCAAGGCGCGGCGCGGCGGCGCCGTGGTCGGCGGCCTCGCCGAATGGGGAACGCTGCGCCACGGACCACGCGACGCGATCGTGGCCGAGGTGAGGGACGCGATTCGCCAGACGGAGGGCACGGGGCTCATCGTCGCGCCGGGGTGCGTGCTGCCGCTCGATCTTCCCGACACGCATCTCGACGTCGTCGTCGCGGCCGTCAAAGGCGGGGTACACTAGCCCTCCATCCGGGGAGATCCGATGGACGACGAGTCAGCGGTCCCGACCACCACCGGCGTCGCAGAGGTCTTCGACCTCCACGCGATCAAGGACTTCGCCGCGGACAAGCGCGTGCGCAAGATGCTCTTCAAGACCGATCAGCTCTGGTCGGAGATCGCCTGTTACGAGCCCGGCCAGTCGACGGTCATGCACCATCACCCCAGGGAGGAAGAGGCGATCTTCGTGCTGCAGGGCACCGCCAACATGAGCGTGGCCGGCCAGGAATACGTCGTGCCGGCCGGCGCCATCATCAAGTTCCCGGCCAACGTGCCCCACGACGTGCGCAATCTGCAGTCGGAGCGCTGCGTGATCATGTTCCTCAAGTGCAATCCCAAGGTGCTCAAGTAGTGGGTCACGTCGACCGCACGGACAAGACGCTGCCGCTGAACGAGATGATGTTCTACATCCGCCGCGACGCCCGGTTGCGTGAGCGCTGGAACACGGACCTCGAAGGTATCGCCCGCGAGTTCGGTCTCTCGCGCGCGGAGTATGAGGCGCTCCGCGACAAGGACGTGCGGCGCCTCCACGAGATGGGCGTCCATCAATATTACGTGCCGCAGATCCTGCGCCTCTTCTACGGCGCGTCGATGAACACGAACAACCACCCGGCGCTGGAGGCCTACAAGCTCGCCTACCCCGAAGAGGCGGCCCGGGCGCTGGCTGAGGCCGAGCAGCGCGAGCGGCGCGCCGGGCGCTGAGCGATGGCGCAGATCGTCGCCGCCATGGCCATGACGCACTCGCCCGGGCTCACCGGCTGGTTCGAGCGCGCCCCCGAGGAGCAGCAGAAGCACGCGCTGAGGGCCACGGCCGAGATGCGCGAGCGGCTCATCGCCGCCCGGCCCGACGTCATCGTCGCGTTCAGCAACGACCATCTGCTCAACTGGCCGATCAACAACACGCCCGAGTACACGGTCGGCATCGGCGCCGAGCACGTCGGCCCCGCCGACTGGTACGACGAGTGGCTCGGGATGGCGACGAAGTACCGCATCCCCGGCCACCCGGAGCTCGCGCGCTTCATCGTCAACGAGAGCGTGCGCCGGCGGCTGGCCCTGGCCTACCTGCGAACGATGGAGTTCGACGACGGCATCTCGGTCCCGATGCACTTCCTGAATCCGGAAGGCACGATCCCGCTCGTGCCGGTCACGATGAATTGCACGGTGCCGCCGGTGCCGACGCCCGAGCGCTCGTATCAGGTCGGAGCGATCCTGCGCGACGTGGTGAAGGCGTTTCCCGGCAACGAGCGCGTCGCGGTCGTGGCGACGGGCGGGCTCAGCCACGAGCCGGGCGGCCCGCGCTATTTCTGGGTGGACGAGGCGTTCGATCTCTGGTTCCTCGATCTGCTCAAGCGCGGCGACCACGAGGCGCTCCTGCGCGAGTGCACGCTCGAGAAGATGGAGGAGGCCGGCTCCGGCGGCACCGCCGAGCTGAACGCCTGGGTCCTCGTCATGGCGTTCACGCGCGGCCCCGTCGACGTGCTGGCCTACATGCCGGCGGTGGCCTGGCGCAGCGGCACCGGCATGGTCGCGTGGAACGAGCTGGCCTGATCGTCGATGGGCGACCATCCGGCGTGGGGCGTGGCGCTGCTGCGCATGATGCTGGGCGTGATCTTCGTCCTGCACGGCTGGTACGCGTGGGCAATCATCGGTCCCCGTGACCTGACCGACCTGATGGTGCGCGTCGGCAATCCGCCCGGTATCGCCACCCTCCTCGCCGGGTACACGATCGCCGCGCATCTGATCGGCGGCGCGCTGCTCATCGTCGGCTTTCTCACCCCGTGGGCGGCGCTCGGTCAGGTGCCGATCACGGCGGGCGGCCTGTTCCTGTTCCGCTGGCCACAGGGTTTTTTCCTGCACGGCACGATCGTCGATCCGGCCCCCGGACGCCCGGTCGTCAGCGGTTACGAGTACTCGCTGCTCATCCTGGTCGGGACGCTCGCCCTCGCGATGACGGGCGGCGGAGCGCTCTCGATCGATCACGCCCGCGGCCATCGCATCCACAAGCGGATGGAGGTCCCCTGACATGGCACGCACGCACCGGCTCGACGTCGGACAGGTCCACTACGAGTGGAACAACGCCATCCCGCCCCGACTCGAGATCGAGCCCGGCGACACCGTGGTGTTCGACACGCGTGACGCCGCCGACGGCTACTACACGAAGCGGTCGACGTCGGCCGACGCCGAGGCGAAGGGGCCGTTCCGCGGCCACCCCCTCACGGGCCCGGTGAAGGTCCGGGGCGCTCGTCCCGGCGACACGCTCGCGGTCGAGATCCTCGAGGTGAAACCGCGCGAGGATTTCGGCTGGACGCACATCCGCCCGGGCCGCGGCCTGCTCCCTGAAGAGGACTTCCCGAAGTCGTTCCTCCAGATGTGGGATCTCTCCGACGGCACCCACGCGCGGATGGGCCACGGTATCGCCGTGCCGCTCGATCCCTTCCCTGGCGTCATGGGGGTCGCGCTCGATCAACCGGGCGGTCACAGCACGATGCCGCCCCGGAAGAACGGCGGCAACATGGACATCAAGCAGCTCACCGCCGGAACCACGTTGTGGCTGCCGATCTGGGTCGAGGGCGCGCTGTTCAGCATCGGCGACGCTCACGGAGCGCAGGGCGACGGCGAGGTCTGCGTCACCGCGGTCGAGATGACGGCTCAGATCACGCTGCGCTTCGGCCTGGCCTCCGGCCGGCGGCTGCACGAGCCTCAGTTCCGGACTCGCGGCCCCGTCGGCGTCAAAACGAACGTCGGGCCCCACTTCGTGACCACGGCGCACGGCCCCGAGCTCTTCCCGGCGGCGCAGCAATCGATTCGTTACATGATCGACCACCTCGTATCCGCGCGCGGGCTCAGCCGTGAAGAGGCGTACGCGGTGTGCAGCGTGGCCGTGGATCTCAAGATCAGCGAGATCGTGGACGCGCCCAACTGGATCGTGTCGGCGTTCCTACCCGAGAGCATCTTCTCGTGACCCTCCAGCGCCTCGACCACTTCGTGCTCACCGTCCAGGACATCGCGACGACGTGCGAGTTCTATACGCGGGCACTCGGCATGGAGGTCGTCACCTTCGGCGCCGGGCGCACCGCGCTGCGCTTCGGCCAGCAGAAGATCAACCTCCACGAGGTGGGTAAGGAGTACCAGCCCAATGCGGCGCGGCCGACGCCCGGCTCGGGCGATCTGTGCTTTCTGAGCGACCGGCCGCTCGCCGAGTGGATCAACCACCTGCGCGCGCTCGGCGTCACCATCGAGGAAGGCCCGGCGAAGAAGACGGGCGCGCTCGGCCCCATCGAGTCCATTTACGTGCGTGATCCCGACCGGAATCTCGTCGAGATCTCGAACGCGCTCGACCGCGACGACCTCGAGCCGATCCGGGCCTGGCTGCGCGAGTGGCAGGCGGCGGTGCGCGCCGCCGATTTCGCGGCCGGGCGGGCGATGTGCGCGCCCGAGATGCTCGCGTTCGGCACGCGGGCCGAGATGGTCGAAGGCATCGACCACGTGATGGAGCAGCAGTGGCGCCACATCTGGCCCGCCATCAAGGACTTCACCATTCCGGCCGAGGCCGCGCGAGGTGCGGTGCTGGGCGACCGCGCGTGGGTGGCGGCGCCCTGGCACTCGCGCGGCGTTCGTGGCGACGGCACGACGTTTCACCGACCGGGTCGCCTCACGGTCGTCCTCGCTCGCCGCGATGGCCGCTGGCTCGCGACGCACACGCACTTCTCGCTGACCCCAACCCCTCAGAGCACCACCTGACCACCGAGAGGAGTCACCATGGACATCGGCGTCTTCATCTTCCCAACCGAATACTCGATGCGCATCGACGAGCTGGCCCGAGAGCTGGAGGCCCGCCGCTTCGAGTCGCTGTTCGTGCCCGAGCACACCCACATCCCGACGAGCCGGCGCAGCCCGTTCGCCACGGGCGGCGAGCTGCCCGAGGAATACAAGCACACGCACGATCCGTTCGTGTCCCTCGCCTACGCGGCCGCCGTGACCACGCGCTTGAAGATCGGCACCGGCATCTGCCTGATCATCGAGCGCGACACGATTACCACGGCCAAGTCGGTGGCCAGCCTGGATTTAATGTCGGGCGGGCGATTCCAGTTCGGGATCGGGGCCGGCTGGAACGCCGAGGAGATGGAGCACCACGGCACCGTTTTCAAGACGCGCTTCAAGAAGCTGCGCGAGCAGATCCGGGCCGTGAAGGAGATCTGGACCAAGGACGTGGCCGAGTTCCACGGTGAGTTCGTGAACTTCGACCCGAGCTGGTGCTGGCCCAAGCCAGCCCAGAAGCCGCACCCGCCGATCCTGCTGGGCGGCGAGGGCCCGAACACGCTGCAGCGCGTGGTCGACCTGTGCAACGGCTGGTTCCCGCGCGGCCGCAATCCCGAGGTGGTGCTCACGGCGCTCGGCGATCTCAAGCAGCGCGCGGCCAAGGCCGGACGCGACATGAAGACGATCTCCGTCTCCGCGTTCGCGGCGCCCGCCGATCGTGCGGTGCTCGATCGCTTCGCCGCCGCTGGGGTGACGCGGTCGATCCTCCGGCTGCCCTCCGAGGGACGCGACAAGATCCTGCCGCTGCTCGACCAGTACGCCAAGCTCCTCTAGTGGCCAGTGACGCGCCGGCCTGGGCGCTCGCGCTCCTGCGCGAGGCCCGGGTCGGCCGCCTGGCCACGGCCGACGCCGACGGTCGCCCACTCGTCGTGCCGGTGTGTTACGCGCTCGACGCCGACAGCCAGCGCCTCTACTCGGCCATCGACGCCAAGCCCAAGCGCACTCGCCAGCTCCGCCGGTTGAGGAACATCCGGGAGAATCCGCAGGCGTCGGTCGTCGTCGACCAGTACGACGAGGACTGGACGCGCCTCTGCTACGTGATCGTGGAGGGCCGTGCCGAGATCGTCGAGGCGGGGCCGCTGCGCGAGCGCGCGATCGATCTGTTGCTCGCGAAGTATCCGCAGTACCTGGCGCTGGGACTGGCCGCCGGCGATGGGCCCGTCATCGTGATCGCCGTCGAGCGGATCGTAGCCTGGCGCTTCGCCTGAGCGACCTGCTGGACCACCTGGCCGAGACGTTTCGTCGCTTCGCCGAGCGCGAGTGCCGTGGCTCGTCGCCCCTCTACGAGGCGCTCGCACTCGCCGCTGCCGACGATGGCGAGCTCCGGTCCATCGCCGCGACGGCGCCTGCCGGCCAACCTGTCCCGAATCTCTTCTTCGCCGCCGTGCACTATCTCCTGCTGACTGGCGCGAACGATCGGCTCGCCGAGTTCTATCCGAGCCTGACCCCGTCACCGCGCCCGCCGAACGAGGCCTTCCCGTCGTTCAGGGCCTTCTGTCTCGATCGACGGCCAGCGATCGAAAGCCTGCTCAGAACCCGACGCGTGCAGACCAACGAAGTCGGTCGCTGCGCGTATCTCTATCCCGCCTTCGCGCTGGTGGCCGAGCTCAGTCGCCGTCCGCTCGTCATCGTCGAGCTCGGCGCCAGCGCGGGTTTGAACTTGATGTGGGACCAGTACCGCTACGAGTACGAGCGCGACGCGTCCTGCGGCCCGTCGGACGCCACGGTGGTGATCCGGAGCACGTTTCGCGGCGATCGTCGTCCACGCTTGCCGGAGCGAGCGCCTGCCGTGCTGGGCCGCGTCGGCGTTGATCTCGCGCCGATCGACGTGCGCGACGAGGATCAGACCTCGTGGCTACGGGCGCTGGTGTGGCCGGAGCACCGAGAGCGGGCGGCGCTCCTGGCGAGCGCGCTGGCGCTCGCGCAGAGGACTCCCCCGCGGGTCGTCCGCGGGGATGCGCTGGCCTGCCTGCCCGAGCTCCTGCGTGAGGCTCGTCGCGACGCCGCCGTGTGCGTGACCCACACCCATCCCCTCGTGGAGCTCACGTCCTGGGCTGGCGCCAACGTCACTACGCGGCGTCTCGCCTTCTCTGATCCGCACGGGCGGTGGATCGAATGGCTCGGGGACAGGACGGCAGCCCGGCCATTCGAGTGAAAGCGCCTAGCGAGGCGTGCACGCGTCTGATCACCCGGCTCCGCACCGACCGCCGGAGCGTGAAGACGGCGCCCTGGACGAGCATCGCCGGATCGCAGCCCGGCAAGAGCACGATCGCCACCAGCGTCGTGGACACGGTGCGGCTCAACGCAGAGGCCTCTCGGGCAGTGCGGCTGGCGATCGTGCAGAGCCGCGCGAGCATGATCTTGTTCGTATCAACGGACGTGCCACGGCATACACGGTGCACGGACGGCCCGGTCGGAGCCCCGAGTGGGTGATTCAGTACCCAATTGGGGAGGTGGCGGAAGCAAAACAGGGTGGCGCGTTGCAGCGTCAACCTGACGTGGAGTGATCAGTCGATCTTCGACTCGTCGCGGTACATGACCTTGTGCCGCGTGGTCTTGATCCACTCGTCGATGTCGGCGTCGGTCATGAAGTGCTCGGGAGCGAAGCGATCCCAGCTCATGATCTGGTCGAGCCGCTTCTTCCACCGCTTGTAGGAGGGCTTGAGCGGCGGCCCGAAGCACATGACGTCGATGATGGCCAGCTCGTCGGGCACCCCGAGCAGCGGCTTGATCTTCTGCTGGATCTCCTCCTGGCCGATGGCGGTGATCCACCACACCGCGTAGCCGAGGGCGGCCGCGGCCAGGTGGGCGCACATGGTGGAAGCGGCCACCGACTGGAGCAGGATGCGCTCGGCGTTCTTCTTGTAGAGGCGGTCCAGCTCCGAATCGTCGTTGAGCACGGGGAAGGCGCGGATGAAGCGGAAGTCGGCCACGATCACGATCAGCCCCGGGGCCGTCGTCACGCCGTGGTAGTTCGGCGTGGGAAAGCCCATGTGCAGCCGGGCGCGCCGCTGCTGCTCGTCGACGAAGGCCTGGCCGATCACCTGCTTCACCGCGGGGTCGGTCACGACGACGTAGTGCCAGGGCTGGGCGTTGGCGCCCGACGGCGCGTGACGCGCCGCCTCCAGGATCAGCTCGAAGTGATCGCGCGGGATCTCGGAGGAGGCGAAGGCGCGGTTGGTCATGCGATGGCGGACCACGTCCATGAACGACTGGTAGCGGGCGAGCTCGCCGCCCATCACGAGCCCCAGACGCGTCGCGCCGTCTCGACGACGAGACGGAGCTTGGCCTCCTGGTCGGCCGGCGTCAGCGGATTGCCGGGGGCCGTACTGGCGAAGCCGCACTGCGGGCTCAGCGACAGCCGCGCAACGTCGATCAGCCGGCTGGCCTCGTCGATGCGCTTGGCGAGCGCATCGGCCGATTCGAGGGCGGGCGTCTTGCTCGTGACCAGGCCGAGCACGACGTGGCGATCCCTGGGCATGAAGCGGAACGGTGCGAAGCTCCCGGCGCGCGGCGAATCGTACTCCAGGAAGAACGCATCGACGGCGAGCCCGGTGAAAATCCGCTCGGCCACGGCGTCGTAGCCACCCTCGCCGATCCACTTGCCCTGGTTGTTGCCGCGGCAGAGGTGGATGCCGACCGTCATGCCGGCGGGCCGGTCGCGGAGCGCATCGTTGACGAGGCTCACGTAGCGGCCCACCATCGCGTCGGGATCGTGGCCGCGCCGCCGGAACCCGTCGCGGAACTTCGCGTCACACAGCAGCGGGAACGAGACGTCGTCGAGCTGGACGTAGGTCGCCCCGCGCGCGCCGAGATCCGCCAGCTCGTCGCGGTAGATGCCGGCGACGTCCGCGAAGAACTCCTCCACGTCGGGATACGCGCGCTCGGAGACGCCCTCACGCCACCGAAACGCGTGCTGCGAGCAGGGGCTCGGCAGGGTGACCTTCGGCGTACGCGTCGTCAGGCCGCGCACGAACTCGAACTCGTCGGTGGCGATGCCGCGCCTCCGCGCGAGCCTCCCGGTCACCACGGGCGTGCGATACGTCATCGCGCCGCCCCGCGCGTCCTGGAAGGTGATCTCGGCGTCCATCTCGGTGAAGCCGCTCACCGCGGCCGGGAAATGTCCGAAGTAGATGATGCGGCGGTACTCGCCGTCGGTGATGACCTCGAGGCCGACGCGCTCCTGGAGCGCGACCGCCTCTCGGATGAAGCGATCCTCGGTGTCGCGAAGGGCCTGAGCTGAAAGACCGCCGCCGTCGAATTCGCGGCGGGCCGCCAGCAGGGCCGCAGGCCGGAGGAGGCTGCCGATGTGCTCGGCCCGGAACGGCCTCATGGCGCCGGATCATAGCGTATATACTCCGCGCCATGTGGCAGGGCAGCGTGCTCTCGATCCACATCGCGCCGGCGGCCTCCGCGCCGATGGTCACGCTCGCGGAAGTCCGCGCGCTCCCGGGCCGCGGGCTCGACGGTGACCGCTACGCGCTCGGCACCGGCCACTACTCGGCGCGTCCGAGCGCCGGCGGCCGCGAGGTCACGTTGATCGAGTTGGAGTCGGTCGAGGCGCTCGAGCACGGCATCGTCAACGCCGCCGGTGAGCGCCTGGGTATCAAGCTCATAGCGGCCGAGACCCGGCGCAACATCGCGACCTCCGGTGTTCCGCTCAATCACCTCGTGGACCGCACGTTCCAGGTCGGCACGGTGCGCATGCGCGGCACGCGTCTCTGCGAGCCGTGCCAGTACCTCGAGGGCCTCACCGCACGGCCCCGGCTGATGAGCGGCCTCCTCCACCGCGGCGGGCTGCGCGCCCAGATCCTGACCGAAGGCCTGATCCGCGTCGGCGACGTCGTCCGCCCCGCCTGATCGCTCGACCCGGTCGTATAATCGCGCCAACACTGCGCCGAGGTGAGCGCCATGAGCCCAGCGAGCGAGTTCCGCCAGCAACTGGAAGCCGCCGTCAACGCCCGCCACAGCCGCCTGAACCCGTTCACGGAGAAGTGGGTGAAGGGCGAGCTCACGCGGGCTCAGCTCGGCGCCTGGGCGGCCCAGCACTACCAGTACGTCTCGCAGTTCCCGCGCTGGTGTGCCGCCGTCTACGCGGAATGTCCGTACCCCGACGCGCGTGACTTCCTGCTGGAGAACATCGTCGAGGAAGAATCGGGCGTGAAGCACGTCGATCTCCTCATCCGCTTCGCCGAGGCGTGTGGCGTGGGCCGGGCCGAGGTGGAGCGCACGGTCCAGCTCCCGACCACGCGCGCGCTGACCGCCTGGTGCTACGAGATGGCCCACAAGCCGTTCACCGAAGCCGCGGCCGGACTCCTGGTCGGCCTCGAGTCTCAGGTGCCGGGCATCTATCGTCGCAACCTGCCGCCACTCAAGCCGCTCTACGGCTTCAGCGATCACGAGATCGAGTTCTTCGCCGTGCACATCGAGGCCGACGAGGTTCACGGTGAGCGCGGGTACGAGATCGTCGAGACGTACTCGAAGACCGCGGACCAGCGAGAGCGCGCCGTGGATGCTGTCCGCCAGGCGACGGAGATGCGCTGGCAGTACATGACGGGACTCCATCGCGCCCATGTCCTCAAAGAGGACACGTGATCAATCCTCAAGGAGGACACATGATCGATCCTCAAAGAGGACGCGTGAGCTGATGGCCGAGATCCGCGTGGCGAGACTGGCCGACGTCATTCCCGGCCAGCCAGTGCGCGCCGAGGCCGCGGGCAGCACGATCGTCCTCGCTCGCGTCGGCGATCAGGTGTTCGCGTGCGGCGACACCTGCGCCCACAAGGGCGGGCCGCTCTCCGGCGGCAGGCTCACGGGCGCGCGGCTCGCCTGTCCCTGGCACGGCTGGATGTACGACGTCCGCACGGGCGAATGCGTCTTCCCGGGTCGCGGCGCTCGTGTGCCGACCTATCCCGTTCGCATCGTGGCCGACGAGGTCTTCGTCGAGTGCCCCTGACGCTGAAGCACGCGCGCGAGTGCATCGAGCGGGGCGTCGCCAAGGCCCACGCGCTCGGCTTCAACGTGGCCATCGCGATCGTCGATGAGGGCGGGCACCTGGTGATCTGTGAGCGGATGGACGGCGCGCTCTGGGTCACGCCCGAGATCGCGCGGGCCAAGGCCAACGCCGCGGCTGGCTTTCAGGCCACCACGCTCGACCTCGAGGAGCGCTTCAGCAAGCGCATGCTCTTCGCCGACAACGTGGCCACGCTCGGCGACTATCGCTTCGTCTTCGGCAAGGGTGGCGTGCCGATCGTCGAGCACGGCCACATCGTCGGCGCCGTCGGCGTCAGCGGGGCCGTCCCCGCCGAGAACGACCACACGATCGCCGACGCAGCGGCCGGCCACCCGACACTTTCGAAGAGCCACTGACACGAGCATGAAATTCGAGGTCGAGGTCTCCCAGGACGACGCCGGCCAGTGGCTGGCGACCGCCATCGAGTACCAGGTGAGCGCCACCGGCCGCACGGAAAAGGAAGCGCTGGCCCGGGTCATGGAGGCGCTGGCCGCTCACATCAAGAAGGCCGCGAAGTGAGCCGCGCGCTCGAGGGCCTGCGGGTCATCGACTGCTCGCGGCTCATCGCCGGTGGCGTGCTGGCCACGGTGCTCGCCGATCACGGCGCCGACGTCGTCAAGGTGGAGAACCCGCGTGGCGGCGATCCGCTGCGCACCTGGCTGGGCGACCGCGGCCAGCTCTGGTGGAAGGTCTACGCCCGCGGCAAGCGGTCGGTGACGCTCAACCTCACGAACCCGCGAGGCCAGGATCTGCTGAAGCGCCTCATCCGCGACGCCGACGTCTTCATCGAGAATTTCGTCCCCGGCACGCTGGAGAAGTGGGGCCTGGGCCCCGACGTCCTGCTCGGCCTCAATCGGCGGCTCATCGTCGCTCGCGTCTCGGGTTGGGGCCAGGACGGTCCGTATCGCGATCGGCCCGGCTTCGGCACGATGGTGGAAGCCATGAGCGGGTTCGCCATCACTACCGGTCAGGCCGAGGGCCCGCCGACGCTGCCGTCGTTCCCGATGGCCGACATGGTGGCGGCCCTGGCGGGCGCGTCAGCCGTGCTGGCGGCGCTTCGTCACCGTGATCAGGTCTCCGGCGTGGGCCAGGTCGTCGACATCTCGCTCTACGAGCCGCTGCTGGCGCTGCTCGGCCCGGACGCGGCGCGCCACGCGATCGACGGCACCGTGCGCACGCGCCAGGGCAACCGCAGCGACAACGCGAGCCCGCGCGGCACCTATCGCACGCGCGACGGCAAGTGGGTCGCGCTCTCGGCGTCCACGCCGGCGTCGGCCGCCGCGCTCTTCAAGAACCTCGGCCTCGGTCATCTCCTCGACGATCCGCGCTTCGCCACCAACGATTCGCGGGTGGCGAACAACGACCTCGTCGATGAGGCTCTGACCGGGGCGATCGGCGCGCGCACCCTGGCGGAGATGCAGCAGCTCTTCGAGGCGAGCGATCTGACGGCCAGTCCCATCTACGACATCGCCGACATCGCCAAGGACCCGCACGTGATCGCCCGGGGCATCCTGCTCGACGTGCCCGATCCCGAGCTCGGCGCGGTCAGGATGGTCGCGCCGACGCCGCGGCTCGCCGACACGCCGGCCGCCGTGGCGTGGGCCGGCCCGGCCCTCGGCGCTCACAACCAGCTCGTGTACGGCGCGCTCGGCCTCTCGTCGGCCGAGATCGACGCGCTCGCACGCGAAGGAGTGATCTGACCGTGGTGCTCGCCTTCGTCCTGCTCGTCCTGCTCGCGCTCCCGTCGGCCGTGGCCGCCCAGTACACGGGGCCCTTGATCGACGCACACTCGCACGTCCCCAACGCCACGGCCATCAACGCCTACGCCGCGGCGGCCAAGCGCCACAACGTGAGCAAGGTGCTGCTGCTGGGCGTGGGAGGCGTTCAGAAGAACGACGCCGCGTGGATCGCCGCCGCCCAGAAGAAATATCCCGACCTCGTGATCGCCGGCACGCCGGTCGCCGATCCGGCCGCCGTCGAGGGCCTCGAGAGCGAGATCGACCGGCTCGGCGCGCGCGCGCTCGGCGAGGTGCACGTCCGCCAGCTCTCGCGGAAGATCGACCGTGATCCGAGCGGGCCGGAGTTCCAGAAGCTCCTCGAGATCGCCGCCAAGCGGAAGCTTCCCGTCGTGATCCACGACGACCTCGACGTCCGCGCCACCGAGCGCCTGGACCGCGCGCTCACGGCCCGGCCCGACGCGACGATCATCCTGGCCCACGCGGGAGAATCGGCGCCGCCGCGCATCGAATCGCTGCTCGGTCGCCACCCGAATCTGATGGTGGATCTCTCGGGCATGCACTTCCAGCGCAAGCCCCCGCTGGCCACGGAGACCGGCCCCATCGATCCGACCTGGAAGGCGCTGATCGAGAAGATGCCCGACCGCTTTCTCTTCGGCGTCGACGTGTGGGCGCCGCGGCTGTTCGAGCCGGCCATGCTCGATCGCCTCATGACGTGGGCGCGGCGCGTGCTCGGGGAGCTCAAGCCGGACGTGGCCGAGAAGGTGGCCTACACGAACGCCGCGACGCTGCTCGGCGTCAAGTAAGCGGGCTGTGATCGGCGGCAATCCATTCGAGACCGCCACCGCCGCGGACCTCGTCGACGCGGTCGCGGCGCGACACCCCGCCCGCGAGGCGATCGTCTTCGCCGACGAGCGCGTGACGTTCGGCGAGCTCCGCGACCGCTCGCGCCGGCTGGCGCGAGGGCTGGCCGCCATCGGGATCCGCCGCGGCGACAAGGTGGGCATCTGGCTGCCCAACCGGCCGGCGTGGTTCGTCGCCCAGCTCGCCTGCGCGCGGCTCGGCGCCGTGGTCGTCGCCTTGAATCCGCGCTACCGCGGTCACGAGCTCACCTACATCCTCGGCCAGTCCGGGGCGAGCGCGCTGCTGCTGACCGATCACCTCGGCGGGATCGATTACTTCGAGACGCTCGCCGACGTGCTACCGAACCTCGCGCAGGCGATCCCGGGTGAGATCGACGACGCCAGATTCCCGAATCTCCGTCACGTGATCGTGGACGCCGACGACGAGTACCCCGGCTGCATTCGCCTGCGTGACGTGTTCGACGCTGGCAGCGAGGCGACGGCCGGTCACGGCCCCGCTCCGACCGCCGACGACGTCTTCACGCTGCTGTACACGTCGGGGACGACGTCGTTTCCCAAGGGCGCGATGATCTCGCACGAGAACTGTGTGCCCCACGCGTGGAACGTCGCGGAGGTGCTGCGCCTCACTCCCGACGACCGGGTCCTGCACGCGTTGCCGGCGGCCGGCACGTGGGGTGGTGTCAACATCCCGCTCTCCACGTGGTCGCACGGCGCCTGCGTGGTCCTCATGGACGTGTTCGACCCCGGCCGCGCGCTGTGGCTGGTGGAGCGCGAGCGGTGCACGGTGTGGAACTGTGTCGATCAGATGGCGCGCGCCGTCCTCGACTCTCCCGAGCTCGATCGCTACGATCGCTCGTCGCTCCGCACCGGCGCGTTCGCCGCCGTCGGTGGTGGCGGCCACGGGATGTTCGAGGCGGTCGTCGAGCGCATGGCCATTCCCCTCGCCTACCAGCCGTACGGGATGACCGAGGTCAACGCGATGGCACTCGTCCACGACCTCGACGAGCCGGCAGCATTACGCGCCGTGCCCGGGATTCACACGGTGCCCGGCCTCGACGTCCGCATCGCGCACCCCGAGACCGGTGCGCGCTGCCGCGCCGGCGAAGAGGGCGAGCTGCAGTTTCGCGGGCCACGCGTCACGCGCGGCTACTGGGAGAAGCCGGAGGAGACGGCCAAGGCATTCACCGACGACGGCTGGTTCAGGTCGGGCGATCTCGGCGTCGTGAACGACGCCGGCCACGTCATCTTCAAGAGCCGGCTCCGGGAAGTCCTGCGCATCAGCCACCACATGGTGTCGCCCGGCGAGATCGAGGCGTTCCTGATGTCGCATCCCGACGTCGACCAGGCCTTCGTCGTCGGCATCCCCGACGCGCGCAGCAACGAGGCGGCCGCCGCTTACGTCATCGTGAAGGAGGGCGCGCGCGTGACCGAGACGGCGTTGGCCGACTTCTGCCGGGGAAAGATCGCCTCGTTCAAGATTCCCCGCCTGATCCGCTTCGTGAAGGACGTCCCGCGCACCCCCGGGCCCCACGGGGACAAGGTGCAGCGCGGCCGCCTGCGCGAGCAGGCGATCGCCGAGCTCGAGCGTGGAGGAAGGTCATGAGCCTGCGGACGCGTCTCTGCTCGCTGCTCGGCATCGAGCACCCGATCCTCCAGTCGGGCATGGGTGGCGTGGCCGGTCCCGAGCTGGTGGCGGAGGTGTGCAGCGCGGGCGGCCTTGGAATCCTGGCCGGACTGAACGTGCCCGCCGGCGATCTTCGGAAGGCGATGCGCCGGGTGCGCGAGCTGACCAACCGGCCGTTCGGCGTGAACCTGTGGCTGCACAGCGGCCTGCGCCCGCCCATCGATCCGGCGACGATCCCTGACGCCACGCTGGACCAGGCTCAGCGCGTGCTGAACCAGTTCCGTTCACGGCTCGGAGCGCGCTCCGTCGTCGAGCGTCCGCCCCGCGGCCCGGATCTGGTCGCCGAGGCGTTCGAGGTGATCCTCGAGGAGCGGCCGGCCGTCTTCTCGTCGGCGCTCGGCTTCGACGCGACGATGATCGAGCGCTGCCACGAGCGCGGGATCAAGGCCATGACGATGGCGACGACCGTGGAGGACGCGCGCACGATGGCGGCGGCCGGCGCTGACGTCATCGTCGCTCAGGGCGGCGAGGCCGGCAGCCATCGCTCGGTCGACGGCAAGCCGGCGTCGCCCGAGAGCGCCAGCGTCGGCACGATCGTGCTGGTCCCGCAAGTGGTGGAGGCGGTCCGCGTCCCGGTGGTGGCGGCGGGTGGAATCGCCGACGGCCGGGGCCTCGTCGCCGCGCTCGCGCTCGGCGCCAGCGGCATCCTGCTCGGCACCCGCTTCGTCGCCACCCGCGAGTCCATGGCCGCCGAGATCTACAAGAAGCGCGTGCTGGAGAGCGACAGCACGGCCACGACGCTGACCGACACGATCAGCGGCCTGTGGGCGCGCGCGTTGCGCAACCGGTTCACCGAGGAGTATCGCGCGTCGGGCGCGCCCGTCTTGCCGCCGCACGTCCAGCGGGTCGCCGCCGGCGACGTCTACCAGGCATCGCTCAAGAACCAGGATCCCGACTACTATCCGATGATGACGGGGCAGAGCACGGGGCTCATCCACGACCTGCCCGGCGCCGCCGAGGTCGTGGGGACGATCGTGCGCGAGGCGCAGGGCGTGCTCGAGCGTCTGCGCCGGGGAGATCTCTCGTGAAGCTCGACTGTTACATGCTCACGCACGACCTCAAGTCGGTGCCGGCGTACTCGCGCAAGGTGGAGGCGCTCGGCTTCGACTGCCTGTGGACGGCCGAGACCCAGCACGATCCGTTCCTGCCTCTGGCCATCGCCGCCACCGCGACCACTCGTCTCAAGCTCGGCACCGCCATCGCGGTCGCGTTCCCACGCAGCCCGATGATCACCGCCCACATCGCGTGGGACCTCCAGAAGGCGTCCGACGGCCGCTTCTGCCTCGGCCTCGGCTCGCAGATCAAGGGCCACAACGAGCGCCGCTTCTCGGTGAAGTTCGAGTCGCCGGCGCCGCGGCTGCGCGAGGTCGTCCTGGCGCTGAGGACCATCTGGGACTGCTGGCAGAACAGAACGAAGCTGAGCTTCGCCGGCCAGTTCTATCGGTTCGATCTCATGACGCCGTTCTTCGACCCGGGCCCGATCGAGCACCCGAAGATCCCCATCTACATCGCCGGCGTGAATCGGCTCATGTGCCGGATCGCCGGCGAGGTGTGCGACGGCCTGCACGTCCATCCCTTCAACAGCCCGAAGTACCTGCGCGAGTACGTCCAGCCGGCGGTGGAGGAGGGACTCGCGGCGAGCCGGCGCCAGCGTCACGAGTTCTCCTACGTCACGTCGACGTTCACGATCGTCGGCGACACCGAGCAGGAGCGCGCCGCCGCGCGCGAGGCCGTGCGCCAGCAGATCGCCTTCTACGCGTCCACCCGCACGTACGAGCCGGTGCTGGCCAGCCACGGCTGGCAGGATCTGGCCAAGAGCCTCCATCGCAAGTCGGTCGAGGGTGACTGGGTGGGCATGGCGAAGCTCGTCACCGACGAGATGGTCGACACGTACGCGGTGACGGGGACGTGGGACACGATCGGAGCGAAGATCCGCGAGCGCTACGCGGGGCTCCTCGATCGCACTTCGTTCTACCAGCCGTACCAGCCCGGCCTCGACGACCCACGCCTGCCGCGGGTCATAAAGGAATTCAACGGATGATAGACCTCTACGACCTCGGAGAACGCCCGCCGCTCGGCCAGGTGCCGGCGCGGATGCACGCCTACGTCGTGCGCCAGAACCGCTTTGGCCCGCCTCGCGACGCCTGGAAGCGCGAGGTCATCACCACGCCGGTGATCGGCCCCGACGAGGTGCTCGTCTACGTGATGGCCTCCGGCATCAACTACAACAACGTGTGGGCGGCACTCGGCTATCCGCTCGACGTCATCGCCGAGCGGCAGAAAGCCGGTGAGCCCGAGGACTTCCACGCCGGAGGCAGTGACTGCTCGGGCATCGTGTGGGCGGTCGGCAAGGACGTGCGCAACGTGAAGATCGGCGACGAGGTGATCGTCCACAGCGGCTGGTGGCGGCCGGACGATCCGTGGGTGAAATCGGGCAAGGATCCGATGCTGGCCGAGTCCACGCGCATCTGGGGCTACCAGACGAACTACGGATCGTTCTGTCAGTTCGCGCGAGCGCAGGCCCACCAGTGCGTGGCGAAGCCCAGGCGCCTCACCTGGGAAGAGTCAGGCTGCTTTCTCCTCTGCGCCTCGACGGCGTACCGGATGCTCATGGGCTGGCCGCCGCACACCGTCGAGAAGGGTGACGCCGTGCTGGTGTGGGGCGCCGCCGGCGGTCTCGGCAGCATGGCGCTCGAGATCACGCGCGCGGTCGGCGGGCGCCCGATCGCCGTGGTATCGGACGACGACAAGCGCAAGTTCTGCATGGATCACGGCGCGGCCGGCGTGGTCAATCGCACGCAGTTCACCCACTGGGGGAAGATGCCGGACACCGGTGACGCCAAGGCCTACGGCGAGTGGGCCAAGGGAGCGCGCGGCTTCGGCAAGGCCATCTGGGACGCGCTCGGCGATCGCGTGAGCCCGAAAATCGTCTTCGAGCATCCGGGTGAGTCGACGCTGCCGACGTCGGAGTTCGTCTGCGCCACGGGCGGGATGATCGTGATCTGCGCCGGCACGACCGGTTACAACGTCACGCTCGATCTCCGCTATCACTGGATGCGGCAGAAGCGATTTCAGGGCAGCCATCTCTCCAACGACGAGCAGGCTGCCGCGGTGACGAAGCTGGTCGCCGACGGGAAGGTCGACCCGTGTCTCTCGAAGACGTACGACTTCGACGAGATTCCGCTGTGTCACCAGTTGATGCTCGACAACAAGCATCCCTACGGCAACATGGCAGTGATGGTGAACGCTCGCCAGCCCGGTCAGGGCCGGAGCGCATGACGGGTTAGTGCCGGCCGCTCCGCTCGGGCCGGTCGATGCGCTCGCGCCGGTCGACGCGCTCGACCCTTTCGACGCGCTCGGCCTTCTGGGGCCGGTCGGGGCGCTCGATCCTCTCGGGACGTTCGATTCTGTCCACACGGTCTGGACGCTCGATCCGGTCGGGGCGTTCGACGGCTCGGACCGATCGACCCTGTCGACTTTCTCGGCGCGATCGATCCGATCGGAACGGTCGGCGCGGTCTTGACGATCCACCGGCTCGGCACGATCGAGCCGCGTCACGCCTCGAGTCGTGATCGTCGGCGCCCCGCTCCGAGAACCTCGATCCACCATCCGCGGGCCTCGTCCTTCGTCGCGGCGATCCCCGCCCCCGCCCTTGCCCGAGTGATCGGCCTCCACAACCGCCGGTCCGCTCGTGGACTCGCGCCGTGGGCCCTGACGCTTGTCAGGATCGGGTGACGATCCTCCGCGCTCGAGCTTGTTGTCTCCATCACCCAGCACACCGTCTCCTCGCGGCACCACACTGACGCTCGCCGGCCGACCGCCAGGGGGCGCGACCAGTCCGAACGGAGGGCCCGACGTGTCGACGACCGGGCTCTCCGGCACCGCGGGGCTCGACGGCGGTGAGATGGCGGAAACGGCTGGGACGTCGAATTGTGGCGTCCGCTCGGCGACCGCCTGTCGAGACGGCGTGGGTGGCGACGCCGGGCGCGTCACCGGCCGGTCTGGGGCTGGCGCGGGAGCGCTCGCGACGTCACCGTTCGGCGCCGGAGACTGCTGCTTCCGCCGTGGCGAGGGCTCGGGCGTCGTCGCGCGAATCTCGCGACTCGTCACCGTGTGGGGGAGCGCCGTTGGCACCGTCGTTCTCACGTCTCGCTCGGGGAGCGCCGACGTGAACGCGCAGATGGTCGGCCAGATCGGCGATGTGTCCGAGCCGCGTCGTCATGTCACCCAGGCGGCCACGCAGCGCCTCGAGCTGTGGTTGGAGCGACGGTGCTCCAGACGGCGACGCCGCAACGCCGACGACGCCGAACAGCGCAGCGAGACCGAACCCCGTGCCGGCCACCAGCCGGCCGATCCGCGCGAAGCGCTCGCGGCGGGCCACCTCGTCGGGTTGACCTTCCGCGGGGGTGAAGCCGAACGCGGCGAGGACGAGGCAGAAGGTCAGCGCGCCGATCGCGGCGGCCACCATGCTGCCGAACAGCAGGACATGCGCAATCGAATGCATATGCGTCGCGTGACCCACCAGGAATGACAGCAAATCGAGCGCCAGCCAGCGGATGGGATGGTTCAGCGAGGCGACGAGCGGCCGGCGGCTCCTGCGTCGGTGCGGTCCACGCGCTCCAGCACCGCATCGATGGACCGTGCAATATCGCGGACCTTGGCCTCGATCGATCCGATACGGCCTTCGAGGGCGCGGACGTCCTGCGAGACCGAGCGGTCAGCGACGCCCGAGCGTGAGGTCAGGGCGACCACGCTGAGGAATGCCGTGACTGCGAAGCAGACTGCAGCCGCAGCGTGGCCGATGCGGATCAGGAACAGACGCCGCCGTGCGGAATCGGGCGTCTCGTCGTCGGCCGAGGTGAACCCGTAGCCGACGATCAGCAGCGACAGGGTGATGCCCCCGAGGGCGCTGGCGACGACACTGCCGGTCAGAGCGTATTGAGCCGTCTGCTCCAATCGCGACGAGCTTACCAGCGACCGAACTTCCAGGACAGCTCGATGCCGCCGCCCCAGTTGGGGCTGCCGTTGGTCAGCCCGACGAAGACGTTCGGCGTCACGGAGATCGTTCGCGAGACCTTGAAGGTGACCATGCCGTTCAGCTCGAGCGGATCGTTGCCGTGGGAAATCGCACGGCGCCAGTCGAGCAGCGCGCTGGCGGTGATGGTGGGCGTCACACGGTAGCCGGCACCGACGCTCGCCCCTGGGCGATTGTGAAAGTCTTGACCGGGCGGATCACCCATGAACGTATAACTCGCGTCGCCGTAGATGAAGAACGCTCCAAAGGTCTTGTCCCACTCGAGGCCGAAGCCCCAGTCCACCTCGCCGGTGCCCAGCCCTTTGTTCTCGTCAGCGGTCGGGAGCTTCAGCTTCAGGAAGGGCGCCAGCGTGGGCAGCCACGAGTCGGGGCCGGGATCGTCCACGACGTAGTAGCGGCCCTTGAGGACCATATCACCGAAACCCGAGTTGACCTCGCGCGCCCCAGCAGCCCCCCGCGTGTTCTGGGGCTGGCCGTCGACGATGACGACGTTGCCGGGCGCGTCGAGCCGGACGAACGACGTGGTGACGCCGAGGTCCCATCGCTCGCCCAGGTACCTCAGCGTGAACGGGAAGAAGAAGGTCCGCGTCTTCTGGGACGTCCCGAAGTCACCCTCGTCGTACGAGGGGCCGATCTTGAGCTGGAAGTGCTCGCGCTCGGCGGCCCGAGCCTCGATGACGGGCCGGTCTTCGATGGAAGGCGCCGAGGGCTGATTCGGCCGCGCCTGAGCCCCGACGGGCGCCGGGGACGAGAGATGAAGGAAGACGAGACAAAGAAGGACGGCGATCAGAGCAGCACGGCGGTCTGGCACTCAGGGCTCCTTGTGCCGCAGTGGTGGCACAACGAATTTCGCCGCCCACCACCGCGGATGTCAAGAAATTCGGCTCTAGTGACGGCCGCTCCGCTCCGGCCGGTCGAGTCGGTCGGCGCGTTCGGTGCGTTCGACGCGCTCGACGCGATCGCTTCGGTCGTATGCGCTCGACCCGGTCGGGCCGATCGCCGCGGTCGCCGCGACCCGAGCGGTCGTCGCGATCGCCCCGCGCCTGATCTCGGCCGCTGTGCTCGCTGCCGGAACCGCGATTGCCGTCACGCACCTCGGTGCGCACGCGGCCGTCCTCGAACTTCGCAATCATCCGCGTCCCGTTGACGACGGCCTGAACCCTGAGCTCGCGGAGATTGTTCTGAGCTCCGAGCCCCGTGACGAACGCGTTGAAGTCGGCTTGATTGGCGAAGCTCAACCCCTGGAGCTTCACCTCGCCACGCTCGATCTTGGCTTCGAAGGGCGTGCCCCCGACCGTTCCCACGAGCTTCACCTCCGTGCCGGGCTTGTTCTGCACGGTGCTGACCAGCGTGGTGAAGGGCGCTGAGTTGAACGCGTTCGTGTCGGTGACCACCAGCCCGCGCACCTGCAGCTCGCCGCCGTTGGGCAGGTTGTTCAGGGGCCCCTGCACGTCGGCCAGATTCGTGGCGGTTACCTTGACCTCCGGGCGGGGAGAAGTCTGCGCCGCCGCGGGAGCGACGGTCCCTATCGCAAGCATCACGACCCACACGGCTGGGGCGCGTCGTTTCATGGCTTCCTCCAGGGCGCTCCCTCCTGGTTGGCGAGGGAGACGAGAAGGCGGGGCTCCAAACGACGTGCCAGATGGGAAGTCTCGGTCGAACAGGGATTTACGCGCGAGTCTTGCAGGGCGCTCGTCAGCGACCCGTCGTCACGGTGTCAACGACGGGCCACCGACTGTCACCGAAAGATCCTGAAACGACCTGCGCTAGGGGCTGACCTCGAGCGCCGGATGACGGAGCCAGAAGTAGGCTCCCATCGCGGCCGCGGCGAGGAGATTCGCCACCAGCACGGCCGGCCACGTCAACGCCTTCAGCACTGGCGCCGCGAAGAGCATCGCCGTCACCGTGAACCCGAACTCGAAGACGACGAAGAGCAGCAGTACGCCGAAGCCGATGTTCGGATTGCGCTCGGCCATCGCGAGCAGGCGCGACGCCACTCCGCCGATCGCGGCGAAGGCGAGCCCGTGGACCCACGTGAACATGAGCACCATGTCCATCGAGACCGGCAGCGTGTCGTACGACCCGACCACGGTGGCCCGGCCGAAGAGCGCCGTCCCCAGCACGGTCGGTGTGTAGAGCGGCCGTCCGTGGAGGACATCCACGACGAGGAACCAGAGCGCGACGGTGAGCGCTCCGATGATGCCGGCGACGAGGCCTTCCTGGTAGAGGCGCGCGGTGTCGGCGGCGGGAGCGGAAACCCCTGCGGTTGCGGTCGCGTCGGTCTGAGCGGTCATCACCCTACTCCTTTCCGGGTGCGATCCGACCCTACGACGGTCGGGCGGAGTATAGGCCCGACCGACGCGCTCCGCAAACGCGAGGGAACGCTCAGGGGTGCATGGTCAGCTGCGGGTGGCACCGCCGGAAATATCCGGCCATCGCCGTCGCCGCGAACAGGTTGCCGACCAGCGCGACCGGCCAGATGAGGCCGTGGAGGATCGGCGCGGCGAAGATCATGCTGACGACCGTGAAAGTGAAGCCGAACACCGTGGCCAGCAGCACGAAGCAGAAGCCCAGGCTCGGATGGCGATCGACGCGTCCGAGGAGGTGCGCGGCGACCCCGCCGATGGCCATGAACGCCAGCGCGCGGAGCCAGATGAACATCATCGCCATCTCCATGGAGATGGGCGCCTTCTGCATCGCGTCGAACGGCATGCTGTGATCGAAGAGCGCGGTGCCGAGCGCGCTCGCCGTGTAGAACAGGCGGCCGGTGACAACGTCCACGACCAGGCCCCAGAGCGTGATCGTGGCGGCGCCGATGATGCCAGCCGTGATGCCCTCTTGATAGGGCCGGGCCGCCTCCGAGGCAACTGCCGCGGGTACGCCGGTGGTGAGGTGGGTCCGAACAGCCATGCGCGAGCTCCTCTCTAGGTTACGGAAGGCAGGCGTACGAAGTGCCTGCTGCCCTGTCCCCCCCGTTCGAGTTCACAACTCCTGGACAGTGTGCGAGCCGCGGCTCCTGGCGTCGCCGCGCCGCGCAAGGGAAATGCAACAACGATGACAATTGCGGAATCGCCCGCCAACAGCGGGGTTATAGAACGCGGGCCAGAATCGGCGACGATCTCGTCAGCTTCACCGGCTCTACCGAACGGCAGAGGCACGACGGCGAGAAGCACGGATCGTGAGCAACCCAGATTGACTGCACGGGTAGGATAGGCTGCGTAGTAGGCTGAGTGGCGTGGTGTCGAACACCGGAAAGACTCTGGCTGTTCTCGTCGGGGGCGGGCCGGCGCCGGGCATCAACGCGGTCATCGCGGCGGCGACTATCGAGGCGCGCAATCACGGCATTCGCGTCCTCGGGTGCTACGACGGCTTCCGCTGGCTGGTGCAGGGCGATACGCGGCACGTCGTCGAGCTGGGCATCGACGATCTCTCACGCATCCATTTCGAGGGCGGCTCCATCCTGCGCACGTCGCGCACGAATCCCACGCGGACTCCCGACGGCGTGAAGACCGTGGCGGCGACGCTCCAGAAGCTGAACGTGAACTACCTGATCACGATCGGCGGCGACGACACCGCCTACGCGGCGTCGCAGCTCGCCCGGGTGCTGCCCGGTCTCACCGTGGCCCACGTGCCCAAGACCATCGACAACGATCTGCCCCTGCCCAGCGACATCGTCACCTTCGGCTTCACCACGGCCACCAACCTGGGCAAGGAGCTCGTCCGGAATCTCATGCAGGACGCGGCCACCACCGAGCGCTGGTTCTTCGTCACCGTGATGGGCCGGCACGCCGGGCATCTGGCCCTCGGCATCGGCGGCTCGGCGGCGGCCACGCTGACCGTCATCGGCGAGGAGTTCACCGGCAAGCACGTGACCCTCGATCGCCTCGTCGACATCCTGGAAGGCGCCATCATCAAGCGCCGGGCGCTCGGCCGCGACCACGGCGTGGCGATCCTCTCCGAGGGCCTCGCCGAAAAACTCGACCCGTCGACGCTCGGCCCGGTGGAAAACGATCCGTTCGGCAACGTGCGCCTGTCCGAGCTCGAGCTCGGACGCGTGCTCAAGGACCGGGTGACGGCCAGCCTGCGCACACGCGGCCTCGACGTGACGATCGTGGCCAAGGAGCTGGGCTACGAGCTCCGCTGTGCGCCGCCGGGCGCCCACGACATCCAGTACAGCCGCAGCCTCGGCTACTGGGCGACGCGCTTTCTCATGGACGGCGGCAGCAACGCGATGGTCACAATCCAGGCGGGCCGCCTCGTGCCCATCCCCTTCGGCCTCATGATGGACGGCAAGACGGGCAAGATCCGCGTGCGCTACGTCGACGTGGATTCCGAGATGTATCAGACGCTGTGGGCGTACATGATCCGGCTCAAGCCCGAGGATTTCGACGATCCCGACATGCTGGCGTCGCTCGCCAAGGCCGCCAACCTCAGCGAGCCGGAATTCGTCGCGCGCTTCGGTCCGCTCGTCGGCCGCAGCTGATCACTTCTTCTCGATCTTGTCGAGGCCGAGCTCGTAGTTGTCGTTGTCCGCTCCGGCCCGGCGCAACCCATAGAGCGGCCGTAGACCTTGCCGCCTTCGACCTTCTCGATCGTCAACATGTACGTGCCCCGCGCCGCCCCCGCGCGCGCGGCGATGCGGGTGGCCACACCAGCCCACTCGCCAACCAGCGCTTGCGGATCGGGCGTGGTCGGAGCAGGAACGGTCTGAGCGGACGCGGCTGACCCGGTGACGAGCAGGACCAGAGCGAGCGCGAAGGCAAGAGCGGGCATGTCAATTTACTTCTGACCTTCCGGGCAGGATCCGAAGTTGGTTCCACCAACGGGCGCGTAGGCACCCGCACACGCGATCACCGGGGGCGGCGCCGTGACAGTGACGACGGTCGTGCCTGGCGTGGTCGTCACGACCGTGGCCGACGGAGTCACCGTGGTATCGCGCTCCACCACCCGCCTGACGCAGCCGGTCGTGGCGGCCACGGCGGCGAGGAAACAAACGCTGGCTGCAAAGGCTTTCATTGTCGACACCTCCGAGGGAATTCCAAGCAACGACGCTGCCACCGAGGACCGGCCGCGCGATCAGTGGTAGCCGGGTTCTCCAGGCAGGATCGCGCGACGCTGGCCGTCCTCGATGACCAGGCGCGGGCGGATGGCCGTGATCGTGCGCCCGACGACACCGTCGATGGCCTCGTCGGCTGACGGCGCGCCATCGAACAACATCAGGCTCTTGAGCGTGGGCAGCCGCAGACCCATCTCGCCGCGCTCGCGGGCCGCGGCCGCCTCGGCGGGCGCCAGCCAGCGGACGGCGACGATCTCGTGCTCGTCGGGCACCGGCGTCTGCGCGGGAGGCATGACCGCCGCGAAGAACCGCGTGTCGAAGCGCAGCGGATTTTCCTCGGGCGTGATCCAGTGGGCAAAGTACGTGAGGCGATCGGTGGCCAGGCGCAAGCCCTCGGCGCGCAGAAACTCCCAGAACGTTCGGTGGTCCTGCTGGCACGAGCGGCGCTGGGCGGAAAAGCGCGCGGGATCACGGACGAGGCCGCCGTCCGAGCCGTACGCCATCAGCGCGCCGACTTCCTCGAAGGCTTCCCGGATGGCGCCGATCCAGTAGCCGAGCGCGGCGTGGCCCTCGCCCACCCCCAGACGCCGCGCGGCCGTCGCCTCGTCGAGGCCGACGCACCACCCCGCCGCATCGGTGGGAGTGTCGTCGCGCTCAACGCGGCCACCGGGGAAGACGAAGTCACCGGCGGCGAACCGGCTCTTGTGGTGGCGCTGGATCAGCAGCGTCTCGACGCCGCCCCCGGCCCGGTCCCGCAGCAGCACGAGCGTCGCCGCCGGCGACGGAACCGCAGGCGCAGGTTTGACGGACACCCGGGCAGTGTGACACGATGCACGCGCTCTGTCATCGCTTCGAGGAGGAAACCGATGGCCGCCGAGTCTCGCCTCAAGGAAAAAAACATCACGCTCCCCACACCGAACACGCCGGTGGCGAACTACGTCGGCGCCGTCCGCGCCGGCAACCTCCTCTTCGTCTCCGGCCACGGCCCGCTCCGCACCGACGGCAAACCCGCGGTGCGCGGCAAGGTGGGCCGCGAGCTCTCCGTCGAGCAGGGCTACCAGGTCGCGCGCGAGGTGGGACTCAACCTGCTCGCGACGACACGCGCCTCGCTCGGGAGTCTCGATAAGGTCAAGCGCGTGGTGAAGGTCCTCGGCATGGTGAACTCGGCCGACGGCTTCGGCGACCAGCCGAAGGTGATCAACGGCTTCTCCGATCTGATGGTCGAGGTCTTCGGCGAGGCGATCGGCAAGCACGCCCGCTCCGCCGTCGGCATGGCCGAGCTGCCGATGGGCATCCCCGTCGAGATCGAAATGGTGCTGGAGGTCGAGTAGACGGCCCCCATCGACCTGCACGACGTCGTCGAAGCAGCCGGGATCATCGTGTTCGGCGTCCTCTTCTATTCGTACACCTACCAGTGGTTCACGCCCGGGCAAGCCGGCCAGCGGCGGTGGCACGTCCTGGCCAACGGTTGCGTCTTCGGCGTGCTCGCCGTCGTCCTGATGATCGCGCGCATCCAGCTCACCGGTGACGTCTACATCGACGCGCGCGCCGTTCCGGTCGCGCTCATCGGCCTGCTCGAAGGCTGGCCGGCCGGCCTGCTGGCCGCGATCCTGCCCGCAGCGTACCGCGTGTGGCTGGGTGGCCCCGGCGCGCCGGCGGGAGTCCTCGGCGTCGTCGGTGCGGCGCTGATCGCCGGCGGCGTGCACGGGTGGGCGCGCCGCCACGGCGGCCTCGCGCCTCGACACGCATTCCTGGTCGCCGGGCTCGTGTTCGCGTGGACGTTCACCACGTTCGTCCTGGTCGGGCCCTATGCGCGTGAGCTGTTCGGGCGCGTGTGGCTGCCCGTCCTCGTCGCTCACGTCGTCGGCGTCGGCTTCACCGCTCGTCTGCTGTACGACGTCCAGGAGCAGGCCCGGCTCAGCGCCGAGCGTGCGCGCTTCCGCGCGATCCTCGACGAGGCCTCCGACGCCATCCGTATCGTCGACGCCGACACGTTCGAGATCATCGACATCAATCGGCGCGATTGCCACCTGTCCGGCTACCACCGCGAGGAGCTGGTCGGCCACGACAGCCGGAAGTTCTGGCCGCAAGATCCCGAGGAGCGGAGCCGGCACGACGCGTCCGCGGCCGAGGCGCGGGCGCGCGGCATCGCGCGCACCTTCAGCCTGCCCTATCGCACGCGCACGGGCGGCACGATCTCCGTCGATTCCACGCGCCGGGTCGTCGAGCACCAGGGCCGGCGCTACGAGATCATCATGTTCCGCGAGGCGGCCGATCGCGAAGCGGCCGAAGCGGCCCAGCGCGACGCGGCGGAGCTCCGCGCGGTCACGTTGCTGGCCGGCGCGGCCGCTCACGAGATCAACAATCCGCTGGCCGTCGTGGTGGGCGCCCTCGGCCTGCTCGAGAAGCGCCTCGCCAACGGCAGCGAGGAGTCGACGCGCGTGGCCCAGGCGATAGGCGGCGCCAGCCGCATCCGCGATATCGTGGCTCGCATGACGCACATCACCCGAATCGAGAGCACCCCCGAGATCGGCCACCTGCCGCCGATCCTCGACATCAGGAAATCGAGCGAGGAGATTTCATGAACGACCTGGGCGCCATTGCGGCCACCGTCATTTCCCTTATCTTTCTCGCCATCGTGGGCATCGTCGCCGGCGTCGCGATCCCCGGCCTCTTCATGGCCGTGGTGGCGCCGTGGCTCGACTGGATCTTTCCCGCCCGCAACAAGTAGCGCTCGATGGGCGCGAAGTATTTCGGCGCCGCCGTCCGCCGACGCGAGGACCCGCGCTTCTTGCGGGGCGAGGGCCGCTTTCTCGATGACGTGAGGGTCGCCGGCCTGCTCCACGTCGCCTTCCTGCGCTCGCCCTACGCTCACGCGATGATCCGCGCGATCCGCACCGAGCGGGCGCGCGCGGCCCCCGGCGTGGTCGCGGTCTTCACCTTCGCGGATCTCGAGAGCTGGATGAAGCCGCTGCCGCTCTTCGGCGCGCCACCGCCCGGACTGGCCGCCGCCATCGCCTTCGAGATCCGCCAGGCCCCGCAGTTCGCGCTCTGCCGCGATCGCGCCCGCTACGTCGGGGAGATCGTCGCGATGGTGGTGGCCGAGAGTCGCGCGCGCGCCGAGGACGCCGCCGAGGCGATCGAGGTCGAGTGGGAGCCCCGGCCCGTGGTGACCGACATGCGCCAGGCGGCCGAGCCGGGGACGCCGCTCGTGCACGAGGCGTGGGGCACGAACGTCGGCGTGGGCTTCACCCACACGATCGGCGACGTCGAGGCCGCGTTCGCGCGCGCCGACGTCGTGATGAGCGAGACGTTTCACATCCAGCGCTACGTGGGGATGCCGCTCGAGTCGCGGGGCGCCGTGGCCGTCTGGGATCGCCGCGACGGCACGCTGACGACGTGGAACAGCACGCAGGTGTCGCACTTCGTCCAGCAGGGCCTGGCCGGGGCACTCGGGCTTCCGCACCACAAGGTGCGCGTGATCGCGCCCGATCTCGGTGGCGGCTTCGGCACCAAGGCGTCGGGCTATCCCGAGGATCACCTGGTGCCGATCGCCGCCATCGTCCTGAACCGTCCGGTGAAGTGGGTGGAAGATCGGCGCGAGCACATGATGAGCGCCGCGCACGCCCGCCACCAGGTCCACGCGATCAGCCTGGCCGCCCGGCGTGACGGCACCATCGTCGGCCTGCGTGACCGCATCTGGCTCGACCTCGGCGCCTACAACGTCTGGGGCATCGTGCTCCCCTACAACACCGTGGCCCATCTCATCGGCCCGCATCGCATCACGAACATGCGCGTCGACGTCCAGGCGGTCACGACGCACAAGACGCCGAACGCGCCGTATCGAGGCGCCGGCCGGCCCGAGACCGTCTTCGCCATGGACCGCGCCGTCGATCGTCTCGCCCGCGAGCTGCGGATCGACCCCGCCGAGATCAGGCGGCGTAATTACATCCGGTCCGATGAGCTGCCCTACGACTTCGGGATGCCCTATCGCGACGGCAATCCGCTCGTCTACGACAGCGGGGATTTTCCGGCGGCGCTCGAGGCCGCGCTGAAGGCGGCCGATTACGACGAATTCCGTCGCGATCAACCGGCCCTGCGCGCCCGGTCCATCTTCCGCGGCATCGGCATCTCGGGCTACGTCGAAGGCACCGCGATCGGCCCGTTCGAAGGCGCGACGGTGAAGGTCGACCTCGGCGGCCGTGTGCTCGTCGCCACCGGGGCCGTCAATTCCGGCCAGGGTCACGAGACGTCGTTCGCCCAGGTGTGCGCCGACGCGCTCGGCGTGCCGCTCGAGCACGTGACTGTCGTCGGAGGCGACACGGCCACCGTGCCCTTCGGCGTCGGCACCTTCGCCAGCCGCAGCGGAGTGACCGCGGGCAACTCGATCGCCGACGCGTGCCAGCAGGTGCGAGCGAAGCTGGTGAAGGCGGCGGCCGCGCTGCTCGAGGCATCGCCCGGCGACATCGAGATCGAGGACGGCCAGGCGTTCGTGCGCGGTGTGCCAGCCTCCGCGGTTCCGCTGGCGCGCGTGGTGCAGGCCTCGATCCCGACGTTCGCCCGACCGGGCGTGGCCTCGCCGGATTTCGAAGCCACGGCCTATCATCACGTGCCGACGGTCACGTTCGCGAGCGCCGTGCACGTCGCGCGGGTCGAGGTCGACGTCGGCACCGGTCACGTGACGCTGCTGCGCTACGTCGTGGCCCACGACTGCGGCAAGGTCATCAACCCGCTGATCGTGGAGGGTCAGGTGCACGGAGGCGTCGCGCAGGGCGTGGGCGGAGCGCTCTACGAGGAGATGGTGTACGACGAGCAGGGCCAGCTCCTGACCGGCAGCCTCATGGACTACCTGATCCCCACCGCGATGGAGGTGCCGCCACTCGAGACGGTGCACCTCGAGTTTCCGTCGCCGCGCAATCCGCTCGGGATGAAGGGCCTCGGCGAGGGCGGCGCGATCTCGCCGCCGGCCGCCATCGCCAACGCCATCGAGGACGCGCTCGAGCCGTTCGGCGTCCGCATCACGGCGACACCGGTGAGCCCCGCCCGCCTGCTCGCGTTGATCCACGAGACGGCGTGAAGCCGGCGCCGTTCGACTACGTCGATCCGCGCACGGTCGACGAGGCGCTCGACCACCTGAGTCGCCACGGCGACGAGGCGAAGGTCCTGGCCGGCGGCCAGAGCCTGGCCCCGATGCTGAACTTCCGGCTGGCCCGGCCGGCCGTGCTCGTCGACATCAATCGCGTGGCCGGACTCGACGGCGTGACGGAGTCGAGCGGAGCGTTGCGGGTCGGCGCCCTCGTGCGCCAGCGCCAGCTCGAGCGCACGCTCGATGGTCGATTCCCCCTGCTCACGGCCGGCCTCGGGCTCGTCGGTCACACCGCCATTCGGGTGCGTGGAACCGTGGGAGGCTCGATCGCCCACGCCGATCCCGCCGCCGAGCTGCCGGCGCTCCTCGCCTGCTGCGACGGCGTCGTGGTGACGCGCGGCCGGCGCGGGGAGCGGAGCATCGCCGCGGCCGAGTTCTTCCTCGGGCCACTCATGACGGCGCTGGCGGCCGACGAGCTGCTCGTCGAGACACGCTGGCCCGTGCCGACGCCCGGGACCGGGTGGGGACTGCACGAGGTGGCCCGCCGCCATGGCGATTTCGCGCTCGTCGGTGCTGCGGCGCTCGTCACGCTCAGCGACGGAAAGGTCGCCCGCGCCCGCGTGGCCGTGTTCGGCTGTGGCGCGACGCCGACGCTGGCGGCGGTCGAGGCCGCGCTCGCCGGCCGCGCTCCGACGACTGCGCTGATCGACGAGGCGGCTCGCACGGCCGCGAGCGCGCTCGACCCGCACGCCGATCTCCACGCCAGCGTCGAATACCGCCGGCGGGTGGCGCGCACCTTGATGGTCCGAGCGCTGAGCGATGCCGTCGGCCGGGCGGCGCCGTGATCGCGAGGCGCCGATGACCTCGCGAACCGTCCGCCTCACCGTCAACGGCCGCACGTATACGCGGACGGTCGAGCCCCGGACGACGCTGGCCGACTTCCTCCGCGACGACCTCGACCTCACCGGCACCCACGTCGGCTGCGAGCACGGCGTGTGCGGCGCCTGCACGGTCCTGCTCGACGGCCAGCCGGTGCGAAGTTGCCTGCTCTTCGCGATCCAGCTCGACGGCGCGGTGCTGACGACGGTCGAAGGCCTGGCCGACGGCGAGCGGCTCCATCCCATCCAGGAGGCCTTCCGCGAGCACCACGGGCTGCAGTGCGGTTTCTGTACCCCGGGGATCCTGCTGACCGCCAAGGCCTTGCTCGAAGAGAACCCGGCACCGACCGACCGGGAGATCCGTGAAGCAATTGCCGGCAATCTCTGCCGGTGCACCGGCTATCATTTCATCGTGGATGCGATTCGGGCGGCGGCGCGAGGGCTTCAGCGCTGATGGGTGATCCCGAGGCGCGGATCGAGCGTCTTCGTCTGCTGGCCCGGCTCAATCAACGCATCTCCTCGTCGCTCGACTACGACGAGGCGCTCACCGCGATCGCCAGGGCGGCCAGCGAGATCATGGCGGTGCCGTCGGTGTCGGTGTGGGTGGCCGACGCGGAGACCAGCACGGTGACGGTGCGCGCCTTCTCCGACAATCGCCTCGGCAGCGGCTTCGATCCCAAGCCGATCGCGTTCGGCGAGCACGGAATCGGCTGGGTGGCGCTCCACCGCAAGCCGCTGCACGTGCCCGACATCCACGCGCCCGACTCGCCGGTCGGGCAGCGCGAGTGGTTTCGCGCCCGCGACTTGCACAGCGCGTACGCCGTGCCGATCCTCTTCCAGGACCAGATCCTGGGCGTGCTTTCGCTCACCCGGGCCACACCGTTCGATCTCGACGACGACGATACCGAGCTGCTGGACAGCCTGGTGGCCCAGGCGGCGGTGGCGATCCGGAACGCGCGGCTGTTCGCGGGCAGCGAGACGCGCCGCCGCACGGCCGAGGCGCTGGCCGACCTCCTGCGGCTGCTCTCGCAGACCCTCGAGGTCGAGACGGTGGCGCAGCGGATCGCCGAAGACGTGCGCGATCTGCTCCACGTCGGAGCGGCCAGCGTCTACCACCTCGAGCCGGAGACCGACGACCTCGTGGTGATCGCCAGCTCGGTGTCGCCCGACAGCGCATTCGACTGGGTCCTCGTGCTGCCGCGCGGCTACGGGACGTGCGGGCTCGCCGTGCAGCAGAAGGCGCCGATCGCGTCGTCCGACGTGCTGGCCGATCCGCGCATCGTCTACAGCGAGGGCGCCCGCGAGCAGCTCCAGCGCACCGACTACCGCGCGGTGCTGGCCGTGCCCCTGCTCGTCCAGAACCGTCCGATCGGCGCCATCGCCGTCGCCGACGGCTTCGGCCGCGTCTTCAGCGAGACGGCGGTGCAGCTCCTCCAGGCGTTCGCCGACCAGGCCGCCGTCGCCCTCGAGCACGCCCGCCTCTACGACGAGGCCGAGCACCGCCGCCGCCAGGCCGAGGACACGGAAGAACGGCTGCGGGGACTGTTCGAGCGTGTGCCCGTCGGCATCTACCGGACGACGCCCGAGGGACGGATCCTCGACGTCAACCGGGCGCTGATCACGATGCTCGGCTATCCGGATCGCGCGACCCTGCTGGCCATGAACGCGACCGACGTCTACGCGCGTGTGGAGGATCGCCAGCGCTGGCGGAGCACGATCGAGCGGGACGGCGTGATCCGCGACATGGAGGTGGAGCTGCGCCGTCACGACGGAAGCGTCATCTCAGCGCGCGAGAGCGCCCGAGCCGTCTGCGCGGCCAGCGGGCGCGTGCTGCACTACGAGGGCACGCTGGAGGACGTCACCGAGCGCAAGCGCGCCGAGATCGCTCAGCGCCAGGCGGAGGCCTTGCGCTCGGTCACCGAGCTGGCCAACGCGGCGGCCCACGAGATCAACAATCCGCTGCTCGTCATCACCGGCAACCTCGAGCTCATGGCCCGCCGTCTCGGCCCCGGCGATCCCAACCGCGACTCGATCCAGCGCACGCTCGAGGCCTGCCAGCGGATCAGCGAGATGGTGCAGCACATGGGCAAGATCACGCGCCTCGAAGTCCGCAACGAGTGGCCGGGGCTGTCGGCCATCCTCGACCTCAAGAAGTCGGCGGACGCCGGCGAGGGTTAGGGCGCCAGCAGCGCGGGGATCGAGCGCAGCGCCTCGGCGATGCGCGGCCCGTGCCAGGAAAACGGCTTGCCGTCGACGAGCTGGACGCGCGCTCCGCACGCCGCGAAGTCGCCGACGTGGGCGGGCCTGAAACGGAACGGTTCGTCGGGAAGCAGGATCACGGCGGGCCGGCGCGCGACGATCTCATCGAGCGCCACCGTCGGATAGCGCTCGGGACGGTCGGCGAAGACGTTGGCCCCTCCGCACACGCTCAGCATGTCGTGAACGTACGTGTCGCGGCCGATCGTCATGTACGGATCCCGCCAGATCGCGTAGAAGACCGTCACGGGCGGGCGCCGCTCTACGCGCGCTCGCGTGGCCGTGTAGAGCTCGTCGAGCTCGCTGGCGATGGCAGTGGCCCTCGCGGCGGTGTCGGTCACCGCCCCGAGCTCGCGCACCATCGCGATGCCTTCGGCCACCGTGCGCGGATACGTGACCCACACGGGGATCCCCCACGCCCGCAGCGTCGCCACGTGCTCGGCGTGATTCTCCTCCACGTTGGCGACGACCAGATCGGGATCGAGCGCGCGGATCTTCGCGAGGTCGGGATCTTTCTCACCGCCGATCCGGGTCTTGTCGCGCAGGAGGACGGCCGGTTCGCGGCAGTAGACGGTGATGCCGACGAGGGCGTCGGCCAGGCCCAGCGCGCACAGCGTCTCGGTCGTGCTCGGGATCAAGGAGACGATGCGCCGCGGCGGGTGCGCTGACCGCAGCGCCGTGCCCGACGCGTCGACGAGCCTCACGTCCCCCACCTCTCTCAGGCCACCCACTGTGAATCCGGGCACGCGCTCCGTTACAGAATCAATCCTGGCAAGCGCTCCATTATAAAATCCGTCGGCTGCGCAGGCGCTCCACGAAGTCGATGACGTCACGGGTGCGATCGGCCAGCTCGGCGTCGAGCTTCGTGATCTCTTCGACCGGCAAGTGCTGGTCGATGGCGTCCTCGAGGTTGGTCACCGCCACGCCGAAGAGCTTGAGCAACCGGCGCGTCTCGTCGCTGGGCATGCGCCCTCCTTCGTTCGTACGGTCGGCTCGCGACAGGCGGGGCCCAGCCCGCTCGGGTCGCTCGCCTCCTACTTCAGTCGAGGGCCAGCTCGGCCACGTCACGCCAGCGCGGCTCGCCCTCCGGCTTGAAGTTCTTCGTGTTCACGAAGTGGAGGCCGTGATGGAGGTTCATCTTGAACTTCCCGCCGCCATAGCGGTCGTGGAGGTAGGCCATGGGGTCGTCGAGGAACGGGCCCATCGCGTCACTGCTGAGCCGGACGAGCCACTTGAACCTGATCGTGCCGGCGAAGGGTTCCTGGACGCCGATGGTGGCCGTGAACTCGGGCCACACGCGCGTGAATTCCTCGAGGAGCTGGCGCCGCGTCGGTCGCTCGACGCCGTGATTCACGAGGTTACGGCGGAGATAGGGCTCGAGGAGCTCCCAGCACCAGGCGGCAATCACTGCGGCGCGAGTGTATCATGGGCGCAGGGTGCAGAACTTCGAGCTGGCGCGCCTGTTTTACGAGATGGCGACGCTCCTCGAGGTCCGGAACGAGAGCGTCTTCCGCGTCCGAGCCTACCAGCGGGCGGCCCAGATGCTGGAGTCCCTGACCGAGGACATTGCGGCCGTCGCCGCGCGTGGCGGCCTCCAGAAGCTTCCCGGCATCGGCAAGGATCTGGCGGTCCGCGTCGAGGAGTTCCTGCACACGGGACGCATCGACCAGCTCGAGGCGATGCGCCGCGACGTGCCTCCGCGCTTCCTCACGCTCCTCGAGATCCGCGGCCTGGGGCCGCGCACCGCGAAGCTCCTGTGGGATCGGCTCGGCGTGGACTCGGTCGAACGCCTGGAGGAGCTCTGCCGCACGAAGGAAATCCTCAACGTCGCCGGGATTCGCGAGAAGACGTGCGAGAACATCCTGAAGGGCATCGCGATCTGGCGCGCGGGACGGACGCGCACGCTCCTGCCCGCGGCGCGCGCCGTGGCCGAGCAGGTCGCCAGCGCCCTGCGGGCTCACGGCGGCGTCGAGCGGCTGGAGGTGGCGGGCTCGCTGCGCCGGATGCGCGAGACCGTGAAGGACGTCGACATCCTGGTGACCTCCACCGAGCCGGCGCGCATCATCGAGACGCTGACGTCCCTCCCCTCGGTCACCGAGGTGATCGCGCGCGGCGACACCAAGGTCTCGGTCCGCCACCAGGACGGGCTCCAGGTCGATCTCCGCGTCGTCGAGCCCAGCGCGTTCGGAGCCGCGCTCCAGTACTTCACGGGCTCCAAAGACCACAACGTCCGCGTCCGCGAGCTGGCCAAGCGCCGTGGGCTGACCATCAGCGAGTACGGCGTGTTCGAGGAGAAGAGCGGCAGGCGCGTGGCCGGCGAAACCGAGGACGAAGTGTATGCCACCGTGGGGCTTCCGTGGATCCCGCCGGAGCTGCGCGAGAACACCGGCGAGATCGAGGCGGCCCGCAGCGGTGGACTGCCCGAGCTGATCACCGCGGATCGTATTCGCGGTGACCTCCATGCTCACACCGATTGGTCCGACGGCCACATCACGCTCGAGAAGCTCGTGACGGCGGCCGAGGACCGCGGCTACGAATACATCGCCGTCTCCGACCACTCGCGGTCGGATACCATTGCTGGCGGATTGAGCATCGATGAGCTCCGCGCCCAAATTCAACAGATCCGCCAGCTCCAGGCGTCGCACCGAATCCGCATCCTGGCCGCCAGCGAGTGCGCTATCCTGGCCGATGGCACCATGGACTTCCCCGACGAGGTCCTGGACGAGCTCGACGTCGTCCTGGCCGCCGTCCACTCGCGCTTCAAGCAGACGCGCGAGGAGATGACGACGCGAATCGTGCGAGCGCTCGGTCACCCGAAGGTCCACATTCTGGCGCACCCCACCGGCCGGCGTCTGGGTTCACGGGACCCGTATGATGTGGACATGGAGGCGGTGTTCGCCGCCGCACGGCAGCACGGCAAGGCTCTGGAGATCAATGCCTCTCCCGAGCGGCTGGACCTCGCCGACGTCCACGCCCGGCGCGCTGCCGAGCTCGGCATCCCCATCGCCATCAACACGGACACCCACTACCTGAACAACTTCGACAACCTCGCGCTGGGGGTGGCCGTCGCCCGGCGGGCCTGGATCGGCCCGTCGCAGGTCCTGAACGCCCGCCCCCTCGCCGAGCTCGTGGGCTGGACGCAACGAGCGCGCTCGGCGTAAAAAGGACACCGGCATGGGCGTGAAGCTCTTCGTGGGTGGACTCTCCTTCACGACGTCGAATGACAGCCTGCGGGGCGCGTTCGCGCGCTACGGCATGGTGCAGTCGGCGATGGTCATGACCGACCGTGAGACCCAGCGTTCGCGCGGCTTCGGCTTCGTCGAGATGGGCTCCCAGGACGAGGCTGATCGAGCGATCGCCGGCATGAATGGCGCCAACCTCGATGGCCGCATGATCCGAGTCGACAAGGCGACGCCGCGTGGCACTGCGCCGGCGTCCCGAGGACCACGACCGATGGGTGGGGGTGGGCGGCCCGCCGGTGGGCCTCCCGGCGCTGGGGGACCGCGTCCGTGGACCCCGCGGCCGCCTGGCGGCGGCTTCGGCGGAGGGGGTGGCCCGGGCGGCGGCGCAGGTGGCGGCTTCGGCGGAGGCCCACCCCGCTTCGGTGAGCCACCCCGAGGCGGCGACACCCGGGGTGGCGGTCGTGGCGCCAAGCGCCGTGACGAAGGCGAGCGGCGGCCGGGCGGCCCGAAACGTGGGAAGCCAACAGGGGAGCGCCGAACTCAGGACAAGGGACGCCGCAACGAAGACTTCCGCTGGTAAGGGCGGCGTGAGGCGCGTCGGGCTCCTCACGCCCCTGGCTCTCGTCGTGCTCGTCGCGATTCTCGCCGCGCCGGTGTCCCGTGCCTCGGCCCAGCCCTCGTCGTGCGGGGCGCCCTCCGACGTGTCCGTCACCGTCGGTGGACGCACGGTGTTCACGTCCGGCTTCACGAAGTGGAGCACCGGCGCTCAATCCGGAGGCCCCAACATCCTCTCCGAGCTGACGTGGCGAGGCGTCGACGCCGTCGTGCCCGAGGTCAACGCCGAAGTCGTGTGGAAGCGCCTCGTCCTGCTCGGCGCGTTCGGCGGCGGCTTCATCCGCGACGGCGTGCTGAACGACGACGACTTCCTCGGCAACGATCGACAGGGACGCTTCTCGCATACGCGCTCGAGCGTCGGTGGCGACGGCCTGTTCTACGGCAGCGTCGACCTCGGGTTCCGGGCCTTCTCGTGGACGGCAACCGGAGGGTTGCCCGGCTACGTCGACGCGTTCGCCGGTTTCCAGTACTGGCAGGAGAACTACGACGCGTTCGGCGCCACCGGCACGTTCGGCATCTCGCCCTCGACCAGCGTGATCCGCGAAGAGTTCACCTGGAAGAGCCTGAGAGTCGGCGTGCGCGGTCAGGTGCCGATCACGCCGCGACTGGCCGCGCGCATCAACGCGGCGGCGGTCCCCTGGACGCGCGCCGAGGTGGTGGACATCCATCCACTCCGCACCGACGTCCGTCACGATCCCTCGTTCACGGGGAGCGCCGACGGGGGTATCGGCGTGCAGGCCGATGGCGGCCTCACGTTCATGCTGAGGCCGCGCCTCGCCCTCGAAGCGGGATTCCGCTACTGGCGGATCGATTCGGGCACCGGAACGGAAACGGCGCGGCGTGACGGTCACCACGCACGAGCGCGTGAACGAGATCCGGATCGAGCGCTACGGTCCGTTCGTGGGAGTCACCTACCGGTTCTGGTGATCAGGCGGGCGTGATCGGCTTGCGCCCGTTGCCCCAGAGACGCTCGAGACGCTGGATGCGCCGGCGCAGCCGGCCCGTCATGTGACCGCCAACCAGGCTGGGCCGCCCCCACTGCAGCACCGCCGCCATGTCCTCGAAGATCGAGTACGCCACGGGCGTCACCAGCAGCGTCAACAGGAGCGAGAGCATCTGGCCACCGATGACGACGACGGCGATGGCGCGCCGCTCCTCGGCCCCGGGGCCGGTGCCGACGGCGAGCGGCAGCATGCCGGCCACCAGCGCGAGCGTCGTCATGAGGATCGGGCGGAGCCGGTCGCGGTTGCCCTGCATGATCGCGGCGAGCCGCTCCATCCCTTCGGCGCGCAGGTTGTTCATGTGGTCGATCTGCAGGATGGCGTTCTTCTTCACGACGCCGAAGAGCACGAGAATGCCGAGCGCCGAGTAGAGGTTGAGCGTGTTGCCCGTGTACCAAAGCGAGAACAGCGCGAACGGCACCGACAGCGGCAGCGAGAGGAGAATCGTCAGCGGGTGGATCACACTCTCGAACTGGGACGCGAGGATCATGT
>WNFT01000226.1_pt1 | contig 49610 bp, 46 predicted proteins | sample 5400191 | NCBI WGS metagenome assembly WNFT01 (sample SAMN13153359, study PRJNA577476) | soil metagenome | isolation source: 80 cm saprolite under Madrone tree | place: USA:California | collected 2016-06-14 | reverse complement strand
CAAGGAGCGACGCCAGAAGCAGGACTCGCGTGATGACGATCCTCATGGAACGCCCTCCCCTTCGTCTCGTCTCTGCGTGGGCGGAAATTGTCGGCGCTCGGGGCGCCCCGACAACGGCGTCAACGTGGCTCGGCACGTCTCGCCGGATCCTCGGGACATTGGCTCCAGTGCGATCTGCACGCGATATGCCAGCAACCGCGACCTCGCCGAACTCGACAAAATACGGGCGTTTGTCCCGATGGCACGCGTCAAGTGCAGGTCGCCGGGCGACGGTTTTCGAGCAGCCGGCGAATATTAGCCAGGGGACGCTGACGGTCGGCGAGCCGACCGGGGACGGCGGGCGCGCGGGGAGCGAGCCAGCGCGGCCGCGCGGACGTCACGCGGTCGCTACTCTGACTCATCATAAAGCCACGTGGAGGAATCAAGCAGAACCTGCTGAGAGAACTGCTGACCGAGGATGCGGCCTTAATCCTGCTCTTCAGCCCCGTCGCGAGCGGATAAATCGAGTTGCGCAGCATTGACGGCTGGCGGAACATCGCTGCGATGCTGAGCCAGCACAGTATGGTGGCCGCATGATCCGTCCCACGGCCTCCTAGCGCGAACCTGCCGTGGGCCTGAAGAACAATTCCTCTCGCGGGAACTTCGAAGCCTCGTTATGGTCGGGGTCGGCGGATGAGCCGTCTTCCGACGAGTGACGTGCCGTGCGCGCTCTGTGGAAGCGAGCAAGCCGAACCGGTGTGGACCACCCCCGACCGGGCCTTCGCGATCCCGGGACTCTACACTGTCGTGCGGTGCTGCGACTGTGGGTTCTTCTATCAGCGGCCGCGGGTCCGAAATGAGCACTTGGCGGAATGCTACCCAGACAACTATCCGCGTCATCAGGAGCCGTCGCCTCGCGTGCCGTTCAAGGGCTCAGCGGCGCGAATCCGCGCCGTGCGCTGCGCGCTCGCGAGAGGGCTCGGGTACGCCCGCTTTCGTGACGACAACATCGGGCTCTTCACGCGCCTGCGGGCACGCACGCTGCTCCGTCGCCTCCGCTGGAGTTGCCCACCGTGGGTCGGTGCCGGACGCTATCTCGATGTCGGCTGCGGCTCCGGAGCCGGACTCGGCGTGGCGCGCGCGCTCGGGTGGCAGGTCGCCGGAATCGAGCTGGATGAGTCTGCAGCCCAGAAGGCGCGTCGGTTCACCGACGAGCTGCACGTCGGGGACGTGCTCGAGGCGCCGTTCGCGGCCGCTCGCTTCGACGTAATCACGGCCTTCCACGTGCTCGAGCACGTCGTGGACCCCATCGCTGTGGTGCGGCGCATGGTCGACTGGCTCGCGCCGGGTGGGCTCTTGACTGTCGAGGTCCCGAACGCGGGTGGGCTCGGAGCCGCGCTCTTCGGGCGCGCCTGGTCCGGCCTTGAGCTACCGCGCCATCTCTCGCACTTCACGCCGGAGACGCTCGAGCGGACTGTCCGGACGGCGGGCGGCCGAGTCATCTGGTGCTGGCACCAAGCGAAGCCGCGGTACTACCTCCGGAGCCTCTCGAACTACCTGCGCGATCGCGGTTCGAAGACGCTGGCCGAGTTCGTGGAGTGGCGGCCGGCCTACAGCGTGCTGAAGCTCTTCCTGGAGCTGACGTTGCCGGTCGTGAGCCTCGCGGGCCGCGGAGAAGTGATCAGGATCGGCGCCGTGCGCAATTAAGTGCGAGGCCCTGGAGCCGCTTGGCCGCAGTCTGCCACTGGTTTCGCATTGAGGTGTGGACACTTACGAGGATCGAAACCCGACCGACTGCAGCAAGGCGCGTCATAGATCCTCCACATCAAGCGGGACGGGGTTCATTCGTGAAATGCCGCGTCAGCGTACCGTTTGTGCATCCAAAGTCCAGACCGAACCAAGAAAGAAGAGCTGCCGCCCTTTCGTTTCGAGGAACCCCTGTCCGAGCCGCTCCCCGGCGGATTAGTGACTCTGATGGTGCGACGCGTACATCTTCTCGAGCAGTTCATCTTCAGGCTTGCCGTGATGTTCGGCCATCTCTGGGCACACTCCTTGTCGCTGGAAGGCAATGATACGACACGCGAAGCCGGCCGCGTGTTTTGCTGAGGCTCGAGGGAGAATCGCCGCCCAGCGTGCGATCAGCCGCCAGCGAACCGTGTGGGTTTGGCGGATGATCCACCTATCGTTCTTGTCGGCGCTTCACTTTGCGATTGCGGCGGGCTTCGCGAATCGGGGCGTAGGCGGGCGCGATCAATTTTCGTACGATGTAGCCCGCCCGCGCAAGCGGCGAGCGGGAGATCGGGTCGAACGGCAGACCCGGGTAGCCGGTTTGCTCCTGCGGCACAAGTCGATCGACCCATAACGATGGGTTGCGTTCAAATCCGATCCGCGCCTCGCTTGGATGTACACGTCGGTTTTGAGAGGGGACTGCGATCCTGCCGCCGCCGTACGCCCTGACGGCCGCGAGATAATCGGCATCACGCACGAGCGCAGCGACACTGAACCACCGGTAGGAGTCGGACCGATTCAGCAGATAGGCCGCCAATCGCTCCTCTTCGCCGGACGGTTTGTCGGAATAGAACGTGCGGCCTTCGGCGATGATTTCTGGCGGCGCCTCAATGTCGTGCACATGAATGACGCCCGGCTGCCTGACGAGGGGAAAGAGGTTGCCGAGATACCAGTCGGCGAACCTTGCCGAGTGGTCCGAGTCGATGAACAAGAACTCCAATCCGGAATTCGTCCGCCATCGCTCGCGGTCTGCATAGATCTTCGGAAACTCCTCCCGCACGTCGCCCACGACAACCTCGGCGCGATGTGCAAGCCCCGCCTCCTTGAGCGTTCGCGTAGTAAGTGCGGCGTAGACGGGCTCCAACTCAAACGAGAGGATGTGCCCTCGGCCGTTGTCCTCTAGGGCGGCCGCCATGTGAAGCGTAGACCAACCACGCTTTGGCGAGAACTCGACGATCAACTCCGGCGCGCGGTGGCGCGTCATGAGGTACAGCAGCCGCCGCTCCTCGCCCGCATAGGACTTGCCGATGCGTTTGCCGAGACTCGCGAAGCGCGCGAGGCGAGCGAGGTCGCGTGAATAGCGCGCGTACAGCTCGACGACGAGCTTCGGCCCCCATGCGGTCTCGCTCACGGCCCCCTCAGGTAGACATGGTCCGTCGCGTCGCGCTTCATCCGCTCGACACTGCGCGCGCCGACAGCGTAGCACGGCCTGACGTCTCTGAGGGCGGTCGACGGAAGTAATTGAGAAAGTGATAGGAAGCTTAGCGCGTCCACGGCAGGTCCGAGGCGCAGATGCAGGACCGAAGGCGGCGAGTCGTTGCATTGTTTCTGCAAATACCTAATGTCTGCCGGCCGCGCGCGGCGCGGGAAAGGACGGCGCTGCTATACTCGACGAGTGCGGGTGGCCCTGGTCCACGACTGGCTGACGGGAATGCGGGGCGGGGAGCGGTGCCTCGAGGTGTTCTGCGAGCTCTTCCCCGACGCCGACCTCTATACGCTCGTGCACGCGCCCGGAAGCGTGTCAGCGGCGATCGAGCGGCGGCGGATCGTGACCTCGTTCGTGCAGCGGCTGCCGGCCGGGGCTCGCCGCTACCGCTTCTATCTGCCGCTGTTTCCGGCCGCTGTCGCAGGCTTCGACCTCGCGGCATACGACCTCGTCATCTCGTCGAGCCACTGCGTGGTCAAGGGGGTGCACGCCCGGCGGGACGCGCTCCATCTCTGCTATTGCTTCACGCCGATGCGCTACGTGTGGGACCTCTACGGCGACTACTTCGGCGCCCGGGCTCCCGCGCCGGTCAGGTTCGTGATGCCGCCGATGGCCGCGCTCCTCCGCCGCTGGGACCGGCGCTCAAGCGCCCGCGTCGACCGGTTCGTCGCGATCTCCCGCCATGTCGCCGCGCGGATCGAGCGCTGCTACGGGCGCCGGTCCGACGTGATCTACCCGCCGGTCGAGGTGTCGCGGTTCCGCCTGCGCGAGGGGCCGGGGGAGTTCTACCTGGTCGTATCGGCCCTCACGCCGTACAAGCGCGTCGACGTCGCGGTCGAGGCGGCAAACCGGCTCGGCGCTCGCCTCGTCATCGTGGGCTCGGGACCGGAGGAGGCGCGGCTCCGCGCGCTCGCGGGGCCGACGGTCGAGCTCCTCGGCTGGCGGAGCGACCCCGAGGTCGCGGAGCTCTACGCGCGGTGTCGCGCGCTCCTGTTCCCGCCTGTCGAGGACTTCGGCATCGCGCCGCTCGAGGCGATGGCGGCCGGACGGCCCGTGATCGCCTTCGGCCGCGGCGGCGCGCTCGAGACGATCGTGCCGCTCGACGGCGGAGACGAGCCCCCGACCGGGCTCTTCTTCGACGCGCAGACCCCCGAGGCGCTGGCGGCGGCGGTCCGCCGGTTCGAGGCGAATGCCCACCGCTTCGAGCCGAAGACCCTCCGCGCGCGCGCAGAGGGGTTCGATCGGCCGATCTTCAAGGAGCGGATCGCACGCTACGTCGACCGCTGCCTCGCCGACGGACACTCGAGCTGAAGACCACCGTGGGCGTGCTGGGCTCCGGCGCGGCTCCTCCCCCGCAGTCAGTGATCTGATCGCGGCGTTCGCGTGTCCTCCGGCGTCGTCAGGGCAGGCGGCGCTTGACGAGCGTCAGCACCTCGGAGGTCATATCAAGCGCGCGCGTCGCGTCGGCTCGGCCGAACGCCTCGGCCGGAATGCCGCCGGGCAGGCTGTTTGGGTAACGGGTTGGCACATAGAACTGGTCGAGCGGAGCCGCGCGAGCTCTGAGCGGGGTGAACTCGGCGTCGATCCTCGCGCACTCCGTGACCAGATCGGCGACCGAATGGCCGAAGACGTGCTCGGCGCCGCGCGAGTACAAAAATGCCTTGAGCGCCTTTTCGGCGGCCTGCTGGCTGTTGAAGCACGCCTGGGCGAAGAATCCCTCGCGCGCCGCGAGCCCCGCGAAGGCGAGATCGTTTTCGGCCTGGGCCAGCCAACGGCGCCCCTCGGAATGGGGATCAGGCCTCATAGACCACCTTGCCGTCGGCGAGCGCCTGACGAAGGAAGCGGCCGTCGCGCATCGCCTCGAACTCGTCGGGGGTGTAGACGAGGATGTCCATTCCCACAGCGGGTTCGAGCGCGCGATAGAAGCTGGCGCAACGCTCGAGAAAGCGCTCTCGAGTCTCGACGACGAGGATCAGATCGAGGTCGCTCTGGGCACCAACGTCGCCGCGGGCGAACGAGCCGAACAGGATCGCCCGCCGCACGCCGAGTCGCGGCAGAGCCAGAATAATCCGCTGGAGCTCCGCGTCGAGCTGACGCCGCCGGCGCCCGGCCGCCTGCCAGTCTACTACGCACGGGGTCTCTGGTCCGACCGCGGGTGACATTGACTCCGAGTATACAGTCGGCTATGCGACGGCCCCACTCCGCCGGCGCGGGTCGCGCACCGCGGTTCAGACTGCCAGGTCCTCGACAGGGAGGTGGACTCGGGCAGGGGCTCGGTCGAGGATCACGGGCTACAGCGGTCTCGTCAGCGACCTCTTCTGGGGTGCCGTCCGCCGGGCCTTGACGGCTTGGGCCCGATCCTGGGCCCACTGGCGGAGCTCGCCGTCTGGGCTCGCGGCCACGACCTCCTGGTAGAGCCGGAGGGCCTCCGGCCACTGGCCGAGCTGCTCGTGGGCGAGCGCGCGCCCGGCGAGCGCGCGTGAGCGGACCTCCCGCCCCGCGCCGGCACCGGCCACGGCCTCGAAGGCCTTGAGCGCGGCCGTGGAGTGCTGGAGGGCGAGCTCCGCCTCTCCCGTGACGAGGGCGGCAGAGGGTAAGGGCCTCGCCGTATCGCTTCCGCTCGAGAGCGGCCTGGGCTTGCGCGAGCGCCGCCAGCCGAGCGAGCTCGTGGCCCGGGAACTTCTGGCGTAAGCGGCTCCATGCGGCATCGCGCCGCGTCTCCTGTCCAAGCGCGCCGGCGACGGCCCCGGCCTCGTAGAGCCCCTCCGGAGTCTCCGGTCTCGCCGCCACGAGCGTCCGGTACTCGGCGGCGAGCTCGCGCTTGTCTCCCCGTTCGAGCAGCGCCTCGACGATCGTCCGCCGCGCCGCCGGGGCGAGCTCGTGGGTCGGGTTCGCCGCCACGAAGGCGCGGAGGTCGGCGACCCCCGCCGTCGCGTCGCCGGCCCCGAGCCTCGCCCGTCCGAGCAGATAGCGGCCGTCCGCCCTCCGCGCGTGCCTGGGATATAGCGCCACGAACCGCTCGAGTGGCGGCACCGCCTCCCGGTAGCGGGCGAGCTCGACCAGCGTCCGCCCGAGCGTGAAGGTCGCCTCGGGCGCGCGGGGCGAGTCGGGCCAGACCTCGAGGAGCTCCCGGAGCCGCGTGGCGGCGGCCTCGGGCCGCTTCTGGTCAAGATCGAGCGACGCCAGCGCGTAGAGGGCCTCGGGAGCGAGCGGCGAGGCGGCATCGCTCGCCAGCACGGCGTCGAAGGCGGCCCGGGCCTCGGCGGACCGCCGGAGCCGAAGCAGCGACTCGGCCTCCCAGTACCTGGCTTCCTCGGACTGGCCGGGCGGGGGCGTGAGCTGCCGCGCCCGCCGGAACGTCTCCTGCGCTAGCTCCAGATCTCCTTGGTCCAACCGCGCCCGGCCGAGCGCCAGCATGGCGTCCCCGGCCCACCGCGCGAGGTCGGGATCTGAGCCGTCGGCCGCCACCTCATGGTAGAGCCTGAGCGCCTCCGCCCAGTGCCCGAGCTTCTCGTGGGCGAGCGCCCGGCCGCTGCGCGCGCGCGCGATGATGTCGCGGCTCGACCCGGAGCCGTCGGCGGACTCGAAGGCCTCGAGGGCCTCCGCGTAGCGCTGGCGCCGGACCTCGGCGTCTCCGACGAGGAGCCACGCCGCTCCCCGCACGTCGGGCTCCTCGCTGTGGGTCGCCTCGCGGGCGAGGGGGAGGGCCTCGCCGAAGCGCCTCCGCTCGAACGCCGCTTGCGCTCGCCCGAGCGCCTCGCGCCGCTCGCCCTCGGCGATCTTCAGCCGCGCCGCGGGGACCAGCTCGTGGGTCGGGTTCGCGGCGACGAAGGCGCGGAGATCCGCCATGCCGGCCCGGGTGTCGCCCTGGGCGAGGCGAGCGACGCCGAGGAGATACCGCACGTCAGCGGCGTGCGGTTGGCCGGGGTACTTCTCCAGAAACAGGGTCAGCAACGGCACGGCCTCTCCGTACCGTTTGAGCTCGACGAGGGTTCGCGCGAGGAGGTAGGTGGCCGCGGGGGCGTGCGGGTCGTCGGGCCAGGTCTCGAGCAGCTTCCGCAGCCACGGGGCGGCTCGGTCGGGATGCTGGTACTCCACCTCGAGCCACCCGAGCCCGTAGACGGCGTCCGGCGCGAGGGGCGATGCGGCGTCCGCCCGCACGACCGCGTCCCAGGCCGCCCGCGCCTCCTCGTACCGCCCGAGCCGAGCCAGCGTCTCAGCCTCCCAGAACTTCGCCTCCTGGGAGCGGCCGGGCACCGGTCGAAACTTCTGGGCGCGGCGGAAGGCCTCGAGCGCGGGTCCGAGATCGTTCTGGGCCAGGCGAGCCTTCCCGAGGAGCAGCCAGGCATCCGGAACCCGCGGATCGTCGGGGTAGCGCCGGACGAGGTGCTCGAGGGTCTGACGCGCCGTGGGGTAGAGCTTGTCGGCGAACGTTCCGCTCCCCACTTGCCAGAGCCGGTCGGCGTCCCGGAGCGCAAGCGCGCTCGGCGCGGCCGCGAGAACCACGGCCCACACCGTCAGCAGAGCCAGACCCGTGGCGGACCGCCGAGGGGCGGCGGCGTCCGGGAGACGCGGAGCCCCGCCGGCCGGTTGGGTCACCGGGTTCCTCGCCGCGAGCCGGCCGTCAGGCCGGACGGGGTCGGGGCCCACGAGTATTGGCCGCGGAAGCCGCACGGGCCCTTCGGGCGCCGGGGGCGCCCTACTGATTCACCAGCGTGGTGCGACTCGTCTCGATTTCGAGGTACGTGTACCAGAGGCCCTCGTGGATCCGGACCTGGAGCGAGTTCCCGGCCTTTTCGTAGACCTGGAGCGTGCCGAACGACGGCGTGCTGCTCGTGCTGACGAACCGCCAGCCGTTGGCCTCGAGGGTGGCGCGCATGGCCTGGCCGAGGCTCACCGGTTCGAGCCGCCCGCGATACACGAGGCGCGCCGCCTTCACGGCCGGCGACTCGATAACCGTCGACTGGTCGGGCTGGTAGGTCAGGCCCCGCGGAACCGCGATGTCTTCGAACTCGCTGCGGGGCTGACGGGCCGTCGCCGTGGCGCAGCCCGCCGCGAGCGACGCGAGCATTCCGAAGGCGAGCAGGGCCAGCGCCGTCCTGAACCCGGCGCCAGAGTGTCCTGTACGCGCGTCCATTCGTTCCTCCTTGGTGACCCGGTGTCCTAGGGGTGCGAGCCGGCTCGGTGTGGTCCCGCTTCCAGTGTGACGCTATTGGGCCGCCAACATCAAGCGGAGCGTCACGCGGCGGCTCTTGGCGTCGTCGATCCCCGTCCCCGGCCCGCCGAGCTCGCCCAGGCCGATCCAGTTGATGCGCGAGAGCTCCACGCCGTGCCCCACGAGGAACCGCCGCACCGCGGCCGCACGTTGCTCGCTCAGCCGCAGGTTATGCGCGGGCGTCCCTCGCCGGTCCGTGTAGCCCTCGAGGTCGACCGTGAGCGCCGGGTTCTCCGCGAGCTCCCGGATCAGCGCGGCGAGCGCCGTCTGGGCGCCGTCGCTGAGGTCGGCCCGATCGAAGGCAAATTGGACCTCGACTGTCTCCACGAGCTGCCGGGCGTTGCGGTTGGCCCAGAGGTGGGAGACGCGGGTATTCACCTCGTCGATCCGCGCGGCCGCTTCGTCCGCCTTGGCGCCCGCCCGGCGGGCGATGTTGCCGGTCTCGTCCACCGTCGTCTCGAGCTTGGTGAACCGCCCGCCCATGTCGTCGAGCTGCTTTCCGTGGGCGTCCACCGTCTTCGCCTGCTCGTCGATTCGCTGGGCCTGCTCGTCGACGCGTTTGCCCTGCTCGCCGATCTTCGCGTCGAGCGTGACCTCGCTCTTGCTGACCATCTCGCGCACGAAGTCCTTCGTCGCGCACCCCGTGAGCAGGAGTGCAAGGGTTGGGCCAAGCAGCATGACAGCCGTCTGTCGCATAGTGTCCCTCCTTCGCCAGGCAGGGTAGCAACGAGGTCGCGGAACCCGGCAGGAAAAAGTGCTCGCGCCGGCCTCCCGGGCGGCGCGCGTGGTCCAGACCGCGTCCGGCTCGGATCGCCCGCGAGGTCGTCGCCGACGAGGGACTGACGCCAGGCACGTTGGGCGCCTGACAGGGTGGCCGGGCGCGAAGGCGTACCGGCGACCCCGTCAACTCCGCGGCACCCGGAAGTGGGATAAAATCCGGCCACGGAGGACGACCATGGCTGGCGAGTTCGAGTACATCTCTCACGCGCGGCTTCAGTATCGGGACGGCCTCCGGCACGCCTGGCTCGGCGAAGTCCCGGAGCCCGTCGTCTACGGGGTGCAGGGCAAGCTCCGCGAGTACTACGGGGTGAAGGAGGGCCGGTCGCTCGCGTCGACGCTCGACCACATCGTGGCCGCGGTGGCGGGCTGAATGTACGGCACCCTCGCCGGCGCCCTGGCAGGGCGCAAGATCGCGTTCGACCGGAGCACATTCACGGCGACCGTCGACGGCCGGATCGCCGGCGCCGGCCGGGCGCTCCGCATCGAGTCGATCGTCGTGCACTACGACCTCACCGTTCCCGCCGAGGCCCGGGAGTCGGCGGAGCGGGCGCTCGCCGCGCACCCGCTCGGATGCCCCGCGCACGAGAGCGTGAAGGACGCGATCGCGATCCGCTGGGACGCGACCCTGCGAGCGGGCGGCGACGTCGTGAGGCTGAGCGGGGCCGCGGTGCCGGGTTGAGCGACGCGGGCGAGCTCGTCCAGCGGGCGGCGCGCGTGCTGCCGGGCGGCGTGCTCGGCAGCCACGCGCAGCTCCGCGGGCTCGAGTTCGTCGTCCGCGAGGGGCGCGGCGCGTACCTGTGGGACACGACGGGCCGTCGATACCTCGACTACCTGCTCGGGTCGGGGCCGATGCTGCTCGGCCATGCCCACCCGGCCGTCGTCGAGGCCGTCTCACGCCAGCTCGCGCGCGGCACGACCTACCTGCTCGTGAACGAGCCGATCGTCGAGCTGGCGGAGGAACTCTGCCGCGCGGTGCCGTGCGCCGAGCAGGTCCGCTTCACCTCGACCGGGACCGAGGCGACCTTCTTCGCGCTCCGCCTGGCGCGGGCGTTCACCCGCCGCGACAAGATCCTCAAGTTCGAGGGTGGTTTCCACGGGACGCACGATTACTCGCTGATGAGCGTGAGCCCGCGCTCGCCGAAGGCGTTTCCGGCCCCGATGCCGGACTCGGCCGGCATACCCCGCGCTATCGAGGGCGAGGTCCTGATCGCGCCCTACAACGACCTCGCGACGGCCGAGGCCCTGATCGCGACCCACCGTCACGAGCTGGCCGCCGTGATCGTGGAGCCCTACCAGCGCGTCATCGTGCCGGCGGCCGGGTTCCTCGCCGGGCTCCGGACCGTCACCCGGCGCTACGGGGTCCCGCTCGTCTTTGACGAGATCGTGACGGGCTTCCGCCTGGCCTACGGCGGCGCGCAGGAGTACTACGGCGTCGTCCCCGACCTGGCGGCCTTCGGCAAGGTGATCGGGGGCGGGTTCGCCCTGGCGGCCGTCTGCGGCCCGGCGGAGATCATGAAGCACTTCGATCCCGCGCTGCAAGGGCAGGCCGGGTACGTCGCCCAGGCCGGCACCCTCAACGGCAACCCCGTGGCCGCGGTCGCGGGGCTCGCCACCCTCGCCGAGCTGAGGAAGCCGGGAACGTACGAGCGGCTCCACCGGATCGGGGCGCGGCTCCGCGACGGTCTCGCCGCCGCCGTCCGCCGCCACGGGCTGGCGGCGCAGGTGAGCGGCGAGGCGCCGGTCTTCGACGTCCTCTTCACCGACCAACCGCTCGTCGACTACCGCGCGACGCTCGTCGCCGACCGCGACCGGATCGCCCGCTTCAACGCCGGGTGCCTGCGTCAGGGCGTCGTCAAGGCGGTGAACAAGGTCTACGTCTCGCTCGCCCACACCGACCAGGATGTGGGCGAGACGATCGCGATCTTCGACCAGGTCCTGGCCGAGATCGCTCGCGGGGCGTAAACGGGCCTCCTAGGCGCAGTAACGCTTCGGCCCGGCCTCGCCGTCCGGAAGATCCTCGTCCGAGGCCAAGCGATGGACATGTATCCGGGGGCGCGGGTGGCGGAGCGGTGATTAGGCCTGCCGCCCGCCGGCCGGCCCGCGCCCTGGGTCGTCCCGGCGGCCTGCCGCCCGGCGCCGCCCCGGGCAGAGGCCCCCGCTCCGTCGGCCACCGAGATCCTCTGGGACACCCTGGGGGAGTACCGCATGTCTTCGCCGGGGACACTGCGCGGTCTCTTCTACGCCCTCGGGTGGGCGCAGATGCAGAGCTGTGGTGTCCCGGCTCTCCCCGTCTCGAAGCTCAGTCCAGCGGGTTGGCTCGGCGCCCAGGAATCACCACCTCGAACCCCAGCACCCGCGCCGCTTGAGCTTGAACGGCATCGTGAGTCATCAGGCGGGCAACGTCGAGTTCGGTCATGGCGGCCAGGTGGAGCCGGTCGAGCGTGCGGCAGTGAGTCCGGCCGAGGCTTCCATGCTGCCGCAAGGCGGTCTCGAACACGCTGCCGGGGAGCGGGCGAAATCGAAATGGATTGGTGGCCCGGAACTCTGCGAGCTTGGCACGAAAGCGTTCCCGCCGGGCCTTCCCGTATCGGCCCGCGAGCCAGGCCGCGGTGAGCTGGACGTGGGTCTCCAGTTCCGCCAGCGAGGAGACGATGACGAGATCCTCGCTCGCCACGTGGTCACGCACCGCGTCGCTCTCCGGCTCTTGCCAGAGGAGCTTGAGCAGCGCGCTACTGTCGATGTACAGCACGCGAAGCGCTGACCTCGCGGGCCAGGCGGTCGGCGATGAGGAATTGCTCCACCCAGCGAACGGTTCGCTGCCCGCTCACCTTGGCCTGCCACCGGGCATGCCGTCGGGGGTCGAAGCGCTTACGGGCCGGTTCGACCTCGCGGACGCGCACGAGCTTAGCGACCGGCTTCCCATCGCGGGTGACGACGATCTCCTTCTCGTGCTCCAGCATTGCCTCGGCGCTCGGCCAGCGCTGACGCAGATCCCGCACGGTGATCGTCTTCATGGCCCAAGAATAACATGTTTCACGACCCTGGTCCCGTCGGCGGATCGGCGCGCAGATCGGCGCGACGTCACGGGAGATCGGGAAACGTGACAGGGTCCCCGCCGTCCGGGTCTTGCGATGCGTCGCCATTCCGCGAGCCGCCCGGCAGTTCGGCTCGCGAGCTGACGTCACGGCCGTGGAAGCGCTCCGGATCCACAGGGAGCCGAGCGAGGTCGAGCGGCCCTTCGCCAATCGCGAGGACGTCATCGAGCTGCGGGCCGTCTACGACCAAACCGACGCGCGGGTCCGGGCGCACACGTCTTCGTCGCCGCCCTCGCCTTCCTCCTCCATCGCGCGATCGAAGAGAAGCTCAAGGACGCTGGGCTGGATCCCTCGGCGACCGAAGCGCTCCAGACCCGGCGGTCCGCGTGGGTCGTGGACTTCACGCTGGACGGGGGCAGCCCAAACGGAGCGTGACTCGCGGCACCGAGCGTGCGGCCCGCATTCTGGCCGCCCTCGACATCACGGCATTGGATCCGCCGACCCCTCCCACGGGGGCCGCTACGTCTTCACGCGCTCAGCGCCCTGCCAGAAACGGGTTGACTGTCCGGACCGGTCCTCCGTAGTTCCGCCGTGCTCGAAGTCCTCCGAGACGAGCTCCGTCAGACTGTAGTCCTCGGCGTAGGCCCAGAGGTGCGCATCGAACCATCCGAACCCATCGGTCGCGCAGCCGCGGATCGCCGTGCGGACCAGGCGTTCCGTGGGATAGAGGATCACGAATTGCGACAGCGGTTCCTCGGCCTCTCGGCGGGCGGCAGGAGACAGAAGCGGGCGGCGACGGTCGAGATTGCGCGTCGTGGCCGCCACGAACTCGCCCACCGCTTGGTGCGGGATTCGGACGCTGTTGCGCAACGCGAAAGGTCATGCCACTTACGGTCTGCACTGACCACACGTGGAGCGTAGGCTTGAGGCGTCCGCAGACCGCGACTACATCGAGCCGGTCGGCTCGGTGGCGGCCGCCGCGGCGCCAGCGCCAACGATCCGACCGACCCACCACGTCGCCTCCGCGCGCCGACCGCTCGCGAGGAGCGCCAAAGCGAGGAGACGCCGGCCCCGCGGGGTGTCATGGAGCTGGCGGGCTTCAAGCGCCAGCCAGAGGGCCTCGGCCGGGCGGTCGCCTGCGCACAGGGCAGCCCGCGCGGCCTCGCGCAGTTCCCAGGCTCGCGCGGCGAGGCGCATGACCCCGCCAAGGTCGGCGTCGCAGCGTGGGCAGGTGGCCGCGCCTCGCCACGGCGAGCGGCACGTGGGGCAGCGGCAGGCGCCGGTCATTTCTCCTCCACGTAGAAGAGGAGGTCGGTGAGTTCGGCCGTCACCGCACCCAGCCGTGGCCGATCGTTCGCCTCGAGGGCGGCCTCGATCGCTTCGTGGAGGGAGATCGCCTCCTCGCGGTCCGCACCGCTCATGCGGTCGAGGCACCGTCGGCTCCGCTCGAGGAGCGTCCGGGCTTCCGCGCCCGTGACATCCCCGGCGGGACTGGCGGTTTCGGGCTCCACGGCGCGGTCGGGCTCGGCGCGCGGCTCGGCCCCGTCTCCGTCGTCCTCGTCACCGAACAGCTCCTGTACGCGCTGGCGCGCGTGGGCGACTTCCGCCTCGGACAGGGCCGTCGTCGCGCCCTCGATGGTGATCTGCTTGGCGAGGTCGGTGCGCTTCTCGACGGCGGTGACCTTCAGGATGCCGTCGAGGTCGAGGTCCATCCGGCAAAGGATCTCGTTGCCCGCCGGGACCTTCGAGAACCCCTCAATCCGGAACCGCCCGACCAGGATGTTGTTGAGCGCGTTGGGGTCGTCGCCCTGGTAGACGCGTATCTCCCACGTCTCTTGGTTGTCGACCATGGTGAAGTACGAGTCCGTTCGGCTCACCGGCAGCGGCGTGTTGCGGGCGATGATCGGGTGGTAGCAGTGGTTCGAGGGTTCGCCGTCGAGCACCCCGAAGTGGGACGGACCGAACGAGTAGGGGGAGACGTCGACGAGCACGCGGTCGACGTCGTAGCCGGCGAGCCGGGCCGCGAGCACGCCGGCGCCGAGCGCGACGCAAAGGTCGGGGTGTACCTCCTGGCGGGGCGTGCGGTCGATCGCCGCCTCCAGGAGCTCCGCCACGAGAGGCGTCCGCGTGACGCCGCCGACCAGCATGATCTCGTCGACCTGGTCCGGCTGCTTGCCCGCGTCGCTCAGCGCCCGGTGCACGCGGTCGAGGGTGCCTTCGAGCAGGTGGCGGATCAGCGGCTCGTAGTCGACGCGTGACACCTCGAGGTCCAGGTGGGCGGGAATCCCATCACGCTCGGCCAGGTGCTCTTCCCGGATCCGCGCGTAGGGTTCGAAGCTGAGCCGCTTTTTGGCCTCCTCGCTCGCGCGGAGGAGGCGGCTCATCGCCCGCCGATCCTGGCGCGGGTCGGGCCCGCCGGCGGCCATGAACCGGGCGAGGATGAACTCGAGGAGGAGCTGGTCGAAGTCGTCGCCGCCGAGGTGGTTGTTGCCGTGGCTCGCCAGCACTTCGGTCACGTCGCCGTGCACCTGCACGAGGGAGACGTCGAAGGTGCCGCCGCCCAGATCGTAGACGAGCACCGTCCGATCGCCCTCGCGGTCGGCGCCGTAGGCGAGCGCCGCGGCGGTGGGCTCGTTCAGGATGCGGACGACCTCGAGGCCGGCGATCTCCCCCGCGTCGCGCGTCGCCTGCCGCTGGGCGTCGGAGAAGTAGGCCGGGACCGTGATCACTGCGCGGCGCACCGGGGTCCCGAGCGCCGCCTCGGCCCGCGCTTTGAGCGTGTGGAGGATCATCGCAGAGATCTCCGGCGGCGCGTACGTGCGGTCGGCCAGCGCCACCCGCTCGGCGCCGCCCATCTTCCGCTTGATCGACTTCACGGTGCGCTCGGGGTAGAGCACGTACTGGTTGCGGGCCGGCGTGCCCACGAGGAAGGTCCCGTCGGGGGAGAGCCCCACGTAGGACGGCATGATCTGCTCGCCGTCGGCGGCCAACACCTGCACCCGGCCGTCCACGAGGGCGGCCACTTCGGAGTTCGTCGTGCCCAGGTCGATGCCCACGATCACGTCAGCCATCGGCGCCGTTCTCCTTTGCCGCCGGCGTCCCGGCGGCGACCTTGACCTCTGCGAAGCGGAGCACGAGGCCGTTGCCGGTGTAGCCGGCCCGGAAGACCTCGACGACGGTGCCGGGGGCCGCGGAGCATCGCACCGCTTCGACCGCCTGCATCGTCGTCGGGTCGAACGGCCGGCCGAGGCCGGGGATCTCGCGCACCCCGCGCCTTCTGAGCAGGTCGTCCAGGCGCTCGAGCGCGAGCGCGTTGCCCTCGACCAGCGCTTGGAGGACGGGCCGCCGGCCGAGGCGCCAGCGGAACCCGCGCGGCGCGGCCAGGCGCCGCTGAGCCTCCGCGAGGTTGCGCGCGAGCCGATCCCGTACGTCGAGCAGTTCGGCCAACAGCTCGAGCTGAGCCTGGGACCGGACCTCGCCGAGCTGCCGGGCGATCGACTCCGGGCTCGGGGCCGTGTGGGCCAGCTTCTCGAGGGGGCCCTCCAGCGTGGCGTGCAGCCGGTTCGTCGCACGACCCTGGAGCTGGGTCTCGCGGGTGAGGGCGGTGAGCTGTCCCAGCAGCGAGAAGAGGTCGGGTGCCGGCTCGGTCGGGGCGACCAGTTCCGGCGCCAGCCCCGGCGGCGCCGGCTCGGCCTCGGCGAGCTCGTCGACCCAGCCGGCCACCGTCTCGAGCAGGCGCCGCCGACGCTCGGGATCGAGCCCGCTCACGCGCGGTCCCGCCGGAGCGCGTCAAGCCAGGGGCGGGGCCCAACGTGACGCCGCTCGCCGGGGAACGTCGCAAGGAGCTCCTCGAGCCGCTCGAGCGGCGGTGGGCCAAAGAGCCGGAAGTCGAGCCGGTGCTCCTCGTCGCGGATCGCCTGGTACGCGTCCCGGATACGTTGGAACGCGTCGGGATCCCGGTCGGGCGGGAACCGCCGCACACCGGCCAGGTAGGCGGCGCGGACGGCCGCGTCGTCGGCGGTCTCGTCGACGCCGAGGAGCGCGAAGGGGTTCAAAGTGCCTTCTCCAGGAGCGCCAGGACGTTGCCGAAAAGGCTCGGCTGTGCTGGCCGCCTCCGGCGCGGCTTGCGCGGCGCTGGCCCGGCGAGGACGCGGGGAACCTCCCGGCACCGACGCTCATCGGCGACGATCCGCGCGATCTCCGCCTGAGTCAGCGGGACGTCGTCGAGCGACCGGTCGCCGAGCGCGAACGGGGTGAAGTCCACCCCGACCGGGAGGGCCCGGAGGGCCGCCGCCGCCTCGCGGACGGCCTCAACGTCACGACCACGCGCGGCGAGCTCCCGCGCCGCGCGCAGACACTGACGCGCGCGCTCACGCTCCCGCTCGGTCCCCGCGAGAGCGAGCACGCGCCCGCGCGCGAGCAGGAACCGGTGCAGGAGTTCGCCGTCCTGCGCCAGCCCCTGGCCGGACGCGGCGTAAGCCAGCGGCAGCCGCCCGAACGCGAGGCCCCCGAGACAGAGGGAGTGAAGCTCGGCCACGGGCGCGCCCGCGAGGTCGCGCTCGGCCCGCGCGAGCCGCCTCGGGTCGAGTCGTAGCGGGCGGTCCAGCGCGCGAAAGAGGTCGCAGGCCCGAGCCAGTGCCTCTACGGCCTGCCGCGGTGAGGCTGACTCCGGGAGCCGGGGCGGCTCGAGGGCGAACGAGGTGGCGACCGATTCCAGGATCAGCGCTGGCAGGGCGGGATTGCCCCCACGATCGGGCAGACCCCGCGCGACCTCGGCGTCGTCCGGCCCGCCCGGAGCCCGCCCGATCTGGCCGTCGGGCGAGGCCTCGGTGCGCTTGCGCGCGGCGACCCAGCGGAGTGCGGCCAAGTAGGCCATCGTGTCCCCGTCACCGCTGATTGGCTCTCCCTCCAGACGCTCGAGGTCGGTCGTCGCCAGCGCGACCTTGCCGTCCCGAAGCCGGCGCTCCGCGCTGGCGAGGAGCAGACGGAATCGACTCCGCCGGACGTCCGCGTGCAGGCGGTTGATGGCCTCGGCCTGGGCGAGCAGGTCGAGCGCCTTCCGGAAGGCGCCGCGCCGCTCGGCCGCCCGGATCAGGTGGAGCAACGGCTCGAGATCCTGGGGATACGCCAGGCGCCAGGCCTCGGCCGCCGCATCCGCGTGTGGGGGCTCACGCCTGTCCCAGTGCGCGACCAGCGCACCAAAGACAGCCGGCACGGGGTCGGCATCGCGCGCTTGCTCGAGGAGCCGGCCGCGGTCGGCCCACGCCGGCAGCCCACCCGACCGCGCGCAGGCCCGCAGCTCCTCCTCGGAGTCGACGCCGAACGCGTCATAGACTTCTTCCGGATCCGACGGGAAGAGCTCGGCCATGTGGAGCAAGACACGGCCGACCTCCCGGCCCGAACCAGGAAGGACGCCGGCCCGGCGCGCGGCCGAGAGATAGCGGTCCCACGCGTCAAGCGCGGCGTCCCACGCTCCGGCGCGCTCGAGCGCGAGCGCCACGAGGCGGAGCGTGTCGATCTCCGGCCGACGGTGCAGGATCTCCTGCAACGCGTCCGGATCCTGGGCGTGGCGCATCCAGTGGTGGAGGATCGTCGCGACGGCGGTCCGCCTGACGGGGGCGGGAGACGACCGGAGTACCGAGAGGAGTTCCTGAACGGCGGTGGCCGCCCGGCGCGCGTCCTTCGCCGCCAGCGCCTGGATGAGCCGCCCGACGCAGCGCTGGAAGAGCGCGCGGCCGCCACTCACCCTGTCGAGCAGCGTGGTGACGGCCAGCGGCGAGTCCCGCGCGGCCGCGGGCTCGGCGAGCAACGCCCTGAACCCCTGGACCAGGCGGGCCGGCGGCGAGTCGGCGGGTATCGCGGCGAGATTGGCGAGGGCCGCGGCGTCGGCTCGCCGGTAATACGCGTCGATCGCGCGAATCAGGAGCTTCCAGGGCGCGAGCGGTGAGTGGCGGGGGATGGGGTCAAGCTGGGCGAGCGCGCCCTCGGGCAAGAGACCGGTCGTCGCGGCGGTGAAGACCTCGCGCACCGCCCGGGCCGCCTGCCTGAGCGGGTCGTCCTCGCGCAGCGCGCGCGAGTCGGCGACCAGAGCAGGATCGCAGAGCTCGCGCCGGAGGATCGCCTCCAGCTCGCGCCGGCGCGCACCCTCTGCCGAGGCGAGCTCGGCGAGTAGGGTCTCCAGGTCCCCGGCCGAGACGAGCTCGCTCTGGCGCATCAGCGCCGCGAACCGATCGCGATGCCGGGGGAAGCGATCGGTCACTAGCGCGGCGAGCGCCCGCGCCTCGCCCTCCATCCCCCGCCCCATCAGGGTCCGGACGTGCGCCTCGTAAGCGTCGACCAGCAGCGCTTCCGCCTCCGCGCTGCGCGTCTCCTTGAAGAGCTGCTTCGCCGCGTCGACCGCGGCCCGCGTCTTGCCGGCCGAGAGGAGCGCCTCGATCCCCGCCTTCCGGTCGGCATCGGAAGCGCCGGCACTTGCCGGGAACCGCTCGCCGTCGGGACGCTTGTGACTCTTGCTCATTCCCGCCTCTCGTGCGCGCGGGCGCGTGGGATGGACGAGGGACGATCGGCCCATCGCGTGAGGTCGACCACCTCCGCGGCGGCCGGTCGCTCACGGTTGAAGGGGTGCCTCGACGAGTACGGCGCTCGAAGCGAGCGGTTCCGGAAGGGATACGGGCGCTTCCGTTGGTGGCAGCGCGGCACATCCCTCGGTGCGAGCCTCCTGCTCACGCTCGAGCATTCAGGTACCACACGTAGGGGGTTGCGTCAAGGCCAAACGCTTCGGGTGGGGGGCTTCGCCGCCCGCAGCTTGTCCCGCACGAGCCTTGACACGTCGCGTCCGCCTGCTACGCTCAGCGCGCATTGCCGTTGCAACTCCCCGAAGCAGCCAGGCGCGGGCCCCGGCGGTGACTGGGGCGGCCGCAGCGATGGGGGCGCGACGCCCGTGATCGAGTTCCACAAGATCTGGATCGACCAGTGCGAAGCGGCCCGCGACATCAGGGAGGCGTTCGGCCTGGAGAAGGCGCTCGGCTACCTGATCGGCGAGAAGCTCCTCAACTTTCTGGAGGTCTCCGATCGGGACCCGGCATTTGCCGCAGAGCTGGGGCGGTTCGTCGCCGAGATCAAGGAGATCTTCCAGCCTTCGGACATCCTGGCGTACCTCGACGGGGTCCACCGGGTAGGGGCTCTCGGCCATGTCTGCGGCGACGAGGCGTACGAGGAGATGCGGGAAGCGGGGGCGGTTCAAGAGAACCCCGTCGAGGAGGCTGAGCAGATCCTCCTTCTGGAACGGACGAAAACGTTGCTCCTGTCCTGATGGGGTGGGTCCGTCCATCGGGGGGGTCGCGCCCGAGCGCCGAGGCCGTCCATCCGGACCGAGACCGGTCGACGGCGATCCTCGCGAGCGTCGTCAGCGAGTCCCGGGCACGAATCGCTAGCCGAGCTTCCGAACGGGATTCCGCAGGACGCCGATCTCGGCGATCTCGATCTCCGCGAGGTCGCCGTCCCGGAGCGCGTACTCGTCGGGGACGAGGATGCCGGTGCCGGTCGAGAGCACGGTCCCCGCGGGGATGGGGTTGTCCCGGCGGAGCCAGTCGACGAGCTCGGGGCACCGCCGCTTCATCTCCCCCGTGTTGACCTTGCCCTCGTAGAGCTGAGCGCCGCCCCGCCGGACGCGGCATCTGAGCTCGAGCGCGTGGGGGTCCTTGATCTCGCTCGCCGTCACCAGCACGGGACCGAAGGCGAAGCAGCCGCGGAAGATCTTGGACTGGGGCAGGTAGAGTGGGTTCGCCCGCTCGATGTCCCACGCGGAGAGGTCATTGCCACAGGTGTAGCCGACGATGTCGCCTTGGGCGCCGACGACGAGCGCCAGCTCGGCCTCGATCGCGGTCAGCGAGGAGTCGCGCCGGATCCCGATCGGGGCGTTCGGCCCGACGGCCCGCGCCGCCGTCGCCTTGAAGAAGAGCTCGGGGCGCTCGGACTCGTAGACGTCGTCGTAGATGCCCTTGGCGCGCCCCTGGTGCGCGGTGTAGTAGTCGGCGCTCCGCCGGTAGGTGATGCCCGCGCCCCAGACCTCGGGCGGATCAAGGGGTGCCAGCAGGTGGCCGCGGCGCGGCGAGGGCGGGACCTCGAGCTCGCCGAGCGTCACCTGCGGCCGCTTGCCCTTCATGAGGCGCCGCGCGAGCCGCTCGACCCCGGCCGCCGACCGGCCCTGGACGATCAGATCGAGGACCGACGCGAGCTTCGCCGCCCGCGAGGTGATGTCGATGACCCTTCCGTCCTCGATGACGCCGACGCGCTTTCCGCCCCGGGGCAAAAAGTACTGGCAGAGCTTCATGGCCTGGTGTCTCCTCGGCTCTTCAGATGTGGCATGGCCCGCCCCAAGATGGGTCGCCGGGAGCGGCGTGTCAAGGGGGGGGTCGGTGAAGGGGGGTCGGTGAAGTATACTGGGCGCCGCATGCGGATCGCGGAGGTCTTCCATACCGGCCTCACGGTCAGCGATCTGGACCGCTCGATCGCGTTCTACCGGGACCTGCTCGGCCTCGAGCTGGTTTCCCAGTGGGACAGTGCGCAGCCTTACCTGCGGACGGTCGTGGGCTTCCCGGAGGCCGAGCTGCGGATCGCGCTCCTCCGACTGCCGGGCGCGGCGGCCGCCGTCTCCGGCCACCACCTCGAGCTCCTCGAGTACCGCGCTCCCCGGGGCGCCCGCGGCGATCCCCGCACCTGCAACCCAGGAAACGCCCACGTCGCGTTCATGGTGGACGACGTGGATCAGGCGTACGCTGAGCTCCGGGCCAGGGGCGTGCGCTTCAAGTCGGCGCCGGTCGAGATCACGCATGGCCGGAACCGGGGCGCGAAGGCCGTCTACTTCCTGGATCCCGACGACATCACCCTCGAGCTGGTCCAGCCCGCCCGCCGCCCGGGCTGATCGCCCCGCCGCCGCGGGCGCACCCGCTGACTGTCGCGCGCGAGGGGGCTGGTGCGGTCGGGCGCGGCGGCGCGGGGTCAGCCGACGCGGTACCGCTTGACCGCGTCGGGGTCGAGCTCGATTCCGAGCCCCGGTCGCTCGCCGAGGTCGATCTCGCCGGCCCCGTCGACCACGAGCGGCTCGCGCACGAGGTCTTCCATCAGCGGATGAGCGGGGAAGACCATCTCTGCCATGCTTCCGTTACGGACGGCGCCGAGCAGATGAACCGCCGCCGCCACCGCCACTGCGGAGCCGTGGATGTGGGGCGCCAGCGGCAGGTTCGCCGCCTGCGCCAGATGGGCGATCTTGAGCGTCTCGGTGAGGCCGCCGGCCCAGGCGACGTCGGGCTGGACGAAGTGGACCGCCCGCGCCGCGATGTAGTCGCGGAAGCTCACGATGCCGTAGCTGCACGTCTCGTAGCCCGCGATCGGGATCGCGACCTTCGACGCGACCTCGGCGCTGCCGGCCAGGTCGTCGGGCCAGACCGGCTCCTCGAACCAGTAGACGTCGAGCTCCTCGAGCAGGCGCCCCATCCGGACGGCGGTGGGGACGTCCCAGGCGCCGTTGGCGTCGACCATGAGGCGGACGTCGGGCCCGATCGCCTCGCGCACCGCGCGGACGCGGGCGAGGTCTTCGGCGAGCGAGACCTCGCACACTCCGCGGTCGGCCATCGCGCGGAGCGGGCTGCCCTCGATCCCGCTGTTCCGCCCGACCTTCAGCTTGACCGCGCCGAAGCCGTGCCGGCAGTAGGCCCGCATCTCGTCGGCCAGCTCGCGGACCCCCTTGCCCTCCGCGTAGAAGCCGCCGGTGGCGTAGGCCGGCACCCGGCGGCGGTAGCCGCCGAGGAGTCGCCAGAGCGGCATCCCGGCCAGCTTGCCGCGGAGGTCCCAGAGGGCGATGTCGACGCCGGAGATGGCCGCGATCACGATCCCGCCGCGCGCGTGCTTGTAGGCGCGCCGGTGCATCAGCTCCCAGAGGCGCTCGATCTCCCGCGGGTCCTGCCCGAGGAGGTGGGGGCGGAGCTCCTGCTCGATCACGGTCGCCGTGGAGACGAGGGGGCCGCCGAAGTGGGCCGCCTCCCCGAGCCCGAGGAGCCCCGTGTCGGTCTCGACCTCGACGAGCAGCGCGGGTTTGCTGGCCATCGTGTAGTTGGCGTCGAAGACGGGCCGGGGCAGGGTGTACTCGACGGAGATCGTCCGGACGTCGCGGATCTGCACGCTCGGGGTCTCAGCCGTCTGGGGGCCGCTCGGCTGCCGCGTCGTCCGCCTCGCCCTGCTTGAGCTTGCGGAAGACGGTCTTGGGATCGATCCCGAGGATCTTGGCGGCCGAGGTCTTGTTGCCGCCGGTGAGCCGGAGCGTCTCCTCGAGCACGCGCTGCTCGATCTCGGCGAGCGACGCCCCGATCCGGATCTTGAAGAAACGCTCGCCCGCCGCCGCGCCGTCGCCCGCGGGCCGCTCGCCCGGGGCGGGGCCCTCGAGCACCACCGGGCGCTCGGTGACGTTGTCGGGCAGGTGGCCGGCCTCCACCGCGGCCCCGCGCGCGAGGACGACGGCGCGCTCGACCACGTTCTCCAGTTCGCGCACGTTCCCCGGCCAGGAGTAGCCCTCCAGGCAGGCGAGCGCCTCGTCCGTGAAGCCGTCGAGGTGCCGGTTGTTCTTGGCGGCGTAGACCCGCAGGAAGTGCTGGGCCAGCACCGCCACGTCCTCGCGACGCTCGCGGAGCGGCGGGGCGGTGACCGTGATGACGTTGAGCCGGTAGTAGAGGTCCTCCCGGAAGCGCTTTTCGCGCACGAGCGCCGCGAGGTCCTGGTTGGTGGCGGTGACGACCCGCACGTCGACCCGGAGGGTCTTGGTCCCGCCCACCCGCTCGAACTCGCCCTCCTGGAGCACCCGGAGGATCTTGGGCTGCGTGACCGGCGAGAGGTCGGCCACCTCGTCGAGGAAGAGGGTGCCGCCGTCGGCCAGCTCGAAGCGCCCTTCCTTCCGCCCCGCCGCCCCCGTGAAGGCGCCCTTCTCGTAGCCGAAGAGCTCGGACTCGAGCAGCGTCTCGGGCAGCGCCGCGCAGTTGACGGCGACGAACGGGCCCTGGCGCCGCGGCGACCGGTCGTGGATGCGCCGCGCGATCAGCTCCTTGCCGGTCCCGCTCTCGCCCTGGACGAGCACGGTGGCGGAGCTGTTGGCCACCTGGTCCACGAGCGTCATCATCCGCCGGAAGGCGGGGCTCGCCCCGATGATGTGGCCCTCGCGCAGGAGGTCGTCGAGCCGCCGCTGGAGGGCGCGGTTTTCCTGGACCAGCTCGCGATGCTCGAGCGCCTTGCGGATGATCCGGATCAGCTGGGCGCGCTGGAACGGCTTGGTCAGGAAGTCGACGGCGCCGTCCTTCATCGCCTTGACGGCTTCCTCGACCGTGCCGAACGCCGTCAGCAGGATCACGTCCACGTCGGGCGACACGGCCTTGACCTCCCGCAAGAGCTCGAGCCCGGTGAGACCGGGCATCTTGAGGTCCGACAGCACGAGGTCGACGCCGCCGGCGCGGAGCCGCTCGAGGGCGGCGGGGCCGTCGGGGGCCAGGACCACGGCGTACCCCTCGCGGGTCAGCATGCGCTCGAGGCTCTGGCGCACGGCGGGATCGTCGTCGGCGACGAGGAGGGTCGGGGCGACGGGCGTGCCGGCGGGCTCGCTCACGCCGTCTTCTCCGGCCGCTTGACCGGCAGGTGGACGGTGAAGGTCGCGCCCGAGCCGGGCTGGCTCGCCCAGCGGAGCTCGCCGCCGTGCTCCTCGACGATCTGGCGCGAGATGTAGAGCCCGAGTCCCGTGCCCTGCGGCTTCGTCGTGAAGAACTGCTCGAAGAGCCGGCGGCCGACCTCCGGCTGGATCCCGGGGCCGCTGTCGCTCACCGTGATCTCGACCGCGTCGTCGACTCGGCGGGTCGCGACCGTGAGGGCGCCCGCCTGGGCCAGCGACTCGAGGCCGTTCTTGATCAGGTTCAGCACCGCCTGGCGCAGGAGCGTGCGGTCGATCGCCATCGGCGGCAGGCTCCGGTCGGTCTTCACGTCGACCACGATGCCCTGCCGCTGGGCCAGCGGGCGGATGAACTCCGCGAGGCCGACGACCATCTCGTTGATCGAGTCCTCCTCGAAGTGGGGGCGGGGGAAGCGTGCGAACGCGAGGTACTCCTCGGTCAGCGCGTCGAGCGTGTTCACCTGGTCGCGGATGGCGCCGACGAGCGACGAGGCTTCCTCCATCTCGGACCCGGGCCGGTCGCGCACGATGTCCCCGAGCATCTCGGCGTTCAGCTCGATGGCGGCGATCGGGTTGCGCACCTCGTGGGCCACCTTCAGCGCCAGGCGGCCGACGGTGGCCATCCGCTCTGCCACCAGGAGCTCCTCCTGCGCCGCCTGGAGCCGCGTCAGGGTGCCCATCAGCTCGGTGTTGAGCCGCTCGACCTCGGCCCGCGCCCGCCGCTCGCGCTCGGCGACGTGGCCGAGGGCGAAGGCGGGGAGGCCCACCAGCCCCGAGACGATGATCACGGCCGTCCAGCCGACCCACGGCGGCGCGAGCGCGGCGGCGGCGGCGTAGAGCAGGCCCGCCAGGAGAGCCATCACGAGCCCGGCGCGCGGCCCGAAGTAGTAGGCGTTGACGGCGACGAGCGGGAAGAACAGCAGGTAGAAGACGCTGTCGCCCCCGCCGGTGAGGTAGAGGAGGACGAAGACGAGGAGCATGTCCACGGCGAGCGCGCTGATGAAGATGGCGCGCGTGGCGCGCGGGTTCACGGTCACGAGCGCGAACACTCCGGCCTTGTAGGCGGCGAACCAGATGACGAGGGAGTAGACGTCGACGCGGCTCCGGGCGCGGAGCGGGAACAGGCCGAGCGTGGCGAGGCCGCCCACCATGACGACCGCGAGCAAGACCGCGAAGACGCGCTCGTCCCGCGCCAGGAGCCCGACGATGGTCGGCCACGGTCGGCCAGGTTTGGCGCGGACAAGGGCCTCGGTGCTGGCCATCCTGGCCGAATTGTACCCGTGAAGCGCGGGTGACGTCACGGTACACTTGCTCCGTGCAGCCGCCGGTCGAGCGGGCGTGACGGGGTCCCTGCCGCTGTGGATCCGGGCCGACGGCGAGGTGGCCGAGCTCGCCGGGCGCCTGGGCCGTTCCCCCGCGGTCGCCCTCGACACCGAGGCCGACAGCCTCCACCACTACCCCGAGCGGCTCTGCCTCCTGCAGGTGGCGGACGCCGGCGGCGCGGCCCACCTCGTCGACCCGCTCGCGGGGGCCGACCTCCAGCCGCTCGGCGCCGTCTTCACCGACCCCCGCGTGCTGAAGGTCGTGCACGCGGGCGACAACGACCTCGCCGCCCTCAAACGGCGGTATGGCTTCGCGTTCGCCTTCGTGTTCGATACCTACATCGCGGCGCGCTTCCTCGGCCGGGCCGAGCTCGGGCTGGAGGTGCTGCTCCAGCGCTACCTCGGCCTCGAGCCCGGGCCGTCGCGGCAGAAGGACGACTGGTCGGCGCGGCCCTTGACGCCCGAGCAGGAGCGGTACGCGCTCGACGACGTCCGCTATCTCATCCCGCTCCGGGAGCGCCTGCTGGAGGAGCTGCGCCTGGTCGCGCGGGAGACCTGGGTGCTCGAGGAATGCGCCGCCCTCGCCGCCCAGGAGCCGCCCGTCCGGCTGCGGGATCCCGACGCGTACCTCGACATCAAGGGCGCGCGGGCGTTGCCGCCGCGCGCGCAGGCGATCCTGCGCGAGCTCCACGCGTTCCGCGAGGCCGCCGCGCTCGCGACCGGCCGCCCGCCGTTCAAGATCCTCGGCAACGAGACGCTCCGGGACATCGCTGCGGCGAGACCCGTCGACGCCGCCCGGCTCGCCGAAATCCCCGGCTGCACGCGCCGCGTCCTCGAGCGCTGGGGCGAGGCGATCCTGGCGGCGGTGGCGCGCGGCGAGGGCCTGCCCGCCGACCAGCTGCCCCGGCCCCCGCGGCAGCCGCGCCCGGCCGTCTCCGCCGCGGTGCGCCGCCGAGTCCAGGCCCTCCGCGCCTGGCGCGCGGCGGCGGCGGAGCGGCTCGCCCTCGATCCCGGCGTGCTCCTCCCCGGGCGTCTCATCGAGCGCCTCGCGGAGGCGGCGCCGGCGGACCTCGCGGCCCTCGCGACGGTCGAGGGGCTCCGCCGGTGGCGGGTCCAGGAGTTCGGGCCGGTGCTGCTCGCCGCCCTCGCCGAGAGCCCGGCGGCGTGAGCCTGGCCCAGGCGCGCGGCGTCGTCTTCGACCTCGACGGCTGCGTCTGGACCGGCGCCGAGGTGGCGCCGGGCGCCGCCGAGCTGATCGCCGAGCTCGCGCGGCGGGCGCGGGGGGTCGCCTTCCTCACGAACAACTCGCGCGCGACGGCGCAGGACATCCACGCTCGGCTCGCGGCGCTCGGCATCGAGGCCGACCGCGAGCGCGTCCTGACGCCGCTCGAGATCTTCGGGGAGTTCATCCGCGAGCGCTACGGGCGCTCGCGCGTGCTCGTGATCGGGGCCGATGAAATGTCCGCGGTCGTCCGCGCCGCCGGGCACGAGGTGCTCCCCGTCGAGCGCTACCGGAGGCGACGGTCGTGGCGGTCGGCAACGACTTCGATCTCTCGTACGCGCGGCTCACGGCGGCGGCGCGCGCGGTGGCGGCCGGCGCCGGGCTCGTCACGCCGAACGTCGATCCGCGGCTGCCGATCGAGGGCGGCGACTTCCTCCCCGGGTGCGGCGCGATCGTGGAGGCGGTGGCGATCGCCGGCGGCCGCCGGCCGGAGATCGCGGGCAAGCCGGAACCGCCGCTCTTCCGGGTCGCGCTCGCCCGGCTCGGTCTCGCCCCCGCCCAGGCGGTGATGGTGGGCGACAGCCTCGAGGCCGACATCCGGGGCGCCCGGCGCGTCGGGATGCAGACGGTCCTCTACGCGCCCGCCGGTGGCCCCGCTTCCGACGAGCCCGACCTCACCGTCCGCTCGTTCGTCGAGCTCGGCCGGGTCCTCCTCGGCTGACCGCGCGCCCGGCCGCACCGTCGGCGCTCGAGGGCTCGCGATCCAGCGCCGCCTCCGTCTGATTCGCCTCGAGGACGTGCTCGCTCCGCCGGTGGCGGGCGCCCTCCTCCGGTTCTTCGGCGAGAGCCGATTGCTCGGGCGGCTCGCTGCGGGCGCCGCGGACTGAGTCACCCGCACCACCTGACACGCGCGTGTGCAAGGGTGACATCCCGTGCCAACGAGGGTGCCATCCCGTCCAGAGCTCCACATGCCAGGATGACTTTGGACCAATTTTTTCGGCTATTTACCATCGGCACATGTTCCCCGACTGGCTGGCATTCCTCTTGCGATTACTCGGGCGCCCGGTGGGCCAAGGGAGGCGTGCCTGATGGGACGGCGACTCATGACGATGCGCAGGTGGCAGTCGGATCTGGAATTGGCGCCCCACGAGGTCGCGCCGGGCACGGCACCGGATCCGGCATCCGCGCCGAGCTCGATCGAGCCTGACGGCGAGGCGGCCCTCGGCCCGTCGCCCGCGGAGGGGCCATCCGAGCCATCGGGCCGGAAGCCGGGTGCCCCGGTCGCCGCGGACGAAGACGCCGCCTCGAAGCGCCTCCTCGGGTTCGGCAGGTTCGACTACTTGATCGCGCAAGGCTGCGTCACGCGGGAGGAGGTCGCCGCCGCCGTGCGCAAGGCGCGGGTCAGCGGGGGCGACGCCGAGACGATCCTGATGGAGGAGTATGGGGTGAGGAAGGCCGACCTCGGCGCCGCCCTCGCCGACTTCTTCCAGGTCCCCTTCGTGGAGTTCGAGTCCCGCACGAGCATCGATCCCGAGCTCGTGAAGGACCTGAAGCTCGACTTCCTGCGCAAGCACACCTGGGTGCCCCTCCGGCGGGACGCCGCCGGCGTGCTGGTCCTCATCGACAATCCGCGCGACCTGCGAAAGGTGGACAGTATCCGGGTGCTTCTGCCCCGCGACCAGGTCCGGTTCGCCGTCGGGCTGCCGGGGGACATCCTGAAGTTCATCGCGAGGCTGGCCGAGGGCGAGTCGGGGGCCGGCATCGCCGCCATCCTGAGCGACCTCCGCGCCGACCACGCGGTCGCCGCCGCGGACACGCCGCACCTCGAGGTGGAGGCCAACGACAGCTCGGTCGTCCGCTTCGCCAACCGGATGATCCTCGACGCCTGGCGCAAGGGCGTATCCGACATCCACGTCGAGCCCCGGGGGCCGAAGAAGGAGACCCTGGTCCGCTTCCGCGTCGACGGCGACTGCTTTGAGTACGAGCGCGTGCCCTCCTCCATCCGGGCCGCCCTCGTCGCCCGGCTCAAGATCATGGCCCAGCTCGACATCGCGGAGCGGCGGAAGCCCCAGGACGGGAAGATGCTCGTCCAGGTCGGGGACCGGGAGGTCGAGCTGCGGGTGGCGACGATCCCGACGGCCGGCGGCAACGAGGACATGGTCCTCCGGCTGCTCGCGCCCAACGCGACGTTCCGCCTCGGGAGCCTGGGGATGACGGAGCGGAACCAGGCCGAGCTGAGGACGATCGCCAGCCGGCCCTACGGGCTCATCCTCTGCGTGGGGCCCACGGGGTCGGGCAAGACGACGACGCTCCACGCGCTGCTCGACTTCCTCAACAAGCCCGCACGGAAGATCTGGACGGCCGAGGACCCGGTAGAGATCACCCAGGAAGGGCTCCGGCAGGTCCAGGTCCAGCCCAAGATTGGCTTCACGTTCGCGGCGGCCCTGCGGGCCTTCCTCCGCGCCGATCCCGACGTCATCATGGTGGGCGAGATGCGGGACCAGGAGACCGCCGCCATCGGCATCGAGGCCTCGCTCACCGGCCACCTCGTGCTCTCGACCCTCCACACGAACAGCGCGCCGGAGACGATCGTGCGCTTGCTCGACCTGGGGGTCGACCCCTTCACGTGCGCCGACGCGATGCTCGGCATCATCGCCCAGCGACTCGTCAAGTGCCTCTGCGCCGAGTGCAAGGCGAGCTACCGCCCGCCCCGCGAGGCCTACGACGACCTGGCCGAGGCCTACGGCCGGGAGGAGTTCGAGCGGCTCGGCGTGCAGAACGACGACCAGTTCGTGCTCTGGCGAGGCCGGGGCTGCGCCCACTGCAACAATACCGGGTACCGGGGGCGCGCCGGCATCCACGAGCTCCTGATCGCCTCGGACGAAGTGAAGCGGCTGATCCAGACCCGCGCCCGGGCCGCGGAGATCCTCGCGCGCGCCAAGGCCGACGGCATGACGACGCTCGTCCAGGACGGCATCGTGAAGTCGCTCCAGGGGATCACGGACCTCGCCCAGGTCCGCGCCGTCGCGATTAAGTAGTCGCGGGGCGCTCGAGCGCGGCGGCCGCCGCCCGGTCGAGGAGCCAGGTCAGGACACCGTCCCGCGGGCGGACCCGCGCGGCGGGCAAGGGCGAGGCGGGGTCGCGCAGCGCGGCCGCCACCGCGCGGGCCTTCTCGGCGCCGGCGATCAAGAAGAGGACGTGGCGGGCGGCGTTGATCGCGGGCAGGGTCAGCGTGATGCGCCGGGACACGACCGCCGCCCGCGTCTCCACGGCGGCCACGAGCCGGTCCCGCTCCTCGAGGACGGGCGAGCCCGGGAACAGCGAGGCGACGTGGCCGTCCAGGCCCATGCCGAGCAGAATCAGGTCGCAGCGCCCGGCGCCCGGCTCGAGGACCGCCCGGAGCGTCGCCTCGTAGTCCGCCGCGGCCCGCGCCCCGTCCGTCGCCTCTCCCGCGATCCGGAAGATCTGACCCGGAGGCACCGGCACCGTGCCGAGGAGCGTCTCCCAGGCCATCCGGTAGTTCGACTCGGGGTCGGTCGGCGGCACACAGCGCTCGTCACCAAAGAAGACCCACGTCCGGCGCCAGTCGACGCGCGCCCGCGCCGGCTCGCCCGCGAGCGTCGTGTAGAGCCCGCGCGGGGTCGCGCCGCCGGCCAGCGCCACCGCGAAGCGGCCCCGGTCGCCGATCGCCTCGGCCGCGGACCGGACGAAGAGCGCCGTCGCCTCCGCGGCGAGGGCGGCCGGCGTCTCGACGATGGCGACCCCCCCTAGAGCCTTCGCCACTTCCGCCCGTCGCGCTCGAGGAAGGCGTCGGCCTCGGGCGGGCCCCAGCTGCCCGCCTCGTAGTTCGGGAACTTCGGGGGCGGGTCGCTGCTCCAGCGACGCAGCACCGGTTCCAGCGCCGCCCAGGCGTGTTCGACCCAGTCGCCGCGCGCGTAGAGCGTCGGGTCGCCGTTGATCGCGTCGAGCAGCAGCCGCTCGTAGGCCTCGGGCGGTTCGCCGCCGAAGACGGCCCCGTAGCGGAAGTCCATGGTCACGGGCCGGAGCCGGAGATCAGGCCCCGGGGTCTTCGCCTCGACGGTGAGCGACATGCCCTCGTCCGGCTGGATGCGGAGCACGAGGACGTTGGGATCGACGCCCTCGGCGTCGCGGCGGAAGATCAGGTGGGGCGTGCGCTTGAACTGGATCGCGATCTCGCTCACGCGCTTGGCGAGTCGCTTGCCTGTGCGCAGGTAGAACGGCACTCCGGCCCAGCGCCAGTTCTGGACGAAGAGCTTGAGCGCCGCGTAGGTCTCGGTCGTCGAGTCGGGCCGGACCCCCGGCTCGTCCCGGTAGCCGGCGACGCGCTGGCCGCCGACGTAGCCCGGGCCGTACTGGCCGCGCACGGCGGAGTCGTCCACCGCGTCGGGCTCGATCGGCTTGAGGGCCCGCATGACCTTGTTCTTCTCGTCGCGCACGGGGTCGGCGTCGAAGGTCACCGGCGACTCCATCGCGATGAGGCACAGGAGCTGGAGCATGTGGTTCTGCACCATGTCGCGCAGCGCGCCCGCCTCCTCGTAATACGGCCCGCGCGACTCCACGCCGATCGCCTCGCCCACCGTGATCTGCACGTGGTCGACGTGCTCGCGGTTCCACAGCGGCTCGAAGATGCCGTTGGCGAAGCGCAAGACCAGGATGTTCTGGACGGTCTCCTTGCCGAGATAGTGGTCAATCCGGTAGACCTGCCGCTCGCGGAACACCCCCGTGATCAGCCCGTTCAGCTCCTGGGCGCTCTCGAGATCGCGGCCGAACGGCTTCTCGATGATGATCCGCGTGAAGCCGTCGCGGCCCCGCGCGAGCCCCGATTCGCCCAGGTTCGTGACGATCGACGCGTAGAGGCTCGGCGGCGTCGCGCAATAGAAGAGCCGGTTCGGGTGGCCCTCGAGGGCCTTGCCCAGGCGCGGATAGAGGGCGGGATCCTTGGGGTCACCCGCGCAGTAGGAGAGGCTGGACGCGAACCGCTCCCAGACGGCCTCCGAGGGCGGCTGGATCCGGGCGAAGGCGGCGACCGCCTCGCGCATCCGCGCGCGGAAGGCCTCGCTCGTCATCTCCCCGCGGGCCACCGCGAGGATGTTGAACGGCTCCGGGAGGGTCCGCCCCTGGTAGAGGCTCCAGAGCGCGGGGAGGAGCTTGCGCTTCGTCAGATCTCCGGTGGCCCCGAAGATCACCAGCGTGAACCGGTCATCCACGACGGACGGCGTGACCTCCGAACTTGTGACGGAGCGCGGCCAGGAGGCGATCGGCAAAGGAGTTGTCGCGGCGCGACCGGGAGCGGGCGTAGAGCGCGGCGGTGATGGCGGGCGCGGGGACCGCCTTCTCGACGGCGTCCTCGACGGTCCACCGGCCCTCGCCCGAGTCCTCGACGTACGCCTTCACGGACTCGAGGTGCGGGTCCTCGGCGAGCGCGTCGGCCGCCAGCTCGAGCAGCCACGACCGGACGACGCTGCCGTGGTTCCAGAGTGCCGCGACGCGGGGCAGGTCGAGCGCGTACGGCGACTCCCGCATGAGCTCGAAGCCCTCCGCGTAGGACTGCATCATCGCGTACTCGATGCCGTTGTGGATCATCTTCACGTAGTGCCCGGCCCCGCTCTGCCCGACGTGGAGGTAGCCGTCGGCGGGCGCGAGTGTCCGGAACACGGGCTCGAGCCGGGCGACGGCCGGCGCCGGCCCGCCGACCATGAGGCAGTAGCCGAGCTGGCGCCCCCAGATCCCGCCGCTCGTCCCCGCGTCCACGTAGAAGAGGCCGCGGGGGGCGAGCTCGGCCGCGCGCCGGATGGCGTCCTTATAGTAGCTGTTCCCCCCGTCGACGATCGTGTCGCCCGTCGCGAGCAGGCCCGCCAGCTCTCGGACCGTCTTCTCGGTCGGCTCGCCGGCGGGCACCATGACCCACACGGCCCGCGGCGGAGCGAGCACCCCCGCGAGCTCCGCGAGCGAGGCCGCGCCCCCCCCGTGGCGGCGACCGCGCGGACGGCGTCCGCGTTCACGTCCCAGGCCACGACCGAGTGGCCGCCCTGGAGCAGGCGCGTCACCATGTTACTCCCCATCCGCCCGAGCCCGACGAAGCCGAGCTGCATTACTTGATCGCTCGCTTGACCATGCCGGCGACCTTCTCGATCGCGGCCTCGGCGCGGCCGCCGAGGTGGAGGCGGATGACCCGGCGGTTCGCCTTGCGCAGCGTCTCGAGATCGCCGATGGCCTGGGCCGCCTTCAGCACCGAGAAGCCGTAGCCTTCGCCCGGAATCGCGATGTCCTCCCGGTCGTCGCCGGTGAGCTGGATGGCAAGAACCTTCGGGGGACCTCCCTTGTGGAGCTGTCCGGTGGAGTGGAGGTAGCGTGGTCCGTAGGCGGCCGTCGTCGCCACCCGGAGGCGGTCCCGGATGGCGACCCGGAGCGTTTGCAGCGCTCCGGTCGTGTCGAGGTCGGGCGTGAGGTACGCGAGCAGCGCCACGTAGTCGTCCGGCCGCGCCTGCCCGAGGAACTCGCCGAGGCCCTCCGTCACGGACGCGGGCTTCTGGTCCTGGTTGGCCAGGAGCAGGATGCCGTCCTCCTCTCGATCGACCGTCCAGTCGGGCAGGCGCTTGGACTTCTTGTAGGCCGCCAGCATCGCCTGGGTGGCTTCTTTGGCCTCGACGACGTTCGGCTCGTCGAACGGGTTAACGCCCAAGAGCGCACCCGCCGCCGCCGTGCCGAGCTCCCACCGGAAGAACTCGGCGCCGAGATCGTACGGGTCCTTGAGCGTCAGGCGGTAGACGGGGTGGCCGGCGGCCTCGATGGCGTCGAGCGCGGGGAGCGGCGCGTCGTCCTTGAGCTGGATCGCGACGAAGAGGCGGTCCTCCCCGTACACGGCGGGGGCCCCGAGCGGCTCCCGGTCGACCGGGACGAGCCCCTTGCCGTCCTTGCCGGTCGACTCGGCGAGGAGCTGCTCGAGCCACTCGCCGAGGGTCGCGATCTTCTCGGAGATGACGAACGTGACCTTGTCGCGCCCCCGGAGCGCGAAGCCGCCGAGGAGGGCGCCGAGCGTGAGCGCCGGATTCTCGCGGACCGGCACCGAGTCGGCGCAGGCCTCCACCATCTCGCTCGCCCGCTCGAGCAGCCGGTCGATGTCGACACCGATCAGCGCGGCCGGTACGAGGCCGACGAACGACAGCGCGGAGAAGCGACCGCCGATGCTCGGGTGGTTTAGAAACGTCCGGCGGAAGCCGGCGTCCTTCGCGAGCTTCTCGAGCGGGCTGCCGGGGTCGGTGATCGCGATGAAGTTCTGGCCGGGCTTCGGCGGCTTGCCCGCCTCGACCTGGGCCCGGAAGAACCTGTAAAACGCCAGGGCCTCGGCCGTCGTGCCAGACTTCGACGACACGATGAAGAGGGTCCGCGAGAGCTGGAGGCGGGCGAGCGTGTTCTTGACCGCGAGCGGATCCGTGGAGTCGAGAACCGTCAGGTCGGGGAAACCCATCTTGGATCCGAAGGTGCGGTTCATCACCTCGGGCGCCAGGCTCGACCCCCCCATGCCGAGCAGCAGGATGTTCGAGAAGCCAAGGCGGCGGATCTCCGTCGCGAACGACTTCAGGTCGGCCGCGTACTCGCGCATCAGCGTCGGGGAGGTGAGCCAGCCGAGCCGGTTCTTGATCGAGGCCTGCACCTCGCTCTCGTCGCTCCAGAGGCTCGCGTCCTTTACCCAGAGCCGGTCGGCGAACTCGAGCGTCTCGAGCTGCTTGAGCGCCGCCTGGACGGGCGCCTGCGTGGTCGCGTCGCCGCGCGGCCCGGTGTCGCCACGCGGCCTGGGGTCGCCGCGCGGCCCGGTGTCGCCGCGCGGCCCGGGGTCGCCACGCGGCCCGGGGTCGCCACGCGGCCCGGGGTCGCTGCGCGGCCTGGGGTCGCCGCGCAGCCCGGGGTCGCCGCGCGGCCCGGGGTCGAGCGCGATGACCCCCTCCGGGGCCGTCGGCTCCTCCGGCTCCCCCACGGCCGCCGCCGCGGCCCGCACCGCCTCCTCGAGCTCTGACCGCGGCGTCGCCGGGGCGCGCTCGGGGCGCGGTCTCGGCGCGGGCTCGGGCGGTCTGACGACCCTGGCCGCGGCGGGCGTTGTGGCCGCCGGCCGCGCCGCCGGGCGCGGCGCTTCAGCGGGCGGACTCGGCGCCCGCGGCGCCTCGGCTGCCCGCCGAGGCTCAGGTGGGGCGGCCGGTGCCGGCCGCGGCGGCGCGGGCGCGGCGGCGGGCTTGACGCCCTCGGGGACGGCATCCGGCGCCCGGGCCGGGGTCGCGCCCGGCTTTCCGCGCTCGGCCCGCGACAGGATGCCGCCCTCGAGGTCGATGATCTTCGCGACGCGCCGGACGTGACGCTCGTCGTTCGAGAACGAAGTCGCCAGGAAGGCGCGGGTGAGCGCGACGGCCTTGTCGGCGTCGAGGACCTGCGCGCCGAGGCAGAGCACGTTGGCGTCGTCGTCGGCCCGGCTCTGGCGCGCGGTGACGTCGTCGTGCACGAGCGCCGCGCGGATACCCCGGAACTTGTTGGCGGCGATCGACGCCCCGACGCCGCTGCCGCAGACGAGGACCCCCAGGTCGACGAACTTCTTCTGGACGGCGTTGGCGACCGCCCGGGCGAAGTCCGGGTAGTCGACCGGCTCTTCGGAAAACGTGCCGAGGTCCAACAGGTCGTGACCGTCGGCCTGCAGGGCGTCGACGAGCGCGTCCTTGAGCGGGAAGCCCGCGTGATCACACCCGAACGCGATGCGCATGGGTGCCTCAGTATGTCAGGACTCGGGCGGGATCGGCAACTTCACCGGGGTTCGGCGACGAGGGCGTCGTACAGGCGGCGCTGGCGGGCCAGGGCCCGACGGTACCGGTCGCGCCGGAGGGGGTCGGGGACGATCAGCTCGCCCCCGCCCATCGGCGCGCCGGCGAGGCCGGGTGAGAGCCCGAGCGCGTCGAGGGCGAGGAGCGCCGCGCCGCGGCTCGAAGCCTCGCTCTCGCCGTCGAGCAGGAGCGCCCGGCCGAGCCCGTCCGCGATCATCTGAGCCCAGACGCGCGAGCGGACGAGCGCGCCGCCGGAGGCGACGACCTCGTGCGCCGGGGCGGCGAGCGGCGCCAGGCGCTCGTAGATCAGCCCGAGGCGGAGGGCCACGCTCTCGAGCGCCGCCTGGAGGATCTCGATCGGCGTCGTGGCGAGCGAGAGCCCCGCGACCGCCGCCCGGGCCCTCCCGCGCCACCCCGGGCTCCGCTCGCCCGCCAGGAAGGGCAGGACCGCGAGCCCGTGGTCGCGCTCCGCCGCCCGCCTGAGGCGGCCCTCGAGCTCGTGCTGGGGCGGCAGCCGGAGCACGTCGAGACACCACGCGTAGACGTTGCCGCCCTCGGACAGGGCGCCGCCCACGACCGAGAGCCGCCCGTCCAGCCGGTAGCGCCAGAGCCCCCGCGGCGCTGCCGCCGGCGGCGCCGGAGTGACGAGCCGCATCGCCGCCGAGGTGCCGACGTTGATCGCGATGCGGGTCGGTCCCGTGCACCCGGAGCCGACGTTGCCGGCGGCGCCGTCGCCGACGGCCGGGAACCACGCCGCCTCCCGGAGCCGTGGCCAGCGGGCGGCCCACGGCGCCCGGAGCCCTCGCCACGGCTCGCCGCGGTCCCGGAGCGGGAAGAGCCGCGCCGCGTCGAGGCCCACGGCCTCGAGCATCGACCGATCCCAGCGCACGGCCTCCTGATCGAACAGGCCCGTGGCCGAGGCCATGGAGATGCTCGTTGCCCCCTCGCCGAACCACTCGAGGGCCAAGAGCTCGCCGATCGAGCCCCAGCGCAGGACGGCCGGGCGCTCGGCGCGCGTGGCGAGCCAGCAGAGCTTGGCCGGCCAGTAGGAGGAGTGGAGGTGGCAGCCGGTGAGCGCGTGGACCTCGCGCTCATCGAGCCGAGTCCGGAGGGTGTCGACGGCGCCCGCGCTGCGCGTGTCCGCCCACATGTAGACGGGCGTGACGGGGCGGTCCCGCGCGTCGAAGCCGAGGAGCCCGTGCCAGAAGGTCGACAGGCCGACGGCGCGGATCTCGCCCGCGCGGGGCAGCACGGCGTCGACGCAGGCGGCGGTCGCCTCGAGCAGCCGCGCCGGGTCGTGCTCGACGCCGCCGTCGGGCGTCGTCCGGGGCTCGTAGGGCGCCCGGTGCTCGACGCCGTCGGTGCGGGAGCCGTCGGCACCGTAGAGGCTCGCGCGGGCCGACGAGGTGCCGACGTCGAGGGCGAGGATCATTGGATGGAGTCGCTATCGTAGAATGAACGCGGGAGGCCTGCCATGTCTGAGGAGTGGGAGCTCTTGACCGTGCGCGGCCTCGCGGCGACGGACGAGCGGGCCGAGGAGTTCGTCGGGACCCTCGTGATCCACCGCGCGGGCAGCGCCGAGCCGGTCGACTCGATCCAGGTCCGCGTCAAGCGCGCCATCCTCGAGGAGATGCACGCCACGCTCGGCCGCCTCCTCACACGGTCGGTGGGGTTCAGACGCCGCTGAGCCACGCGACGTCGCCACCGTCCCGACGCCGCCGAGGCGGGACCGGTGCTAGAATAACCCGCCGCAGGAGGTGACGCGATGACCCGCATCAGAGTGCTCAGTCCCGTCGGCACCGCGAAGCGCGCGAGCACCGCGGCGCCCCCGCTGCCGGCCGACCTCGCCGGACGCGCCGTCGGCTTCATCGACAACAACAAGGCGAACTTCGACCGGCTCGTCGACGACATCGGTGCCCTCCTCCGCGAGCGGTACGGCGTCCGGCGGGTGCTGCACCGGAAGAAGGCGAACGCGTCGACGCCGGCGCCGCCCGCGGTCCTGGCCGAGCTCGCCAAGGAGTGCGACCTCGTCTTCGCCGGCTCAGCCGACTGAGGCTCCTGCACGTCGTGGAGTCTCCACGACGCCATCGAGCTGGCGAAGGGCGGCACCCCGGCGGGCCTCATCGGGACGACCGCCTTCCAGGGGCTCGCGCTGGGCGAGCTCGAGGCGCTCGGCATCAGCGGACTCCCGCTGCTGATCGTCGAGCACCCGCTCGGCGGCGAGAAACCCGACGGCGTCAAGCGCCGGGCGCAGCAGGCGGTGGAACAGCTGGCGAGCCTCCTGTGCCGGAGCTGAGCCCCTTCATCGAGGTCGAGGACACCCCGGAGGCGGTGCTGGCGGCGTTCGTCGAGCGCCAGTGGTGCGACGGGCTGCCGATCGTTCCCCCGACCGAGGCGCGCGTCCGCGCCATGCTCGGCCGCGCGGAGCCCGAGCGCTCGCTCGGCGCCATGCCGCCGCTCTGGCGCCAGGCCACGCTCGAAAAGCTCGCGGTCAACGCGGTGATGGCCGGCGCCGAGCCCGCCGCCTTCCCGGTCATCGTGGCCGCCGTCGAGGCGATGCTGGATCCCGCCTTCAATCTCTACGGGGTGCAGGCGACGACGCATCCGGTCGCACCGCTCCTGATCGTCAACGGCCCCTACGCCCGCCGGATCGGGCTCCACGCCGGGAGCGGGTGCCTCGGCCCCGGCTTCCGCGCCAACGCGACGATCGGCCGCGCCCTCCGGCTGATCCTCATGAACGTCGGCGGGGCGTGGCCCGGGCGCCACGACATGGCCACCCAGGGAAGCCCGGCGAAGTTCTCTTACGCGCTCGCCGAGAACGAGGCGGCCAACCCCTGGGGACCGCTCCACGCCGGCGACGTCGTGACGGTCTTTGGCGGCGAGGCGCCCCACAACGTCAACGACCACGTCTCGACCACCGCCGCCGGCATCCTCCACACGATCGCGGACACGTCGGTCTCGCTCGGCTCCAACGTGGGCTGGTACTTCTCGCAGAGCCAGCTCCTGATCGTCTTCGGGCCCGAGCACGCGGCGACCGTCCAGGGCGACGGCTTCGGCCGGGCGGACGTCCAGCGCTTCATCTTCGAGCAGGCGCGGCTGCCGCTCCGCACGCTCAAGCTCGGCGGCATGTGGGGGATCCAGGACTGGCCGCCCTGGATGAACGCCGTGACCGACGACGCGGCGCTGCTCCCCCAGGTCCCGTCGCCCGAGGACGTGTACGTCATCGTCGCCGGCGGGCCCGGCAAGCATTCGGCGGTGGTTCCGAACTGCACGTTCAGCCGAGCCGTGTCCCGACCGATCACCGGCGTTGACGCCTGAGCCGGGCGGCGCCACTCGACCGATCGCACCGCACACGGGAGGCCAGTGACCATGCGCGTCGGATTCATCGGGACGGGGACGATGGGGCAGCCCATGCTGACGAACATCATCAAGACGGGCCACACCGTCCTCGCCTGGGACGTGGTGCCGCAGGCCCTCGAGGCCGCGCGGCGGCTCGGGGCGGCGCCGGCCGGCTCGGCGGCCGAGGTCGCCCGGGGGGCCGAGATCACGATCACCATGCTGCCGTCGTCGTCGCACGTGGAGGCGGCCTACACGGGCCCCGCCGGCGTGCTCGAGGCCGCTCCGGCCGGCCGGCTGTGCGTCGATATGTCGACGATCGAGCCGGCGACCTCGCAGCGCGTCGCCGCCGCCGCGAAGGCGCGAGGGATCCGCTTCCTCGACGCCCCGGTCTCGGGCGCCGTGCCGCGGGCGGTGGCGGGCACGCTCACGATCATGGTGGGCGGCGACCCGAAGGACCTGGAGGAGGCGCGCCCCGTCCTCGAGGCGATGGGCAGCACCGTCATCCACGTCGGCCCGGCGGGCGCGGGCGAGGTGGCGAAGATCTGCAACAACCTGATCGCGGGCGTGGCGATGGTCGCCGTGAGCGAGGCCTTCCGCATCGCGGAGGGCTTCGGCGTCGACCCGAAGATCCTCACGCAGGTGATCTCGAAGTCGTCGGGCAACACCTGGGTGATGGAGCACGGCCACCCCGTGCCCGGCATCGTCCCCACGGCGGCGTCGAGCCGCGACTACGCACCCGGCTTCATGACCGACCTCATGTGCAAGGACCTGGGCCTCGCGGTGAGCGCCGCCCGCCAGCTCCGCGTGCCCGTCTTCGTCGCGTCGGCCGCGCAGGAGCTCCTGCGCCTGGCCTCCTCGCACGGGCTCGGGCGCAAGGACTTCTCCGCTGTCTACGCCTTCCTCAAGCCGTCGTCGCGCGAGGCGCCCGTCTGAGCGTGGATCAGGAGCAAGGTGTGGCCACCAAGCGCTGCGGAACGTTTGGGACCCGACCTATGTCCTCAGTGCTTCTTGTGTCGGTTCGTGCGGTTCGAATCATTGACGCTCACCGGGGCCGATGTGGCGGTCTTCCCGGCGGCATCGCGAGCGACCGCCGTGAGCGTGTGAGTACCATTGGCCGCTGCCGTCGTGTCCCAGGAGACGGAATAGGGCGGGCTGGCCACCTCAGCCCCTAGGTTGGTGCCATCGAGTCTAAACTGGACTCCCACCACGCCCACGCTGTCTGAGGCGCTGGCTGACACGGTCACCGTGCCCGCCACCGTCGCCCCCGCCGTCGGCGCGGTAATCGCTACCGTCGGCGGCGTGGTGTTGCTCAAGGTGACCATCAAGCTCGCCGTCGCGGTGTTGCTAGCGGCGTCCCGTGCCGTGACCGTCAGCACGTTCGTCCCGAGCTGGAGAACGATCCCGCTGGCCGTCCAGCTCGTCGTCCCACTCGCGGTCCCGCTGCCACCCAGACTGTTCGCCCACGTCACCTGCGTCACTCCGACGTTGTCCGCCGCCGTCCCCCCGAGCGTCAGGGGCGAGCTCCCCGTGGTGTAGGTCGAACTAGAGGTGGGCGAGGTGATGGCGACGGTGGGCGGTGTCGTATCCGTCCCACTGCCGGTCACGATCCTCGAGATGGTATCGCGGTCAGCCGCGAAGGTGAGGTTCGCCGTCGCCGTCGCGGACGTGGTGGGGCTGAAGCGCACCGTCACGGCTTGGCTCGCCCCCACGGCCAGGGTAAAGGGACTCCCGGAGACGATGCTGAAGGGGGCGGGAACGGACGCCGTCCCAGAGACTGTCCCGCCGCCCGTCGCTGGTTCTAGGTTCGACACGGTGAACGTTTGATCCGCGGAGCTGCCCAGGTTCACACTCCCGAAATTCACGGTGCCGGTTGGGCTCACGGCAAAATCGAGTCGCGCCACGGCATTCGCGGGGGTCGAACAGGCGCTCTCAGCGCCGCTCGTCACTACCGCGGTGACCGAAGCGTAGTAGAGAGTCCCCGTAGCAAGCCCCGTGAGCCTGACGGCGACGGTTTGGTTTGGCGAAGGACTTGGCGTCGAGGAGGCGACCTGAACAAAGGAGGTTCCAGGACAGGGGGCGCTCGAGGTTCCGTAGTAGAGCCGATAGGAGGCTAGATCCGTCAACGAGCTTCCGTCGGTATTCGTGGTCGGAGCAGTCCAGGAGGCATCGAGGACCCCCGCTCCTGTCGGGACTGCGACCAAGAGGACTCCGCCGAGGAGAAGGCCGACCGCGATGCAATGGGCGGCGGCTGGCGTTTTCGAAAACATGATCGTCTCCTCCATTCGGGGAGACCACCATGCTTCCTGGGGGTGACTGCCACCCCTCCGTTGGTAACCCGGCTATCAGGCCGAGGCCTGACCCGTGGTTTTGCGTCCCCGCCTCGCGGCGGGTTTGCCCTTAACGAGAAGGGGTCTTCCCGTGAGAGAAGAGCTCACGCATAGAGGGTGCCAAAGGGCGTCGGGTCGGGGCCACATCAAGAACACACCAACAGCGCAGCACAAATCCGTCGGCCTGCGTGCGCGCCTCGACGGGAACCACGAGCCCCCGCGCGTTACTCCATCGACGTAAGTCAAAACAATCGGGGACCGAAATCGGTCCCGCTCGCGCGTGTCCCGCACCCGACTCAATGGCGCGGCGGGGGACCAAATTCGGTCCCCGTCCACCTCTGCGCTGGCTGCCATGCGCAACCGGCGACGGGCGGCACTTCGCCCGCGACGAACCCGCAAAATGACTCTCGGCACGGCCGGGGGCGCGCGGAACATGGTCCCGTTCTTCCAGTCAGAGAGGTCTGTTTCCGCCGGCGATGGCCGAGCTCGAGGCAGCGCTCAGGCGGGTCGACGAAGACCTGACTCAGCAGCTATGTCGCACATCAAGAGCGGTCCAAGGGACGCCGAGGAAGGCGCGCATACCGCGAAGCTCCTGGATCGGCCGCTGGCGGACGTGAAGGCGGCGCTCAAAAGAGCCGCGAGAGGCTCTCGGCCCGATGAACGTCCGCCTGATTGTGAGCAAGTACACGGTGGAGATCAGGCCGCGATGAGCTTCATCGTGGCGGGTACCCAAGCGCGGCGCGAAGATCGCGCAGGCCGGCCGCATGGTCGTCGACCTGCCGGCCCGCCACTGCCTGCTGCGGACTGATCCGTTGGCGTGTGCGTATTCCAGTCATGGATGGAGCGATGAGAGCGTCGCGGCGTTTCAGAATGAGGGACGGGCACCCCTATTTCGAGTGCCCGTTCACCTCAAACTGGACGGACTACTTCGAGGGCGGCGTCGCCGGCACCGCCGGTGTGGCCGGGGTCGCAGGGGTCGCAGGGACCGCCGGTGTCGTGGCTGTCGCTGGGGTCGCCGGTATCGCTGGCGTCGCTGGCTTCGCTGGGGTGGCCGGTGTCGCCCCTCCGGCGAAGGCCACACTGACTGACGTGAAGACAACCACACCCAGCATGACGAGTGTTGCGATCACTTTCATTGGTGACCTCCTGTTGCGCTATAGGGTTTCATTTCTCCAGCTGTCGGGTAGCGTATGGGCCGCCCGTAGCGAGACGATGAAAGAGCAAGCCGGGTGCCAGGACACCGACCTAGGAGAAGAGCACAAGGCTGGCGTGGACTTGGGCGACTGGTCGCCGATCCGAATGCCGATCGACCGCGTCGGGAATGAACGTGTGTATGAAATTGCCGTGTACTTTTCTATTACACAGCTTGAGTCACCGCCGGCCGCGGTCGCACGGGTCCGCCGGTTGTGTCGGGTCGACGCCGTGACGATTCTCGAAGCCGTGGAGACGCACCTTCGGCACGACCCAGAGCGCGTGAGCTGGACCCGTGTGCAACCTGGTTCCATTCGGTAGGTTCTATCACTCCTGCGGTATGCCCTACTTAACGGCTAGAAGCTGTGAGGAGGTCGTTCCGGCGGTCGAGCGTACCGGGGCCCGCGGATCGGGGCAATCGCGGCGGACAGCCGCTTCGCCTGACCCGCACGGCGGGCGCCCGAGAGAATCCGGGCGCCCGCTGGCGGTCGCGCCGCCGTCGCGGTCTTAGTGAAGCTCCAAGTTCCCGCCCGTCAACACCGGGCTATAGGACTGAGTGGAGTCGTACGAGAGTTCGTCGACGACGATCGCGAAGGTATCCCGGCCCACGCCAGGTTCTCCGTAATCGCACGCCTGACTCACCCTGAAGTGGAAACCGTCGGCGTTGTTGACCCGCGCGGTGCCCTTGAAGGTCACGCACGGCCCGCCGAGGCTCGCGTACTCGGTGATTCCCGTGCTGTGGACGTCAAGGCCCCGGGCGTGGTCGGTGTACTGGAGCTGACCCTGAAGGCTCGGGCGCGCGTTGAATCCAAAGGTCGCAATCGCCCGGCCCGTCCCCAGCCGCCCCCCGCCTGTCATGAAGCCGGCATCCGGAGACGGGGTCGGGACCGGCGCGAAGGCGACGTCGCTGTGCGCGGAGGCGACGATGATGTCGCCGGCCACGGCCCCGGAGAGTACGACGTGGATCATGTTGACCGTCAACGCGGTGGTCTCCACGCCGTCGCCAGCGCGAATCTGCTCGTTGAGGATCACGCTCCCGACACCAGGGATATCAATCGTGGTGTTCGCCGCCGGCGTGATGTCCCCGAGGGGAACGCCGTTGACCGTGAGCCCGACCAGCGTCGACCCCGCCGCCGTGCTGGTCGCCGTGGTACCGTTGCCGGTGCTGCTTGCCATCGCCACGACGAGTTTCGCCGTCACCAGCCCGCTGCGGACGTTCAGCTGCTCCACCGTCGCACTGCTCTGGGCGCTCGCGGTGCTCGCCCCGATCGCCCCACTGGTCATGACCTGCAGGGTGTCCGAGGCGACGGCTCCCGGGACACTGAGGCTCAGCACTTCGTTCTCCACCATGCCCCCGTCAGGAGGCAAGACCACGTCGGGCGTCTTGGGAACCACCACCGGCCCCACGCCCGCCACCGGCCCCACACTCGCGGAGACCCCGAAGGCTTCGCCGCTCACACTGTTCACGGCGTTCACCCACGCCTGTGCGGCCGCCGTCAGGACGCTCAGCAAGAACATGCAGGTCGAAAGACTGACGATCCATCGCGCACCCCGGAGTCTCATCAGAGCCCCTCCCAGCGAAAAAATTGGGTCCAAAGGATTGGCCGACGCGGCCTCGCCGCGACTGGCCCCGGAAAGGGGGCCGGGCAAGTCTTGTGCCCGAGATCGCAGGACCAATCAGGCAATCTTCCGAGGCCGCCCTAACTGCCGAGGGCGATGAAGGGAATCAGGCGCGCGGGCGATCGATGGAGCGAGGCTCGACGATCGATTGCGTGGCTAGACTCTGGCGGCGACGCCAGATCTCTGGCGCGAACGTCCTAGTCGGGCTGCCATAACACCACCGACGATTCAGGTAAATCCCCCCTGGGGAGATTCAGGTAAACACCTCGGGCAAATTCAGGTACACCCCTCACGCTCCCAGGGACTCGCCGGGCCGAATACCGTAGCGCCTCATCCTGAGATGAAGCGTCTTGTAATCAGTGCCGAGAATCCGGGCGGCCTCGCTCTTGTTCCCGCGGGTCGCTCGGAGCGCCTGCCGAATCGCCCGCCGCTCGGCCGCCGCGGCCGCCATGCGGGCGATGTCCTTCAGCGGCGGCTGGGCCGCCGAGTCGGCCGAAGCCTCGGGGGGATGCGTCTCGGAGCTGTTCGCAAGAAGGGCCACGAGGTGCGCCGGCTCGACGAGATCAGAGCTCAGGAGGACCGCCCGGCGAATCACGTTCCTGAGCTCGCGGACATTGCCCGGCCACTGATACCGGAGGAGCACCTCTACGGCCTCCTCCGAGATCTCGCGGGTCGGGCGCTGGAGCTCCATCGAGGCTTCAGCCAGGAACCGCTTGGCGAGGTAGACGATATCCTCCCTCCGCTCCCTCAAGGACGGCACGAGGATGACAAATTCGTTCAGGCGGTAATAGAGGTCCTGTCGGAACCGGCCGGCTCGGATCTCCCCGTCGAGGGGGACATTGGCCGCGGCGATGATCCGGACATCGACGGGAACGGCCCGTGTGGCCCCGAGGACCTGCACGTGGCGTTCCTCGACGGCGCGAAGCAGCTTCGCTTGCGTCGAAAGGGGAAGGTTGACGATCTCGTCGAGGAACAGGGTACCGCCCTCCGCCAGTTGGAAGTGCCCCTCCTTTCGCCGGTCCGCCCCCGTGAAGGCGCCCTTCTCGTAGCCGAATAGTTCCGACTCGATCAGCGTTTCGGGAATGGCGCCGCAGTCCAGCGCGACAAAGGGCTTGTCGTGGCGGGCGCTCAGCTGGTGGATCGAGCGGGCTACCAATTCTTTCCCTGTCCCAGTTTCTCCCTGGACGAGAATGGTGAAATTGGAGTCAGCCACCCGCCTGATCTGCTGGATGACGTGCTGGATCTGTTGGCCGCGGCCCATGAGCCAACGGAGCGCGTCACGTTGCCCGAGCCTCTGCCTGAGCTCCTTGACCTCGATTCGCAGCGCCTGATGTTCGAGGGCCCGCCGCACCACCACGACGATTTTTTCCGATTCGACGGGTTTGGTCAGGAAGTCGTACGCGCCGCGCCGCATGGCCTCGACAGCCGACGGGACATCCCCATAGCCCGTGAGGATGATGATCGGGACCTGGGGCGTGATCTCCCTGAGCTCGCGAAGAGCGTCCATCCCGTCGAGCCCTGATAGCCGAAGATCCAGGATCACGACCTCTGGTGCGCCTGACCGCATCTGGTCGAGAGCCGCCCCGGCGTCCAGCGCGCTGATGACCTCGAACGCCCGGGACTCCAGGACCTGAGTGAGAAAGGCGCACGTGAGAGGGTCGTCATCGACGACCAGGACTCTCGGCTTCGCCTGATCAACCGCTTCCAACGATCAGCTTTGGGGCCTCCACTTGTTCCCACGCTCCGCAAGATGGATGCCATGGGAATCTCCAAAAGAAATCGGGTACATAACTCCTACGCGGGGCGACCATTTGACCCCCAACTGTCAGAACATCGACGAACGAAGGTATCCCCGCCGGCCGGCTTCGCCCCGCCCGATCGCCCGATCAGAGGATGAGGGTGTGGAGGGCAAAGCCGACGGCGCCGCCGCCCCCGATCAGCCACGCCGGGTGGATCCGCGTGCCGAAGACGAGCGCGCCGGCGACGACGGCGAGCACGGCCGTGAGCCAATCGGTGATGGCGGCGCGCCCGAGCTGCCAGGTGACCACGGCCATGAGCGCGAGCGAGGCCGCGTTGGCCCCGTCGAGGAAGGCGCCCGCCCAGCGGGACGCACGGAGCTTCGGGATCAGCGGGTTTGACGCCGCCACCAGCACGAACGAGGGCAGGAAGATCCCGAGGGTTGCGACGACCGCCCCCGGCCCGCCCGCGACGAGGTAGCCGATGAACGTCGCCGTCGTCGAGACCGGTCCCGGCGTGAGCTGCCCGACGGCGACGGCGTCGAGGAGCTGGGCGTCGCTGATCCAGCCGAGCCGCTCGACCAGGTCCGCGCGCAGGAACGCGAGGAGGACGTAGCCGCTCCCGAACAGGATCGAGCCGACCTTGAGGAACAGGAGCCCGAGCGCCGGCAGTGTGACCGGCGCCACCGCCAGGCACCCTGTCCCGCCCCGGACGTTCATCGCCAGCATGACCGCGAGCGCGCCGGCGAACAGGAGCAGCACCTCGTCGACGCCCGCGAGGGCCAGTGCCGCCACCCCGACGGCGGTGGCGCCGGCGACCGGGCCCGTCCACGCCGCGCGGGCCAGCCGCACGAGCGCCTGGGCGACGATCGCGATCAGCACGGGCTTGATGCCGTAGAGGAGGGACGTGGCCTGGGAGAGGGCGCCCCAGCGCCCGTACGCCCACGCGCAGCCGAGCACGATGAGCGTGGCCGGCGCGACGAAGCAGACGCCGGCGAGGAGCAGGCCACGCCAGCCGGCGCGCACGAAACCGAGATGGATCGCCATCTCGGTCGAGTTGGGGCCCGGGATCAGGTTGGTCGCGCCCAGCAGATCGAGGAACCGCTCGCGGGAGACCCAGCCCCGGCGATCGACGACCTCCTGCTCCATGAGGGCGATGTGGGCGGCCGGCCCGCCGAAGCCGATCAGCCCGAGCTTGAGGAAGACGCCCCCCACCTCGGCGAGCCGTGCGGGGATTATCTGAACCTCGGGATGACCTTCTCGGCGAAGCGCCGCATCGATCCCCGCACGGCTGGGTCGTCCAGACCGCCGAAGCTCATCCAGCAGATCACGTGCGTGAGGCCGAGGTCCTCCCGGAGCATGGCGAGCCGGTCGATCACCCGCTCGGCGTCGCCGAACAGGACGACCTCCCGGGCGAGGAAGTCGTAGGTCACGGTCTCGAGGTTGGCTTTGGCGCGGGCGTAGAAGCGGTAGGCGGGCGGGACCTGGGCCGGGTCCCGGGAGGCAGCGATCACTCGCGCCAGCGTGGCGAAGTACCAGAGGATCGAGCGCTCGGTGTCGCGCCGCGTCGCGGTGGCGTCCGCGCCCACGTGGGTGAAGTAGAGGGCCGGAATCTCGAGCTGGTCGGCGGGATGCCCGGCCTCGCGCCACACCCGCGCATAGGTCGCGTAGGCGGCCTTCATGTAGTCGACCGGCGTGATCGAGGGCGCCGAGAGGAACTTCTCGCCGCGGCGCGCGACGCGCTCGAAGGTGTCCGGGCTGACGCAGGCGATGCGGATGGGGGGGTGCGGGGTCTGCACCGGGCGGGGCAGCACGCGGACCTCGCGCACGCGGTAGTGCGCGCCCTCGAAGTTCACCCGGTCCTGCGTCCACGCCTGCTTGATGATCGCGAGCGCCTCCTCGAACCGCTCGCGGCTCTCGTCCATCGGGATGTCGAAGCCGCCGAACTCGCCGGGCTGGTAGCCGCGGCCGACGCCGAAGTCGAGCCGACCCTCCGAGAGCTGATCGACCATCGCCCACTCCTCGGCAGTGCGGAGCGGGTGGTTGAACGGCAGGATGGTGACGGCGGTGCCGAGGCGGACCCGCCGCGTGCGCTCGGCGAGCGCGCCCATGAGGACGGCCATCGACGGACAGATGCCGTACTCCGAGAAGTGGTGCTCGGCGAGCCACACGGAATCGTAGCCGAGCGCCTCGGCGTACGCCGCCTGCGCGAGGACGTCGGCGTACACGCGCGCCTGCGTCGTCCACTCCGGCTGCTCGAGGAGAAAGAACACGCCGAATTTCATCACGGCACCTCTGCGGGGCTGGCGTCGACCGGCCGGGCAAATGATATACTACCGGCGCAAAAATAAGGAGGTCACGCCGTGAGCCTCTATATCATGCTGAGTAGCCTCTCGGACTCTGGCCGCAAAGTCCTCCGCGAGCGGCCGGGCTGGATCCGGAAGGTCAACCGAGAGGTCGAGCGTATGGGGGCGAAGGTCCGCTCCCAGTGGGCGGTGCTGGGGCCCTACGACTTCGTGACCGTGCTCGAAGCGCCCGACAACGAGACGGTCTCGCGCGTCTCCATCGAGCTCGGGGCGCGGGGCTCGGTCCAGATGATGACGATGGCGGCGATCCCCCTCGAGGACTTCATCGCACGGCTCGGCCGGGGCCCCCGGCGCGACGGGAAGCGGGGCCAGAAGCCACGATGAGGGTCCTCAAGCTCACGCCGGACAAGTGCACCGGCTGTCTCCGCTGCGAGCTGGCCTGCGCCTACATGCAGACGGGCGAGTTCCAGCCCGCGAAGTCCGTGATCCGGGTGTCGCCGTTCGAGGGGCACACCTCCTACGCGCCCTACACGTGCACGCAGTGCGCGGAGGGGTGGTGCATGACGGCCTGTCCGGTGGGCGCGATCACGATCACCGCCGCCGGCGCCAAGGACGTGCTCGACGACAAATGCGTCGGGTGCAAGCTCTGCACGATCGCCTGCCCGTACGGCACGATGTTCTACGATCCGGACACGCGGAAGGCCTTCAAGTGCAACCTGTGCGGCGGAGCCCCCGCGTGCGCGGACGCCTGTCCGACGGCGGCGATCACGTACGAAGAGGTCGCCACCGCCGACTGGATCGGCGACTTCGCCCGCGAGCGGTCGGCGCGCGTCCTGGCCGCGAGATGACGGGAGGCGCCCTCGAGCGTTCCGGATCGCTCGCGCCGCGGCGGGGCGACGCCGGCCAGCCGGCGGCCGCGGGCGCCGCCCCCGCGCGGAGCCGCCCGTGACCCGACACCTGGTCATCGGCGGCGGCACCGCTGGCATGAACGCGCTGCGGACGATCCGCGAGGAAGAGGGCGAGCGGTCGGAGATCACGCTGGTCTCCGCCGAGCGGCCGTATTCCCGGATGGTGCTCCCGTACTACCTCGACCGGTCGATTGCCGAGTCGCACGTCTTCACCGCGACGGCGGCGGTCCTCGCGGAGTGGAACGTGAAGACCCACCTCGGGCGGCGCGCCGCCGCCCTCGACACGAAGGCCGGCGTCTGCACCCTCGACGACGGCACGAAGCTCGCCTACGACGACTGCCTCGTCGCGACCGGGTCGTCGGCGGTGCGGGCGCCCGTCCCCGGCGCCGACGGCCGGGGCGTCCACTCGTTCTGGACGCTCGACGAGGCCCGCGGCGTCCTCGCCCACATCGCGCCGGGCAGCCACGTCGTCATGATCGGCGCCGGCTTCATCGCGTTCACGATCTTGAACTCGATCCTGGCGCTCGGGGCCCGGCTCACGATCGTGGAGATCGCGCCGCGCATCCTCCCGCGGATGATCGACCCCACCGGCGCCGAGCTGGTGGAGGGTTGGCTCCGCCGCCACGGCGTGGCGGTCCGGACCGGCGCCGCCGTGACGCGGATCGAGGACCGGGGCGCGCGCACGCGGCTCCGCTTCAAGGGCGGCCGCGACATCCTGTGCGACGTCGTGATCATGGCGACCGGCATCAAGACGAACCTCGAGTGGCTCGCGGGCTCGGGCGTTCGCGTGAACCGCGGCATCGTCGTGGACGAGCGACTCCGCTCGAGCGTCGCCAACGTGTACGCCGCCGGCGACGTCGCCGAGGGCCGCGACCTCGTGACTGGCG